>ERZ857521.1771-NODE-1771-length-23622-cov-2.958332_pt1 | contig 23622 bp, 23 predicted proteins | sample MGYA00519701_ERZ857521 | MGnify/ENA primary metagenome ERZ857521 (study PRJEB31778, sample SAMEA3449346) | human gut metagenome | biome: human gut; feature: human-associated habitat; material: faeces | place: United Kingdom | collected 2010/2012 ...
AACCGCCGGGCTGCCAAGCCGCTCCGAAATCGCTTGAACCATTTCTCTGCGCTCCGCGGGATTCGTTTGTAGCGTCATGTTGATCCCTCCGTTCGTTTTGGGTAGTGACATATACGCTCTGAACCGATAAAAAGTCAAGCGGTTGGCGGCACACATCCCGATTTATTTTTGAGCATGCGTGCCAGCCCGCGCATTGCGCCGTCCACGTCGCCGGAGACCGCCTGCCCGCGAAGGGTCAGCAGCGTGTGCCGGGGCAGGATGCCGCGATACGCTTTCAAATGCTTGAGAAACTCAGACTGTGTCATGCGCGCCTCCAACAAAAACGCCCCCGCGGAGATGTCCCGCGAGGGCTTGTCTATATTCTTCGACGATTTTACTTTATCACATTTTCAAGTGTGCATCAAGGGGAACTCGGAGGAACTCAGAGGAACTATGCGGTCCTCTTGCGGCTTTTCGAATCGAAGCCGCCGCCTTGCATGCCCCGCAGGTGTATTTGCGGTTCCGCATGTAGCTTTGCGAAAAGGTCGGCTTTCCGCAGATGTGGCACGGCGGATAATACACGGTGCTGCCGTTTCCCGACCGGCGGATCGTCACGCCGTCCTGCTGTGCTTCCCGGTAACTCACTTGCTCCCGCTCCTTTCCAGCAGAATCCGGTCGACCACGTCCAGGGCGCGCTCGTGCATCTTTCGGAGCCAGCGATTGGTGTAGTGCATGTCCAGCGAGATCTGTTCCCAGGTCATAAAGCACAGATACCGCTTCTCCAGAATCAGGCGGTAGTTCTCGTTGCGCACCCTGGCGATGGTCTTTGAAATGTCCATCTTGATGTCGACGAACCGGTCGATCTCCTCGTTGATGGATTCCTCGGCTTCCATCAGGCGGATGACCGAATCCTCCAGCGCGTGCACATTGCGGGTGCGGGAGACCACCTCGCTGTCGTAGGCGGTCGTGATGCGCTGTGTCAGGGCGCGAAGCTGGCTGAGCTGCATCAGCCGGTCGTTGATATGCTGGTCAAGCCGGTACGCCTGCCCGAGATATTCCTTTGCGTTCATCGTTTTACACCTCCAGCTGTGCTTTCACGGCGTTCATCAGCGCCGTCTGCGTCGTGTCCTTGCACTCCAGGGCGTCCATGATCTGTTCGTCAATCGTGTTCTTGGTAACGATGTGGTGGATCACCACGGTATCGGCCTTCTGTCCCTGTCGCCACAATCGGGCATTGGTCTGCTGATACAGCTCCAGCGACCACGTCAGGCCAAACCAGATCAGCGTGTTCCCGCCCGCCTGCAGATTCAGGCCGTGTCCGGCAGACGCAGGGTGAATACAGGCTACGGGAATTTTCCCGCTGTTCCAGTCGGCGATGTCGCGGCTGGTTCGAATCTCCCGGACGTGAAAGCGCTCCTGAATGCGCTGCAGATCGTGCTTGAACCAGTAAGCCACTAGAACAGGCCTGCCGTTTGCGCCTTCGATCAGGTCCTCCAGCGCGTCCAGCTTCCGCTCGTGGAAGAACAGGCTGTTGTGCTCGGCGTCGTAGATGCCGCCGTTGGCCAGCTGGCACAGCTTGCCCGACAGGGACGCTGCGTTGACAGCGTCGATCTCTGCTCCGCACAGGGAGGTGACCAGATCGCGTTTCAGTTCGTCGTAGGTTTTGCGCTCCGCCAGGGAAAGCCTGACCGGGATGCGGTTTGAAATGTACTCCGGCATGTGCAGGAAATCTGTGCTTTTCATGCTGATGGTAATGTCGGAAATGCGCCGGTATATCTCGTCCTCCGCGCCGGGCTTGGGCTTCCACGAGAACACCTGCTGTGCGTTGCGGCGGTCGGGCACGAAGAACTCCTCCCGGTAGTGGGTAATAAACTTCCCCAGTCGCCTGCCCATATCCAGAACACGGAACTCTGCCCACAGATCCATCAGACCGTTGCTGGAGGGTGTGCCGGTCAGGCCTACCACGCGCGCCACCCGGGGCCGCATCCGCATCAGCGCCCTGAACCGCTTGGCCTGATGGCTCTTGAAGGAGGACAGTTCGTCGATTACGAGCATGTCGTACTGAAAGGGCAGGCCGCTTTGCTCAATCAGCCACTGCACGTTTTCCCGGTTGATGATGTGGATCAGCGTGTCCTTCTGAAGCGCCGCCCGGCGCTCGGCTTCCGTGCCCACCGCGACCGAATACGTCAGGCCCTTCAGGTGATCCCACTTCTGAATCTCCGCGGGCCAGGTGTCCCGGGCCACGCGCAGCGGCGCGATCACCAGCACGCGGCACACCTCGAAGCGCTCCAGCGCCAGCTCCGCGATGGCGGTCAAGGTGATGACGCTCTTGCCGAGGCCCATCTGTAGCAGCACGGCGGCGATGGGGTGTTCGACGATGAAGTTCGTAGCGTATTTCTGATATTCATGGGGCTGATAACGCATCCAGCACCCCTCCAATCTGTTCCTGGTTGTCGATGACGTAAACCCGAAAGCCCAGCGCTTCCAGCTGTGCCTTGCGCCTCCGCTGCAGCGGGCGTAGGGGCTTTCCGGGCGCTTTCAGTTCGGCGAAGGCGATCCGCCCGCCGGGAAGCAGGATGATGCGGTCCGGCACACCGTCAAGGCCGGGGCTCACCCACTTGGGGCACAGGCCACGGCGCTTGCGGACGGCCTGCGTCAAACGCTGTTCTATCTGTCGCTCTCTCATGTCTGTCTCCTTTTCGGGTCGTTGGCGGTGAAAAGCGCGCTGGCGGCCTGGTCGAAGGTGGTCATCTCCTGTCCGCGGCAGCGGTAACACCAGCGCCCTCCATGCCACACGGCGTACCGCCCGTCGGCGTCCTGCCGGACGACACAGGTCGGGCCGCCCCGCATTTTCTTCTCCCAGCGAGTGCTGTGAGGAGATTGCCAACTGGGCGTCCATTTCCCGTGGATAAAGGTCTGTCTGCGCCTTGCCCTGTTCCGGGCTTCACGCTCACGCTTAAAGGCACCCAGCTCATCGCCGGACATGATGCCATCGCACAGACACCCGACCGCGATGGTGTGTCCTACCATCCGATGCCACATATGGTGCAGAAATCGTACACGGGCACATCCGCACAGCTCGCACACCTCTTCGGGCTCCTCGGTGTCCTCAATCCACTCGCAAACCCAACCCTCGGTCGGCAGTCCCAATTCCCGGAGCCTTTTCAGGCATCGGGATTTATAGATCGAATCTGAAACACACTCTGCTTGTCTCATATTTACTCCTCCATATGATTGAATCGCGCGCCCAGTCAAGGCGGGCTGTGACGGAGAATCAGGTAAGGGGGATTTATCCCCTTACCCGATTCCCATCACTGCTTGACGTCCTTTTTTGCAAATTTGCAGATTCCTATATAGAGTCGATTGCGTGCAAATTTGCATTTGCATAGGGGCGATTTTCCTATTCGTGCGGTTTTGCAATTTTCGCATTTTCGGAAGAAAACGCCCTATGCTGTGCAAGATTCGTGGGCACATTCAGGGGACTTGGGATGTGCCGGAAAGCGGCGGACGCGCCTGAACGGTGCCGCGATATACCATGTACTCGTCCTCAAATTCCTTCAGGTATCTCCGCATGGTATCCTGAGAGACATCCGCGATCTCGGCCAGAACCTTGATCGTGATGGGTTCGTTTTTAGGCGCTGCTTCAAACGCTTCATTCAGTCGACGCTTTCTGACTTCAGGCGTTGTTCGCTTGGAACTGCTGTCCAGATTTCCCAGAGGACTGCCCTCCAACGCGCCCTCTGTGTCCACAGGGTGCAGCGGATAGTCGAAGTAAAAGTTGACTGGCGCGATTGGCGGAAACTCGCGCAGCGACGCTTCCAGCCGCCATGCCGTCCGCGCTGTGTCAAACTGCTCGATCTCGACCACCTCGCCGTCCTCGGTCTCAGTTTCCACTTCCTTGAATAGCGGGCGCTTGAGTTCGATGACGTCCAGCTGCGCGTCCGGGTCGCGGGCGAACACACCGCTGCCGCTGGCCCTGTCCATGGCCTTCTTGCCGCCCTGCGCGCCTTTGGAGTGATGATGGCAGTAAATCGCCGACGCGCCCATCTCGGTGCAAATCTTATCGAACTGGTTACAGAAAGCGCCCATGTCGCTGGCGTTGTTTTCATCGCCGGTGATGACCTTGTAAATCGGGTCGATGATCACGGCGGCGAACTGCTCGTCCTTCATGCGCCTGACCAGTATGGGAACCAGTCTGTCCAGCGGCAGGGCATGCCCGCGCAGGTTCCAGATGACGATGTTGTCCGTGTGCAGCGGCGAGAAGCCCAGCTTGGCATAGATCGTGATGAAGCGGTCGATGCACGACGCCGGGTCGATCTCCAGATTCACATACAGGACTCTGCCCTGGGCACACGAGAAACCCAGCCATGTGCTTCCCTCGGCGATGGCGATCGCCAGTTCAATGAGCAGAAAGCTCTTGCCCGCCTTGCTGGGGCCTGCCAGCAGCATCTTGTGGCCCTTGCGCAGCACCCCGGTGATGAGGGCATCGGCCAGCGGGGGCAGGCTCTCCCAGTCGTCGGCCAGACTCTCGGTCTCGGGTAAGAGCGCCAGCTCCTCAGCGTACTCCAGCCACTCGCTCCACGTGTGCTTGCCGATATGGGTGGCCAGCAGTTCCTGCGTGACGCCGTTTCGCGTGACGCCCGGCATGCGGCTCAGGCGGGAAGGGTTTTTGTTGGCGTTGTCCACGGGAAACCCGTGCTGCTCCAGAAAGCGAAACAGATAGTTGACGCGGTTTCGGTACTCCTGCTCATTCGGCGCGTCGATGCGCACGAGGGCGTGCACACTCTTGCCTGCGGAATCCACGAGGCACGTGATTGGCAGCTCGTATTTCCGGTAGATCCGCTCCTGTTCTTCCCTGGGCAGCGTGTCCGACTCGATGAGCACATGGCGGTACGCGGCTACGTTTCTGTCGGACTGGCCCTTGCCGTCCAGAGGGTTGATCCTGATCCACGCGCCGCAGTCCGCGCGGTAGGGGCCGATTACAGACTCAATGTTTTCGGCGTCTCGCAACCGCCCGATAAACTCGGACGCCTTCATGGCGAGGTTGGTGTTGATGGGCTTGAGCCTGCCGTGGTTGTCGGGCCTGACCTGCGTGGCAAAGCCGACGAGCTCATCCGGCTGAAACATGGCTTCCAGATAGCGGATGAGCGTCTGCGTGGGCGCAAGCTCCCGCGTGTCCTCAAAATCCGTGAATGCGGAAACCCAGCCGTTCTTTCGTGCCATGGCGCGAATGGTGCGAACGGTGATGGGGCGATCGCTGCCCTTGAAGGTCGCCCAGCGCCGGGCGCAATCGCCCTCGACATAGCGCTTATCGTCCCGGGACCAGTCATCCCACACGGCGCACTCGTATCCGGCGTCCTTGAGCGCCATGCCGATACCGAGCCACTCCGCGTAGGAGCACGTCCGAACCGGAATACAGGCAAGCGCGGAGAGAATCTCATCCATCTTGGCATTCCTCCATATCCTCTGTGAAGTAGCGAATGGGCATCGAGCGCTCCTCGGCTTTGGCAATTTCCCGCTCCATGCCCGCGGTGACGCAGCTTCCAAACACCCACAGCTCCACGCATTTGGTCAGCAGCACCCGGCCCATGAACAGCCCCAGTTCACGGTCCTGCGGATTGGCTTCATCCAGGAACCGCGTGAAATAGACGTGCGGCGCGATGGGAATGCACCCCCGGCGCACAGCAAAGCGGCAGTAGCTCAGGGCGCGGCGCTCGTTGCCCATCGGATCGTCGACGTAAGGGCTGCAGATGAACACAATGGGACGGTAGTTCGGCAAGCGCGCCACATCCGCCAGGCGTGCCGCCCGGTGCTCCGCTTCGATGCTCGTCAGCGCGGCATGCGGTGTGGGATCGCGATAGCCTTCGGCATTGTACTTACTGACGCCCATGGCCGGCACTCCTTTCGTTCCCCGCGTGCGCGGCGTTCCACCGCGCGCGGCTGCACGCCGGACAGAGTACGCCAAGCTCGTACAGGTCGAGCTGCCCCTCGTCCGCCAGATCGCTCAGATCCACAGCGATTTCCGATCCGCAGTCCGGGCAGCAGGTAAACACATTTTCATCGGTGATCTCCGTCACAATGGCGGAGTTCTCTCCAATTCGGCTCTTGACGTAAAACATATGAATACCTCCTCGCGCGTGATAGAGCAAAAGCCCTTCGTGTTCCTGTTCGGACACACGAAGGGCTTTTGTGGACATGCGGGTCAATCTTTTTTGTAGAACGGCGTGGCGTACCCGTCTGCGCGAAGCAACAGGCCCTGTGCCCAGGGCGGCGTTCTGCCCATCCGCTCGCACACCGCCTCAAGCGACATGCCGGGATCGGCTTCGATGATTACCTCGTCGTGGACGTGCGCCACAATCGCGCAGTCCCGCAGCGCCTGCATGGCAAGGCACAGAATGTCGCGGCTGATCGCCTGGACGATGTTCTCCACGAATTTCGGGCCGTAGCTCTCCAGCCGCGCCCATTGTTTCGCGGCGTTTGTGCCCATGTAGGTGACAGCAGTGCCGCCGAACTGATTTTCTCCAATGCGCGGTTTAACGTAGGCCAGCCGCCGCCCGGACGGGAGCGTGATGAACAGCATGCCCGACTGGCAGGTAAAACGGATGCCGTGTGTTTCCGTGGCAGTTCTATCGCCGACCGCCCGCGTGACGGCCCGGTCCACCTCCCACCACAGTTTGACAATTTGGGGATTGGCTGTGCGCCAGGCGTCCACCAGCGGCTTGAGTTCGTCTTCCTTTAGCCCCATCTCGATGGCACCCATCGCCTTGAGCGCGCCCACGGAGCCGCCATAGCCCAGTGCCAGTTCCGCAATTTTGCCTTTCTGGCGCAAATGCCCGTTGACACCATGCTTTTCTACCGGCACGCCGAACATCTGGCTGGCGGAAGCGCAGTAGATGTCCTTGCCTTCGGCGAACACCTGCTGCCGCCACTGTTCTCCGGCGAGCCATGCGATGACGCGGGCTTCGATCGCCGAAAAGTCGGCCACAAAGAACGCCCTTCCTGGGCTTGGGATCAAGGCGGTGCGGATCAGCTGGGAGAGCACATCCGGGGTGGAGTCGTAGAGCAGTCGTACGGCGTCGTAATCCCCAGCGCGAACCAAAGAGCGCGCCTGTTCCAGATCGGCCATCTTGTTCTGGGGCAGGTTTTGCAGCTGGATATTGCGCCCCGCCCAGCGGCCCGTGCGCGCGCCGTAGAACTGGAAGCATCCGCGCACGCGCCCGTCCGAGCACACCGCGTTTTCCATCGCCTGATACTTTTTCACAGAGCTTTTCGCCAGCTGCTGGCGCAGCACAAGCACAGACTTGAGCGGCTCCGGCGCGGTCTTGAGCAGCTCGGCCACCTGTTTTTTGCTCAACGTGTCCGTCTGAAGGCCGTTGGCGGCCAGCCAGTCCTTCATCTGCTGCACGGAGTTGGGGTTGTCCAGCATGGTCAGTTCCCGCAACCGGGCAGTCAATTCTTCCCGTGAGCGCTCGTCAATGTCGATCGCGCCGCGCACCAGCGTTCTGTCCACGCCAATGCCGCGGTCGTTGATCTGCTGGTCGAGATGGTACTGTGCCCACACCTCCTCGGGCACCGGGTACTTTCGCAGGCGATCCTGAATGGACATCTCGGTTTCCACGTCGCGCAGGTTATAGGCCCTGAAGGTCGTCCACTTCTCCGGGGCGGACGCGGGCATGCGCCGTGTTCCGTCCTTGCCCGGCACACAGAAATACCGGATGAGCTCCTTGCCCTCGGTGAGCTTCTGCTTGTCCAGCCCCAGCGCCGCGCCCACATCCTTGAGGGACAACGGCAGGCCGAGGTAGGCAGACCAGACCATCGTACAGTGCCAGCCCGCCGGGTTCAGATAAGCCATGCAGGGGTCATCGGGCGCGGCATAGCGCTCGTTGCGCAGCGGGTAGCCGTTGCGCCGCAGCCACTGGGAGAGACATACGCGCTCAAACTGCGCGTTGAACGCCCACTTGCACACGCGCGCATCGGTCAGCGCGTCGATCACCTCGGGTGGGACCTGTTCTCCCTGTGCCAGATCCACCACCTGTACCCCGCTGCCGTCTATGCTGTATCCCAGCAGCAGAATATCAAAGTCGGGGCTTTCCACATACCGATAGACCGATGATTTGCCCAAATCGACGCTGCTGTACGTTTCCAGATCCAAAGACAGTGTTTTCATAGTCACCTCCGCTGAAAAAGGGCGGCGATCCTTGACCGCCGCCCGGGGTGTTCAGTTCACCTTGTTTTGGCGTGCCATGCTCTTTTTCGCGCGGCGTTCCATGATCCAGCAGATAAGGGCGGTAAGCAACTCACCGATCAGACGCCCCAGCAGCATCCCGAAACAAGCAACCAACAGAATACTTTCCATTTCAGTCATGGGTTCTCACCTCATCAAGACAGGAAATCCTCGTCGTCCTCATCCGCAAAGTCGCTCTCCGCGGAAGCCCTGCCGCCCAGCGGCTCACCGTCGCGGATTTTCTGCAGGTTGTTGAGCCCGCAGGCAATACCGCGATTCCCGTTGGAGTTGAACGCGTAGAAGCTGATGCTGGCGCGGCCATACACGCCGGAGTACACCTCGCTGCGGGTCAAAATGGGATTGCAGGCAGCATCGACCACGCCGGGCGCGGTGGCGGAGTTGGCGTTGACAAAGTAGGCATTGGCATACGCGGAATCATCCGGGCGCTCCGTATCGCCGTCGCGCAGCGGATTCTTAATAGCAACCAGCGGCGGCACCGTTTTGCCGTTGCCGCGCAGCTTGCTCTCGCCGTCGCGATAGGCAGCCTCGATGGCAGCCCGGATCTTCTGCACGGTGGCCGTGTCGGCCTTGGGAATGATCAGGGAAACGGAGTACTTGGGCGTGCCGCCATTGATCGATTTCGCGTCCCAAACGTTGCAGTAGCTCCAGCGGGTATCCTTGCCGGTGATTACCTTGGTGGGATTCATATTCTTGGCCATAATCTTGTACCTCCAAATCAGTCGTTGGCGAAGTCGTTCTTCGCGTTGGTCATTTCAGGTCGTTTGTCGCTTGCCGGTACGAGGGTGGGCTTGCCCTGCGGGCGTTCCACCAGATTGTCCAGAAGCGTTGAGAATTGCTTTTTGCCCAGCATGCGTTCCATGGCAGTAATGCCGAGCAGCCTGCGCTCATAGGGGTCGTACCCGCTGGAGATGACCGCCTGCGCTACGGCGACTTCGTCGGTGTAGCGCCGATTCGCTCGGCCCTCCACCAGTTTCCAGCCGTCAAAGCGGGTGCCGGACAGCGCCGCGCTCAGCGCGTATTCCCGGATGTCCGCGGCCCAGCTGGTTAAATCGTCCAGCTTGCCCAGGATGACGGAGATTTCCTCGTCCGAGAGCGTGGGCGGCAGTTTGAAATCGTGCTGCGCCAGCGCGAGATTGGCTTCCGCGCGCTTGCGGCAGGTCGAGCGCAGCTTGCAGAAGCGGCACCAGCTCCCGGCGTTCAGTTCGCCTTCGCCCTTATAGGCCAACTCAGCTACCGGGCGCAAAACGGTCTCCGCCCACTCAAGCAGGTCGGCCTTGCTGATCGTGTCCGTGCTGATGTTGGACAGCCGCGGCTGGTAGATGGTCATGGAGACGGTGTCGATGTCGTACAGATCCCCGAACATCTCCAGCGCGCCGAGTGCGTACAGCCGCATCTGGCTGTTGTTCTCCGCGGAGACCGCGACGCCGGTTCCGTACTTCATGTCCACGATTCGCAGGATGCCGTCCGCGACGATTACCGCATCGCCGGTTCCGAAGCCGTCCTTCACCCAGCGGGAGAAGTCGAGCCGCTGCTCGACCATGACGAGCGGATCGGGGCATGTCCGCCGGATTTCCTCCAGCTCCTCCAGCACAAAGGCCGCGTAGCCCGTGGCCGCGTCCTCCATGGCGTTGTCGTAATACTGGAGACCGCCGGGGCTTTCGAGCGGATTCTGTGCGTCCTGGCCCAGCACCTGTCGGAGCTTGTACTCGCACAGCGCGTGTGCTTCACTGCCCTCGGCGGCGTATACGCTGCCGTTGTCGAACATATGTTCTGTGAGTCTGACCGACGGCGGGCAGTTCATCCAACGGTGGCTGGAGGACGCGGAGAGCACCGCGTGATTACCCATCCGCGCCCACCTCGTTTCCAATCGCCTGTGCCGCAAGCAGCAGGCTGGCGTAATCCTCGGCCTTAACCGCCGAAAGCTGTGCCGCGCCGTATCTCTTGAGCAGGGCGCGCACCTGCGCTCCGTAGCCCGCGGTGGCCTTGGCGGCCAGTTCTGCCCGGACTTCCTCTTTGGTGATGGGCCTGGATTCCGGCCTGTCCTGGGCGGGTTCTTCGCCGGAGTAGAGCTCGGTCAGCGTTTCCGCCGCCGAGATCAGCGCCGCCGCGGCGGCCTTAAGGTCGGCGATACAGCCTGACAGTTCGCTCATGCGGGACATACGGGATTCCTCCTTTCAAAAGTTGACTCTGGTGTTCGTGAATGCGATTGTCCATGATTTCCACCTCCGATCCGGCGCTGTGGCGTCCTGACACCTTCCTGTTCGGACATGCGGAGGTGGGATGTGGACATGGGTCAGGAATTTTTCTCGATGTTTTTCTGAAGCCTTTGGGCGGCGCGCTTGAGCCGCTTGGTCACGCCGGACGGGTCTTTGGCCAGTCGGCGGGCAAGCTCGCGGGCATTGCAGTTCGCGCTGAGGTACTCAAGAAGCAGCTGTCGGTCGGCTTCGGCCAGCGCATTGAAAGCGGCGCGATGGCCCAGGAAGCTCTCCTTCACAAGGAGGAGCGTTTCGGGTGTTTCCTCCGTTGAGAGCTGATCGCCTAATGTCATGCCGTCTTCCGTCATTTCCATATCGAGACTCAGTTCGGTTTTGCACGTACCTGCCTTGATCTTCTGCCAGTTGCGGTAATGGCGTTTGTATTCGGCGGCCATCTCACGGTTCAATTGGATGAAGGCTTCGGCCCGTTCTGGGCAGTAAGGGAAAAGGTATGCATATCCGCCTTCGAGGTCGATGTTGACCTGAGCCATCGGACAGGGCTGCTGTGCCAACAGACGCATGAAGTCAGCGCGCGTGACAACCTTCGAACTGGTCTCGCTTTCGCAATAAAGGTACTGTATTCGTCTGAACTGGGTGCTCATTTTCGGAATGAAGGGGATGTGCGTCTGGTTATCCATTGTGTTCGCTCCTTTTCGTTTTCGGTCGTGGATTGACAGAAAGCGAATGGAGCGAGAATGCAGCCGCCCAGACGCTTTCTTGCATCTGCGGGAGCGGTCACATCACTTTGAGGCGCACTTAAATAGGGCCAGCCGCAAAATGAAGGATTGCTCCCTCATGGGCTGCACCTGCCGTTGTTCCTACGGTCATGGCACAGGTCTTCCGGCTCTTTTGCGGCGGTAGCTAATCGTCAACGCGAGAACCGTACAGAGGTGGCAATGAGGCATGAGCCTTCATCACCTTTGGAAACAGGTGGATGTGTTTGAACGAATTTTCCAAGCTTTTTTAATGCGCAGTAGAAATCCAAATTTGACTGTCATGCGGGGATCGCTTTGTAGGAAATGAGAAAATATGTCGATATACCCTGAGTAGAACAAAAAGACGACAATGCATTGATGAAAAGTCTTTTTACTCTTCATCCGCACTGTCGTCTTGCGATCTCGCGGTTAGTTAAGGAGCTCGTTTTGTGTATTTTACCTGTATTTTCCCTGGGGGAACTTTGAGGATTGTTATGCACTTTCCTCGAATGATTTCAATTTCGCCACGCCTCTCATTAATTCTACAATCAATGCCATGCCCATCTGGATGACGAATGGATTGCATATCATCACGATTGAAATTCGTACTTTGCACTTTTGGATACCTCCATCCATCTTAAATTACGCAAATACGCAAATTAGCGTAATTTGTAAGGAAAAAATATATGCTACTTTGCCGTAGCATATGAATTATACTCTGACGTCCAATTCTGCCATTCGAATAGCGGCTGATTGCATAGATACATTGTAAAAATCAGCAACTCGTCGTGCAATTGCCTTCACATCTGCGGAATGGTCTCCAGTACGCTGAGTGTACCGTTTCTTGATCTCCGAAATAACGCGAGGGAAGGTCTGGTATGGCATGAGAATACGCGGAGCAATGCCATTTGCTTGCCACTCAATCCAATCAATATCAGACCATTCTTGCTGTGTTGTTTCATCCTTTTCCACTGCAGGGCACCGGCACGCGATAGCTGAACTGGAATTAGATGATGAAGCGGCTGGCAATGACATAAAATATAAACGATGCTCTTCCCAATGGACGCATTCATGCGCGGTTGTATTGTTAACACTTCCAAGGTTGCGTATGAAATAGGTATCTGGATCAATAAACATTGTTCCAGGCCGCACTCGAAGATCTCGAAATTCATCCTCCATTTTATCGTAGATCGGCACCACTCCCTTGGTAAAACACATTTGCCCAAGGATGCTAAAGTCTTCAGTAAGTCTATAGTCGGTAAGAACTAGCAATCCCATTTTCTTTCGAGCTATATTGCCAATTGGTACGGGCATTGGATTGTCTAAAGCTTCCGGACAGTACTTTGCCAAGAATTCAGATGCCTTGACATCAAAATCACGCTTGCGGATTACGGGGACAAGAGATTTTCTATCAAAATAGTTGCGTGCCATTCCGTTACTCCTCTTTATCAATCGTGTCCGAGATTCTTTTCCAGAAATCATCTCCAAGTCCTTTTTTGCTCGCTTTTCTCAGCGCAGTGCGAACATGAGGGATATTAGCATCCATAATGTAGCCTGGTAAATCAGGGGCCGCTTCACTACGCTCTCGACCGACCAAGTCCAACATTTCTTCTTTTTCATCCGGAGAAAGAGAAAGAATTTTTGCAATAGCGTCCAGTTGCTTCATGTCTGGTAAACTGCGACGTCCTTTCAATATATCAGACAGATAAGAAACCGAAATACCTATCGCTTCGGCTAAATCTCGAAGCAGCACATCACTGCCTCCTGCTCCACGGCCTTTACGCTTTTGATTAACAAATGCGCCAAATTCGCCCGCCATAGAATCCCTCCTCTAAATTGCAACTTGCAAATATGCAATTTCGCGAAACTGCGTAATAATTATATCAGGAAACTTTTCCATTGTCAAGCAGCAAAAGGGATTCGTGCGAGAATAGTATAAAATCGAGCGATGACTTGAATTTTTACATTCCCCATGATACACTTAATCGAGTGGCAGTTTACACTTTCCAAAGCACATGAGGTGAGATAGATGGGCTTGAGTTATAAGCGGCTATGGAAATTACTTATTGACCGCGACTTGAAGAAGAAGGATCTTCAAGCTATGGCAAATATTAGTTCTGCTTCCATTACTAAACTGGCTAAAAATGAGAATGTAACAACAGAGACTATCGAACGAATATGCATTGCGCTAAAATGTGACGTTTCTGATATCATGGAAATGACCAATGAATGACCGGGGGGCCAAACGAATGATACAGTATACTCCTTATCAAGCAAGATATTTTGCTGAGCAAATTGACCTTAAGCGTTCCCAGTCCAGTATGGAAGGATTGGCTTCCACCATGTCTGGCGTAAAGGTTGATTTGAATCCTCATCAAGTTGAGGCAGCATTGTTTGCCTTGCGCTCCCCTCTGAGCAGCGGAGCGTTGCTTGCTGATGAGGTTGGTTTGGGAAAAACGATTGAGGCAGGCATTGTCATGGCTCAATATTGGTCGGAGCGTAAGCGGAGTATTCTGCTAATTACGCCCGCCTCCTTGCGCATGCAATGGCGTAGTGAGCTTTCTGAGAAATTTTTTATGAATTCTGTGATCATGGATTCAAAGCTATTTAATAGAGCAAAAAAAGACGGAAAAGTGAATCCATTCAATGTTCAGGATCAAGTTGTTATTTGTTCTTTCGATTTTGCTTCTCGCAGGCATTCCGAAATCCACTCTATCCCATGGGATTTAGTTGTCATTGATGAAGCACATCGCCTTCGTAATGTTTACAAGTCGAATAATGTAACCGGGAAAAGATTGAAGCAGGCACTTGCCGGTCGTAAAAAACTTCTTTTAACTGCAACTCCGCTACAAAATAATCTGATGGAGCTTTATGGCTTGGTAAGCATCATCGATGAGCATGTATTTGGTGACCCCAATACATTTCGTGAGATGTATGTTAATGTCTCCAATGCAGAGATGCGCAATTATACACTACGGCAGCGCCTTCAACCTTTGTGCATCCGCACATTGCGTAAGCAAGTAACAGAATACGTACCCTATACCAAGCGCATTCCGATCACGCAAGAATATAATCCCAGCAAAGACGAGCAAAAGCTATACGACTACATTACCAATTATTTACAAGAAGATAAACTCTATGCTCTTCCAGCTGGTCAGCGTAATTTGATCACTATGGTATTGCGCAAATTGCTAGCATCGTCTTCTTTTGCAATTGCCGGAACGTTGAAAACAATGATCGAACGATTAGAAGGGCTTAAGAATAATATTGAACGTCAACTTGATATGGATGACTTTGATACTTTTGACGAATTGTCAGAAGGTGATGAAGAAAATATTGTAGACGATGAGCTTCAAAACGATATTGATGGTATCGACAATGAGCTTCAGCAGCTGAATACTTTCCTCGAACTGGCACGGCGTATAACGTCCAACTCGAAAGGTGAAAACTTGTTGGAAGCCTTACAGCGCGGATTTTGTGAAACTGAAAAACGTGGTGGCCAACGTAAAGCCGTTATTTTTACTGAGTCCCGCAGAACACAGGTGTATTTACTGCGCTTATTGGAAGAGAATGGGTATAAAGGTAAAATTGTATTTCTGAATGGCGTTAATAGTGATGAGATCTCTAAAGGCATTTATGAAAGATGGATAGAACGGCATAAGAACGACGGTACTATTTCCGGCTCAAAACAGGCGGATATGAAAGCTGCCGTTGTTGAAGAATTCAAAAACAACGCGGAGATTCTCATCGGCACGGAGGCTGCAGCTGAGGGCATCAACTTGCAATTTTGCTCTATTGTAGTCAATTACGACTTGCCTTGGAATCCGCAGCGCATTGAGCAACGCATTGGGCGTTGCCATCGATATGGGCAAAAAAATGATGTTGTTGTCATTAATTTTTTGAACACGAAGAATGCAGCTGATGTGCGAGTATTCGATTTGTTGGAAAAGAAATTTTGCCTATTCAGTGGCGTTTTTGGCTCCTCTGATGAAGTGCTGGGTTCTATCGAATCTGGTGTAGACTTTGAAAAACGTATTGCTGCGATCTATCAGCAGTGCAAAACCACTGAAGAAATTCAACAGCAGTTCGATGCTCTTCAGGCAGAAATGGCTGACCAGATAAATGAAAAGATGCTGGCTGCCAGAAGATCCATACTGGAAAATTTCGACGAAGATGTTGCTAAAAAGCTCGCTCAATGTAAGGGAGATGCTGTAGCTACGCTCGATAGATTCAGCCAGTGGATGTACTATTTTTTCCTGATTCATGGGGCTGAGCGTGTAGAGCCGTTGGAGGAAATGCGGTTTGCATGTCGATTCAACGGTGATGTGCATTACTATAATCTCAGTTGGAAAAAAGCAGAAGAAGAAGGCGATCAGTTCCTGCGTCGAGAGGATTCTTTCTTCAGAAGCTGGCTTAACGAGTCCAAAACTGCTCCACTTGCTAATGTACACATTCGCTTTAATGCAAGTGGTAGTGCACGCCATTTCTCTTTCTTGCAAAAACATATTGGAATGCGTGGCACGCTTGCCGTTGATAAATTGCGGTTTACGGGCGTAGACAAAGAAGAGCAACTCATTTTGACGGTAATTACTGAGGATGGAACAGTATTGGATGATGCTAATATCGATCGAATGATGATGCTCCACGGCGAAATTGTCGGGGACGCCTTGCCCGCGACCCAGGAGCTGTTTGATCAGCGGAATAAGCTCATAGAAGCGGGCCGTACTGCGATTGAAAATGCAAACCGAGAGTATTATTTAGCTGAGTGTGCCAAGCTGGATGCTTATTCGGACGATTTAAAAGAAGGACTTCAGCAGGAACTGAAAGCGCTTAAAAATCTCATTCGGGAAAAGAAAAAGGCTTTCAACGAAAGCAGCCACCTTCCGCTGATGGAGATAGTGGCATTGAAAGATGAAATCAATAGCCTCGAGAAAAAACGCAAGCTCATGCAGCGGGAGATATACGAAAAAGAAGACGAAATCGATACTGCCAATGAAAGACTGCAGGCTGAAGTGCGCGCCCGCCTGGATGGCAAATTTGAAGAGGAACATGTAATGACAATTTCTTTTGAAATTGCATGACGTAGGAGGATACAAACATGCAGAAGCTGGAACTGACCTGGGTTGGCAAAGACGAACCGATAAATGTGGAACCACGCATCCTTTTACACGATGCCTCGAAAGACTACGGTGATCCGAATACTGGGAATATGCTCATTCATGGGGATAATTTGCTTGCGCTCAAGGCATTGGAACAGGAGTATGCGGGCCGAGTGAAGTGCATCTATATTGATCCGCCGTATAACACGGGAGCAGCATTTGAACTATATGATGATAATCTCGAGCACTCGATTTGGTTGAATTTAATGCGAGCACGTCTAGTTTTATTGCGCATGTTGCTTTCAGAAGATGGGACGATTTGGATTCAAATAGACGATGAAGAGCAAGCTTACTTAAAAGTCTTATGTGATGAAGTCTTTGGTAGAGCAAATTTTATTAATATGGTTTCTGTTAATATGAAAAATAGCGCGGGAGCTTCTGGTGGTGGCGAGGACAAGCGGCTTAAGAAGAATTGTGAGTATATTCTTGCCTACGCGAAAAATTATTCTTTACTCCCGTTGTTTAATGGACCGTATTCATATACCGAAATGTCCGAATTGATTCAACAGTATATTGAAGAAGGGAAAAGCTGGAAATATACATCAGTTCTTGTATCAGAAGGTCAAAAAGAGTATATTGGATCAACAAGCGACGGTGATGGAAACGAAATAAGGGTTTATAGAAGAATTGGAGTGAAAACAAAGTCGATTAATCAAATAGCGAGAGCAGATGGGATAACGCAAAAAGAGGCATACAAAAAATATGGAGTTCGTGTGTTTAGGACAACAAATGCGCAGACATCTATCAGAACCCGTGTCATGGAATTCCGAAAAGAGCAGAATATACACGATAAATATCTTTCTATTGAATATATACCAAGGTCAGGCAAAAACCGCGGAGTTGTATATGAACAATTCTATAAAGATGATGTATGCAATCTGTTTGTTTGGCTTCGAGATACATCGGAAATTATAGATGGCGAGCTGTTTAAAAAAGATTTGAAAGGCACTTATTGGGATGCTAACCCTTGGATGAAAAATGTAGCACGTGAAGGTGGTGTAGAGTTTGAAGGCGGAAAAAAGCCAGAACTTTTAGTCGCGCAAATTTTGGAAATGACAACAAAAGAAGGCGAACTTGTACTGGATAGTTTCCTTGGTTCGGGAACCACGGCTGCAGTCGCCCATAAGATGTCCAGACAGTATATTGGGATAGAGATGGGTGTACATGCATATACCCATTGTAAAGTAAGGCTTGATCGTGTTGTAGATGGTGATCAAACTGGTGCCTCAACAAAATTTGACTGGCAAGGTGGTGGCGGCTATAAATTCTATGAGCTTGCTCCAACACTTATTGCAAAAGATCAGCATGGCAACGAAATCTTCTCTCCGCTTTACAACCCAGCCATGTTAACTGCAGCGGTTGCTAAGCTGAATGGATATTTCTATGCTCCCGATCCTGATGTGTTCTGGAAGCAGGGTTACAGCCAAGATCATAGCTACATCTATGTCACTACCACTTATCTAACGGCAGAAATGCTGGATGGCATTGCCCGCGAACTGGGCGATTTGGATCAGTTGATGGTGTGTGCTTCGGCGTTCGATGTAGGTCTTAATCAGCGCTATGCCAATATCGAAGTGCGGAAGATTCCTCAGAGTATTTTGAAGAAGTGCGAATTTGGCGTGGACAATTACAACCTGAACATTATCGATCCGCCAGTGCTCGATGATGAAGATTGGGAGGAATAACCAATGCTAAAGCAGCCGTTTAGCGAGCAGTTTTATTCCCGGCATTCAAAACTGATCAATGTGGCCTTGGCTTTACGTCAGCCGCAGCATGAAAGCCTCGAAATTTTTGCAAGGCTCTGTGATATGCTGTCATTAAGCAAGACGCCCGACTTGGATGCGGAGTTGAAGGCAGTCAATGAAATGTGTCCAACACTATCCAGCTTTGAGCGGACGTTCCCATCATTTTGCTTTGCTCTGGCAACAGGCATCGGCAAGACGCGGCTGATGGGCGCTTGCATTGCCTATTTGCATTATGAAAAAGGTATCAAGAATTTTTTCGTTGTTGCGCCGAATCTGACCATCTATAACAAACTGAAAAAGGACTTCGGAGATCCAGCAAACCCAAAGTATGTCTTTCGTGGCCTGGACAGGTTTGTCACGCCTCCGCGTATCATTGATGGCGATAACTATGAGCAGTTTCGCATTGATAAATTTACTGCTTCCGATATCACCATCAACGTATTCAATATTTCCAAGCTAAATTCCGATAGTAAAACTACCGATGGAAAGCCTGCTCGTATTAAGCGGATGACGGAGATCCTTGGGCAGTCTTATTTCTCTTACCTTCAGTCGTTGCCTGATTTGTGCATTTTTATGGATGAAAGTCATCACTACCATGCCGATCGTAGCTTTGAGGTTATTAATGAGCTTCAGCCTATTTTAGGGGTGGAATTGACGGCGACTCCTCAAATTCAAAAGGGTGCAAGAGCGATACCCTTCAAGAATGTGGTTTATGAATATACTTTGGCGCATGCACTCAATGATGGGCGCTACGTGAAAGTGCCTGCTGTTATTACGCGACGGGATTTCCATCCCGATGAGTATACGCCCGAGCAGCTGGATCGAGAAAAACTAAATGATGGCATTCGTATGCATGAAGAAACCAAGAGCCACCTGGAAGTTTACGCTCGTACTTTTAACAAACCTGTAGTGAAGCCCTTTGTACTTGTGGTAGCAAAGGATACTGAGCATTCCAGGCAGATTCGAGAGTATCTGACTTCTAAGAATTTCTTTAATGGATACTATGCTGATAAAGTGCTGGAAATCAATTCCGCGCAGCGAGGAGCAGAAAAAGACGAGAACATAATGAGGCTCCTTGCCCTCGAGAGCCCTGAAAATAAAATTGAAATTGTTGTTCATGTAAATATGCTTAAAGAAGGCTGGGACGTTACGAATTTGTACACGATAATCCCTCTTCGTACTTCTGCCTCTGAAACATTGACGGAGCAAACTATCGGTAGAGGTTTGCGATTACCATATGGTTCTCGTACAGGTGTTGATGAAATCGATAGGCTTTCTATCGTACATCATGATCGCTTCGAGGCAATTGTTAACTTGGCGAACAATCCGAATTCTCTGGTTAGAAAGGTATACTATATCGATCAAACAGCCCCAGAAACTGATCCGGCACAGCACGAAACTGTAGAACTTCCGACAGCTTTTGATGAAATTGTGTCTGATTATAGCTTTACGCAGCAGCTTTCCATGACATTGCAGGCAACTCTTGGGTATCGCCATGCAGAAGATAATGAGCTAGTGTCAGCTGCTGAACAAGCACAGCAAGTTGCTAATTATGTTGCTCAAACGACCGCCAGAACTGTTACGGAGCTCAATCGTCAGGTACGTACATTCGATGCAGTCACTGCCCCACAAACACGTTCTATTGTGGAGAATAGCGTTGTTGAAGCAACAATCAGGCAGTTTCCGCAATTGAATCTCACTCCTGAGATTCTCACGCCCATGGTGCAACAAGCCGTTCAAACAACGACACAAGCTCTCACGGGCAGAGTAATTCCCATTCCGCAGGCGGTTATTCAGCCATTTACGGAGATCAAACAGGGATTTTATCCTTTCAAGTTGGATACTTCCAGCATGCATTGGCATCCGTCTGATGGTACGTTCATTGGCACAGAACTTCAGGAAGGCGGACGGACTTATCTGGTAGAAACGAACAGACGGGCACAGGCTGTTGTAGATACACCGGAAAACGAAATCATTCGGCACATTATTCTAAAAGATAATGTTGACTACATGACCTGTTCCTCGTTGCTTTTTACTTTAGTTGGAGAAGTCAAGCAGCACTTTCTTACTTACTTGACAGAAGAGCAGACTATCCAGATTATGCGGGATCGGCAGACAACTATAGCCGAAATCATCTATGCGCAGATGAACCAACATTTCTATAAAGAAGAGACCAACTATCGCGCCTCAACGATGCGGCCTTTTTCCAAGATAGAGACGAGCTTCGGTAATAAACTGCGAACAGATGAAATTTATGATCTTCGCGCTTCTATTCCAGCAGGAGAAGTGCGCTCAAAAGTATTTAAGGGGTTTAAAAAATCATGCCACACGCTTTACAAATTCGATAGTGAAACAGAGCGTACATTTGCTATCGTACTAGAGAATGATCCAAAGGTTCTTAAGTGGATGCGACCATCGCCCAAGCAGTTTAACATTTATTATGGCCCGGGAGGTTGCAGCAAATATGAACCAGATTTTATTGTTGAGACAGCGGAAGCCATATATATGGTAGAAACGAAAGCGGCCAATGAGATCGATAGCGACACAGTGCAAGACAAGGCACGTGCCGCTAAGGAATACTGCAGAGCAGTGAATGCATGGAACATAGACAACGGCGGAAAACCGTGGTATTATTCAATTGTTGCTCACAGCGAAGTTCATCTGCAGTCGAGTTTTCATTATCTTGTCGATGAACGAGCGAAACCGCGTCAAATTCGAATGGATATATAGTGGGCAGAACAGAGGAGGGAAAAGTCGTGGCAAAAGATAATCGAGATTTCTTTAAGCAAAAGAAAATCTGGTCAGAGGTAAAGGACGAACTGCTTCGTTGTTATCTTGTGCCATATTTTAATAAAATCATGATGACCAGACGCCCTCTGATGTATGTTGACTGCTTTGCTGGAAAAGGAAAATTTGAAGATGGGAAGAATGGTTCACCTTTGAATGCGCTTGAGTGTTTAAACACGAGCCTTCAATCTAATCGTGCTTTACAGCAAGGTGCGCCATCACCTGAAGTATTTATGCGGTTTATTGAGCTAAATCATGCTCAAGAGTTGAGGAATAATCTCCCCACTAATAATTCGTATAGATGCAAGGTTATAGAAGGTGCTTTTGAAGAGAGAATCTTGCCCCTGCTCAATGCGGCCCAAAAGCAGTATCCAACGCTGAATGTGTTTCTTTACCTTGATCCATATGGAATAAAAGCTCTGGACATGAGTTTGTTTCAAGCGCTCCCGAGTAGTTTTGAATCAGCAGAATTGTTGATTAATCTCAACTCGTTTGGCTTTCTTCGCGAGGCTTTGCGGGTTCGAAAGATCGCTCTCAATGCAAATGATGAAGATTTGCTTTCTGATTTGGTCGAATACGATAGCTCCGTTTTGGATTCGATAGAAGATTTGAATGCAATTGCCGGTGGAGATTATTGGAAACCGATTGTCGATCGGTATAAAACACATGAGATAAGCATGATTGAGGCAGAAAAGTTGTTTGCAGAAGGGTATAAGCAGCAACTGCGCTATGCATATAAATATGTTCTTGATATGCCCATTCGTTTACGCAAAAGCACAAATCCCAAATATAGGATGGTTCATGCGACAAACCATGCTGATGGTTGTACGCTCATGGCAGACAATATTTTTAAGCGAACTGAATTTTTGGTGATAGATATCCAGCATCATGGACAAATGTCAATGTTTGAGTCTACGCCTGACAGTGGGTATGTTGATGATCAAAAAATTGATCGTAATATGAGATCTTTAATAGCTGATATAGCCAATCAGGAGTATATCCGCTTGAACGAGCTGCAAGCAGAATTTTTTAACCGATATGGTGTGATATGCTCTACGAAGCATTTGAGCAGTGGGCGCGAAGGCTCATCTCTTAAGCGCCTCGAGAAGAATCGTGAGATACTGGTTGAGCGTAGCACCGATAACAACGCCAAATATTGGTCGGAGAGCGGCAAAAAAACGATAATGATCAGGAGGGCGTAAGCCAATGCCTATGAAAACGATAACTAGAAAGACTATGCTCTACAAGACCGGTGTCGAATATGGCGATTATACAATGAATCACGTACAGGGCTGCGCACACGGTTGTTTATATCCGTGTTATGCATACATGATGGCAAAACGTTTTGGCAAAGTGAAATCGCAGGAAGAATGGTGTACACCTCTGCTAGTTTCTAATACACTTGAGTTACTTGACGAAGAAATTCCGCGCTTAAAGAATAAAATTAGTTCTGTACAACTATGCTTTACAACCGATCCTTTCATGGTAGGATATCCTGAGGTTGGACAAATGAGCATCCATGCAATGAGGCGTCTAAACGAGGATGGTATCAAATGTACAGCGTTAACAAAAGGCATCCTCCCTGCCGAACTGGTGGAACTAAGTCCGCAAAACGAATATGGCATCACACTTGTCACGCTTGAAGAGCAATTTAGAGAACAGTATGAACCGGGATCAGCTCCACTCGCTGATCGTTTGGCCGCACTTCGATCATTACATGACCACGGATGCCATACATGGGTGAGCATTGAACCTTATCCAACACCCAATTTCGTAAGACCAGACTTGATGGCTCTTCTGGAAGCTGTCAGTTTTACGGAGCGCATAATTTTTGGACGAATGAATTATAATAAACGTGTTTCTGAATATGATGGTGCAAAGCAGTTTTTCAATATGGAGGCAGAAAAAGTCATAAGTTTTTGCCGTGAGAAGCACATTGATTTCCATATCAAAGAAGGAACTATAACTGAATAACACCACACACCACCAATGCGTCCACTTTCCAACGATACTCTAAGTATCATTTGATGGTGAAACCACCTAAATAGCATCAGCCTCACTGGTTCATCCCAGACGCCTACACAAACATCAAAAGTCCCGGAAACCCCCTTATTTTCAAGGGATTTCCAGGGCTTTTTTGTATCAAAGTCGAAAGGGTCTTAGACCCCTGTTGCGGCAGCGGCGGCATGTTCGTGCAGTCGGCCAAGTTCGTGGAGAACCACGGCGGCAACATCAACCGGATTTCCATATTCGGTCAGGACTCCAACCCCACCACCTGGAAAATGGCGCAGATGAACCTGGCCATCCGCGGCATTGAGGCCGACCTGGGCAAGTACAACGCCGATACCTTCTTCAACGACTGCCACCCCCAGCTCAAGGCGGACTTCATTCTCGCAAACCCGCCCTTCAACCTTTCGGACTGGGGGCAGGACAAACTTCTGGACGACGTGCGCTGGCAGTACGGCACGCCGCCCGCCGGCAACGCCAACTTCGCCTGGCTCCAGCACATGATCTGGCACCTTGCGCCAAACGGCCGCATCGGCATGGTGCTGGCCAACGGTTCCCTCTCCTCCCAGAGCGGCGGCGAGGGCGACATCCGCAAGAACATCATCAACGCCGATCTGGTGGACTGCATCGTGGCCATGCCCTCCCAGCTGTTCTATACCACGCAGATTCCCGTCTCTCTGTGGTTTCTGGCCAGAAACAAGGGGCAGAAGGGCAAGACCCTGTTCATCGACGCCCGCAAGATGGGCACCA
>ERZ857521.1784-NODE-1784-length-23535-cov-7.496934_pt1 | contig 23535 bp, 17 predicted proteins | sample MGYA00519701_ERZ857521 | MGnify/ENA primary metagenome ERZ857521 (study PRJEB31778, sample SAMEA3449346) | human gut metagenome | biome: human gut; feature: human-associated habitat; material: faeces | place: United Kingdom | collected 2010/2012 ...
GGGTGATGGTCATAGGCAGCTTACGCTGTGGTAAAATTTCTCCGGACAGCAGTGATAATATTTATGGAATTAGCAGGAAGAGTGATTGCAGTTTTGGAGCCGAAAGGTGGTACCTCACGTAACGGAAACGAATGGAAAGTTCAAGAATATGTCATCGAGACACACGACCAGTATCCGCGCCGCATGTGTTTTGATGTCTTTGGAGATGACAAAATCAAGCAGTTTAATATTCAGATAGGAGAAGAGCTGAATGTGTCTTTCGACATCGATGCCCGCGAATGGCAGGGACGCTGGTTCAACAGTATCCGTGCCTGGAAAGTGGAACGGGTAGGGGCGGCTCCTCAGGTGCCTCCTACGGAAGCTCCTTTCCCGCCGGTGAATGCGGCTCCGGCCGATTTCTCTGCTACAGATGAGAAAGACGACCTGCCGTTCTGATAAAAAATAAAAGGCAAAAGAAAAGTCCCTTGCATCACGTGGTGCAAGGGACTTTCTCTTTTTGTATAGCTGATGATAATCAAGAGTTCATGCTCATTAGGAATTCGTCGTTGTCCTTGGTCTTTTCCAGGCGGTCTTTCACGAAATCCATGGCTTCTATCGGATTCATGTCTGCCAGGTATTTGCGGAGAATCCACATGCGGTCGAGGGTAGTCTTGTCCAGCAGCAGGTCGTCGCGACGGGTACTTGAAGCCACGATGTTGACTGCCGGGAAGATACGCTTGTTGCTCAGGTTGCGGTCCAGCTGCAATTCCATGTTACCTGTTCCCTTGAATTCCTCGAAAATCACTTCATCCATCTTCGAACCGGTATCAATCAGGGCGGTAGCCACGATGGTCAGTGAGCCTCCTCCTTCAATGTTACGGGCAGCACCGAAGAAACGTTTGGGCTTGTGCAATGCGTTGGCATCCACACCTCCGGACAGCACCTTGCCCGATGCCGGAGAAACCGTGTTGTAGGCACGTGCCAGACGGGTGATGGAGTCGAGGAAGATGACTACATCGTGTCCACATTCTACCATGCGTTTGGCCTTTTCCAATACGATGCCCGCAATTTTCACGTGGCGTTCAGCCGGTTCGTCGAAGGTAGAAGCAATCACTTCGGCCTTTACGCTGCGTGCCATGTCGGTCACTTCTTCCGGACGTTCGTCGATGAGTAGCATGATCATGTACACCTCCGGATGGTTGGCTGCAATGGCGTTGGCAATGTCTTTCATCAGGATGGTCTTACCGGTCTTCGGCTGTGCCACAATCAGGGCGCGCTGTCCTTTACCGATAGGCGCGAACAAATCGACCACGCGGGCCGAGAGGTTATCGTTGTATCCCTTGCACAATTTGAATTTTTCGTCGGGGAAGAGAGGAGTCAGGTGGTCGAACGGAATACGGTCGCGCACCAGAGCCGGGTCGAGTCCGTTGATTTTGGACACCTTGACCAGCGGGAAATATTTTTCACCTTCTTTGGGCGGACGGATGGTACCTTCTACCACGTCGCCGGTTTTCAGTCCGAGCAGTTTGATCTGTGACTGTGACACGTAGATGTCATCGGGTGAAGAAAGATAGTTGTAATCGGAAGAACGGAGGAAGCCGTAGCCGTCGGGCATGATTTCCAGTACGCCGGTTCCCTGCAGGATATCATCGAAGTCGTATGCCTTCTCTACAGGCTTTGGTGCGGGAGCTGTGGCGTTGGCCTGTGCTTCCGTAGAAGCGGCAGCCGGTTGTCCCGCAGGATTGTTCTGTCCGTTCGGCTGTGTATTGTCTTTTCCTTGGTTGTTATTGTTGGGACGGTTGTTCCGGTTGTTCTGGCGAGCCTGGCGCGGCTGGAATTTTTGTTTGCCCTCTTTGGCCGGAGCGGGAGCAGGAGCCTCCATTTTGGTTGCTTCAAACTTGCCGAGCAGTTCCGATGGAATTTCGAATTTTTCCGACGGCAGGTCTTCTATAGGAATAAAGTCATTGTTGCTTAAATCGAGTGGAGGAAGTTCCATGTCATCGTCGATGGGGAGGGGGGCTGTAGCAGGAGCTGTTTCTTGTTTCTCTTGTTGGGCCTGCTGTTCTGCTTCCTGTGCCTCTTTGGCCAGGGTTGATTTGTTTTTGGAACCCGGTTTCCGTCCTCGTTTGGCTTTCGGTTTTTCTTCGGCAGCCGGAGCTTCTGCCTGGATGGCCGTCCCTTCGGCGGGGGCTGTTTCTTTCATTGTATTTTCGGCCGGAGCAGGTATTTCTTTAAATAAAGGTGTAGGAGCCGGGAGAGCAGGAGTGTTGACCTCCAGTTTCTGTGCCTTGTCTTTGGTGGCAGTGTACACCTTGTCCCCTTCTTTTTTTATGCTGATGCGCGAACGCTTGCGTGGTTGTCCTTCTTTGCGTTCTTCATTGTTTTGTTGGGCGGCCACTTTTTTGGTGGCACCGACAATAGCTTGTTCGTCCAGAATGCGGTACACCAATTCTTCTTTTCGCAGCGAATCGGTTTTTTTCAGACCCAACTCTTTGGCAATCTGCTGCAACTCCGACAAATCTTTGTCGTTTAATTGAATGATATTGTACATAAATAGGTTAATAATGATATAATTAATATTGGCCGTGTGAAACATGACAAACCATCAGGAGGTCTCTTTCCTCTTTCACACGTATTTGAATTTCGAAAGATATTGATTGTTGTTGTTCTTGAACCGGGAACAGGACACACCATCCGTTGCCTGATGCCCTTTTGCTTCATTGCGAGGACAAAAGTAAGTGTTTTTTGTGATAATCACGAATAAATGGTGACTTTTTTTCATATTTCTCTCTCCCGATTGAAAGAAATGTGCTAATTTAGCCGTTGAAAATACAATTTAAATGATTGATTAACTCTTATGAAAAAAGTAATTTTTACAGAAAAGGCTCCTGCTGCCATTGGCCCATACAGCCAGGCTGTGGAAGTGAACGGTATGGTATTCTTGTCTGGACAGATTCCGGTAGACCCGGCTACAGGCGAGGTAGTGGAAGGTGGCATCAAGGAACAGACCACACGGGTGTTTGAAAACATCAAGAACGTGCTGGCTGAAGCCGGACTGACTACTGCCAATGTAGTGAAAACTACGGTGTTCCTGTCTGATATGGCCTTGTTTGGCGACATGAATGCTGTGTATGCCCAGTATTTCGAGGGCGATTTCCCGGCTCGTTCGGCTGTGGCCGTAAAGGCTTTGCCGAAAGGAGTGCTGGTAGAAATAGAAAGTATTGCGGTGAGATAACCGCAGGCCGGAGCAGGCACGGGGGGAAGTTTTTATCCGGGTCTGCTCCGGTATTTTTTTAATGGGTAATTTTGTGATGATGTTACTGAGAAAGTTTAAAATCAGGAAAGAGAATAAATGGAAACTGGCCACTTTCGTGCTGGCCGTGCTGGTCGCCATTGCCACGACTTTGTATATCTACAGGTATGAACCTTTTTCATCCGGACTGGAAATTACCGACGAACTGGGTGGGAATATCTTCCCCGTTACGATTCTTTCTACCGCCACGACCGATGCCCAGCTGATTGTGCCGGGCGACAGTACTTATCTGGGCAATCCCAAATCGTGTATCGCCATCAAGATACGCAGTCCTCATGCCAACAGCAAACTTCACATCGAACTGGCTGAAACACCGTTTTTTGCCCATTCGATTTCTGAATTCATTTTGCCGGAGTCGGGAAAGGAGTACCTGATTTTCCCCGATGTGATATGGAATTACCAAGCGTTGCTGGAGAACACGCAGGCCATGCCGGTCACTGTGTCCGTGCAGGCGAAGCTGAACAACGGGCGGGTGTATTCGGCCATGCATACGTATTCCGTGCGCAGCATCAACGAGTGTCTGTTGGGGTATATCGACAGCAATATGAAGTTTCATGACACGGGTGAGTTCTTTGCCGCGTATGTGAACGAGGACAATCCGAACATCAGCCAGGTGTTGCGCGAGGCTCTCGATTCGCGCATCGTCAACCGTTTCTGGGGGTATCAGAGCAAGGACACGACGGTGGTCGACAAGCAGGTGTATGCCTTGTGGTATGTGCTGCAGAAAAGAGGGTTCAAGTACAGTTCCATCAGCAATAGCAGCCTTTCTTCGAACGTGGTGTTCACCCAGCGGGTACGGACGTTCGACGATGCCCTGAAATCGGCCCAGATTAATTGTGTGGACGGAAGTGTGCTGTTTGCCTCTTTGCTGAAAGCTGTCAATATCAACCCGATTCTGGTGCGGGTGCCGGGCCACATGTTCGTGGGCTATTATACGGACCGTCTGCACCGGAACATTCATTTTCTGGAAACGTCCATGATTGGCGATGTGAACCTGGACGACTTCTTCCCGGAAGAGAAACTGGATTCCACCGTGGCGGGCAAGTCGCAGGAGAGTGTGTCGAAGTTCATGTTCGAGAAATCCAAGGAATATGCCACCCGCATCTACAACGAACATAAAGACCTGATTCATTCGGGAAAGGTGAACTACATGTTCCTTGAAATCGACAAGGCCACGCGGGCGTACGTACAACCCATAGCTGGAAAATAAACGCATGAAACTGGTATATCTGTATCATAGCGGCTTTGCCCTGCTGGGCGAAGGCTATACCATCGTATTTGATTATTTTGAAGATTCCCTGTCGGCCGACAAGGGGATTTTGCACGACGAAATACTTTCCCGGGAAGGGCGGCTGTATGTGCTGGCCAGCCATTCGCATTACGACCATTTCAACCGGGAGGTGTTGTCGTGGAGCGCACGTCGGCCGGATATTGTCTATGTGTTTTCGCGCGACATCCAGCTTTCGGCCGGAGAGACCCGGTCGCGGACGATACACTGGATGGAGAAAAGCGATGTGTTTCAGGATGATTTTCTGGAAATCCGTGCCTTCGGTTCGACCGATATCGGCGTCTCGTTCTGGGTGAAGGTGGAAGGAAAAACGGTGTTTCACGCCGGCGACCTGAACAACTGGCACTGGATGGACGAGAGTCCGGAAGCGGAATGGAAACGCGATGAAGCTTTCTTTCTGAGAGAGTTGGAAGACATTGCTGCTTATACTGACCGGATGGATGTGGTACTGTTTCCAGTCGACCCCCGGCTGGGACGGGAATACATGCGGGGCCCTTTGCAGTTTGTGAAACGGATAAAAACCGCTATCTTTGTACCGATGCATTTTGACGAAGCCTATGCAAAGGCCGAGGCTTTCGTCCCGTTGGCTGCGCAGGAGGGTACACGGGTGTGGGTGCCTGCCCATCGGGGCCAGCAGACGGATTTGGATTGATATATTGTAGAAAACTAAAATAGAAAAAGACATGGAAATAAAAGGAAGATTTGACCATTTCAATATCAACGTGACCAACCTCGAAAAAAGTATCCAATTTTATGAGAAGGCGCTGGGCCTGCACGAGTCTCACCGCAAGGAAGCGGCCGACGGTTCGTTCATTCTGGTGTACCTCACCGACGGCAGTTCGAATTTTCTGCTGGAACTGACTTGGTTGCGCGACCATACACAGGCTTATGAACTGGGTGAGAACGAAAGCCATCTGTGTCTGCGGGTGGCAGGCGACTACGACGAGGTCCGCAAGTTCCACAAGGAAATGGGATGTGTCTGCTTCGAAAACGAGCAGATGGGACTGTATTTCATCAACGACCCGGATGATTATTGGATTGAGATTCTTCCGCTGAAGTAAATCAGTCTGATGGGCATACGAACCTAAAACAAACGTGTTATGAAAAAATATATCTCTCCGGGGGCGTGGTTTTCACTGGAGTACCCCGACAACTGGTGTGAATTTGAGGATACGGAAGACAGCTTCCTGTTTTATAATCCGGACAAGTGGAGCGGCAATTTCCGCATTTCTGCCTATCGGGGCGAACGGGCGGATTATGCTGCAGCGTGCATGGAGGATGAGCTGCGCGAAGTGCGCGGAGCCAAGAAAGTGAAGCTGGGAAACTGGGACTGCGTCTATTCGGCCGAGAGCTTTCAGGAAAACAATGTGTGGTACACCACGCACATCTGGGTGACCGGACGGGGCGAGATTTCGGTGGAATGTTCGTTTACCGTGGTCAAGGGAGACAGCCCGAAAGCCGGAGAAGCGATTGTGGCTTCGTTGAAGGTGCGTGGAGCTTCCGACAAGCCGGTGAAAGCCGTCATTCCGGTGCGGGTGCTGGAAATCAACCAGATAAACGAAGACTACGACTGGGCCGTTTCCACGGTCAAGAAACAGCTGACCAAGGACTTCACGGGTACGGAGGCCGATTTGGCAAACCTGCAGAAGGTGATGGACAGCGGGCGCTTCAATCCCAAGCAGCGTCAGGCGTGGGAAGGATTCGGTACGGCCTTCGGTGTGATACTGGTCAATGAGATGGACGGCATGGAATGGGTGACGGTCATCGACGGACCGAAAGAATATCCGGCCTTGCAGTTCGGCGGCTCGAAGGTGAGGGTGAATCCGGTGGCCCTGATTTGGGACAAGGTGCGCAACGGACAGCCGTGCGACCTGAAAGCGGAATTCGAACGGATTAAGAACGAGGTGGAAGCGGCCATGGATTGAGCCTTCTGCCGGTGACTTTAGAAGCAATCAATTATGACTCCTTATTTACAAGTAGAAAACCTGACCAAGTCGTTCGGCGACTTGGTGCTTTTTAATGACATATCTTTTGGCATTGCGGAAGGGCAGCGCATCGGACTGATTGCCAAGAACGGTTCGGGCAAGACCACCTTGCTGAACATCTTGGCGGGAAAGGAAGGTTATGACGAAGGGAAAATCACTTTCCGTCGTGACCTGCGCGTGGGGTATCTGGAACAGAGCCCGAAGTATCCCGAAGAGCTGACCGTGCTCGAAGCGTGTTTTTATCATGGCAATTCCACGGTGGAACTCATCAAGGAATACGAACGGTGCATGGAAACGCCCGGCAATCCCGGACTGGATGACCTGCTGGCGCGGATGGAGCACGAGAAGGCGTGGGATTACGAACGCCGGGCCAAGCAGATTCTCTCGCAGCTGAAAATCCGCGACTTTTCCCAGAAAATCGGACACTTGTCCGGCGGACAGCTGAAGCGGGTGGCACTGGCCAATGTGCTGATTACGGAACCGGACCTGCTGATTCTGGACGAGCCGACCAACCACCTCGACCTGGACATGACCGAGTGGCTGGAGGAATACCTGAACCGTGGAAGCCTGAGCCTGCTCATGGTGACGCACGACCGTTATTTTCTGGACCGGGTATGCTCGGAAATCATAGAGATAGACAACCGCCAGCTGTATTCCTATAAAGGAAATTACAGTTATTACCTGGAAAAACGTCAGGAGCGCATCGAGGCGACCAATGCGGAGATTGCCCGTGCCAACAACCTGTATCGCACGGAGCTGGAGTGGATGCGACGGATGCCGCAGGCCCGCGGCCACAAGGCCCGCTATCGGGAAGAAGCGTTCTATGAACTGGAGAAGGTGGCCAAGCAGCGGAGCTATGACTCGAACGTGAAACTGGATGTCAAGGCGTCGTACATCGGTTCGAAAATTTTCGAGGCCGACCATCTCTGCAAACGTTTCGGCGACCTGGTGATACTGGATGATTTCTCATACGTCTTTGCCCGTTATGAGAAGATGGGTATCGTGGGCAACAACGGTACCGGCAAGTCGACGTTCATCAAGATTCTGATGGGACTGGAGAAGGCGGACAGCGGGACACTGGACATCGGTGAGACCGTCCGTTTCGGTTATTACTCGCAGGAAGGACTGAAGTTCAACGAGCAGATGAAGGTGATTGACGTGATTACCGACATTGCCGAGGTGATTGAACTGGGCAACGGCAAGCGGCTCACGGCTTCGCAGTTCCTGCAGCATTTTCTGTTCACTCCCGAAACACAGCACAGCTATGTGTACAAGTTGAGCGGGGGAGAACGCCGCCGTCTGTATCTCTGTACGGTGCTGATGCGGAACCCGAACTTCCTGGTGCTCGACGAGCCGACCAACGACTTGGACATCGTGACCTTGCAGGTGCTGGAGGAATATTTGCAGAACTTCAAGGGATGCGTCATCGTGGTGAGCCACGACCGTTATTTCATGGACAAGGTGGTCGACCATCTGCTGGTGTTCAAAGGTCAGGGTGACATCCGTGATTTCCCGGGCAACTATTCCGACTACCGCGACTGGAAGCTGGCCAAGGCGGAACACGATAAGGAGGCCGCCAAGCCGAAGGAGGAAAAGACCCAGCGTGTCCGGTTGAACGAAAAACGCCGCCTGACGTTCAAGGAGCGGAAAGAACTGGAACAGCTGGAGAAAGACATTGCTGCCTTGGAGGAAGAAAAGAAGCAGTTGGAAGCCGACTTGTGCAGTGGCACCTTGAGTGTGGACGAACTGACCGAGAAATCGAAGCGTCTGCCGGCCCTGAACGACGAGCTCGACGAGAAGACCATGCGCTGGCTGGAATTGAGCGAAATTGAGGGCTGAAAAAACGCCTTTACGTTTGGACTTAAACGCAAGTGCGTTTCATTCCAAACGCAAGTGCGTTTTGATCAAAACGCTTCGACGTTTTAGGTAAAACGCAAGTACGTTTAAGAGCAAACGCACTTGCGTTTTTTTTATGGTATTTTTGGAGTGAAAGCAAGACTTTAAATATTTTCAATAATTATCTGTAAAACAGTATGTTATGTTTTTCTTTAAAAATTCCGGTAGGACGGTTGCATGATGAACGTTGTTTTCGTGAACAGAAAAAATCGGATGAGGACTCTTTCCTCCGAAGCCTGATTTGGCCAACAAAAAAGCCCGGACAAGTGCCTGATTTTATTGCGTGGCACTTGTTCGGGCTTTTTGTGGAGGAATACAAACGAAATGGATTCAGTTTTTCACCGTTCGTTCGCCCTGTTTTTTCGGCTGGTTGCCTCCCTTCTTCTTCCATCCGCCTTTTTTGTTGCGGGAGAAATTCTTGACCTGCTTGTTGCCTCCGCCTTTCTTGGAAGTACGGGGAGCATAAGCCGGGCCTTCTCCCACTTCTTCGGGCAAGGGGAGCTTGTAAATATCTTTTCCCAGGAAATTCTCAATCTGTTTGAATCGGGTCTGTTCCGTCTCGCTCACAAACGTGATGGCACATCCGTCGTTGTTGGCGCGGGCCGTACGTCCGATGCGGTGTACATAGTCCTCGCTGTCGTGCGGTACGTCGTAGTTGATGACCAGGCGGATGTCGTCGATGTCGATACCGCGGGCCACGATGTCGGTGGCTACCAGAATGTCAATACGGCGGTTGCGGAACTCGTGCATGATTTCTTCCCGCTGGCTCTGTTCCAGGTCGGAGTGCATTTCGCCCACGTTCAACTTCATCCGTTTCAGGGCCTTGGTTACTTCCTTCACTTTCAGCTTGGAAGAAGCAAAGATAATCACCCGCTCCGGTTCCTGCGACTGGAAGAGCGACTGGATGATGCCCAGCTTCTGTGCCTCGTAGCAGATGTAGGCCGCTTGGATAATCTTGTCTGCCGGTTTCGATACCGCCAGTTTCACTTCCACCGGGTCGTGAAGGATGGTCTTGGCCAGCTGTTGGATTTTGGTCGGCATGGTAGCCGAGAACATGATGGTCTGCCGTTCCTTGGGCAGGTATTTCACAATCTGCATGATGTCTTCCGCAAATCCCATGTCGAGCATGCGGTCGGCTTCGTCGAGGATGAAGAACGATACCTTCGACAAATCCACGTATCCCAGACTCAGGTGACTGATGAGTCGGCCGGGAGTGGCGATGACCACATCGGCCCCCAGGGTCAGTCCCTTCTTTTCCTGTTCAAAACGGATGCCGTCGTTTCCGCCGTACACCGCCACGCTTGAAACGGGCATGAAATACGAAAAACCCTCCATCTGCTGGTCAATCTGCATGGCCAGCTCGCGGGTAGGCGACATGATGATACAGTTGATGGCATCTTCTGGATAGCCTCCCTTGCTCAACTGGTTCAACACCGGGAGCAGATAGGCGGCTGTCTTTCCCGTACCTGTCTGGGCCACGCCAATCAGGTCTTTCCCTTCCAGGATGACCGGAATGGTGTGCTCCTGCACGGGCGTACATTCCTGGAAATTCATGGCGTCCAATGCATCGAGGACGCTATCTTCTAAGTTCAGTTCTGAAAACTTCATATCTTGGTTTTATGCTTGTCGTTATAGTTTTCCCCGTTCGTCGAGGTAAGAATCCTTGAATCCCAGGAAGTAGAGTACCCCGTCGATTCCGATGGTGTTGATGGACTGCTGGGCGTTGGCCACTACTTTCGGTTTGGCGTGGAAGGCGATTCCCAGTCCCGCCACGGAGAGCATCGGCAGGTCGTTTGCCCCGTCGCCCACAGCAATGGTCTGTGCGATGTCCACCTTCTCCACCTGTGCCAGCAGTTGCAGGAGTTCGGCCTTCCGCTTCCCGTCCACAATGTCGCCCAGGTAGCGTCCCGTCAGTTTCCCGTCCACGATTTCCAGCTGGTTGGCATACACGTAGTCGATGCCGAACTTGTCTTTCAGGTAGTTGCCGAAGTAAGTGAATCCTCCCGACAGGATGGCAATCTTGTAGCCGTAGCGTTTGAGCACGAACATCAGGCGTTCCACTCCTTCGGTAATGGGCAGATGTTCGGCAATGTCGCGCATCACGCTTTCATCCAAGCCTTTGAGCAGGGCCACCCGTTCCTTGAAACTTTCGCAGAAGTCGATTTCTCCCCGCATGGCCCTTTCCGTGATGGCTTTTACCTGGTCGCCCACACCGGCCCGCATGGCCAGTTCGTCGATGACCTCCGTTTCAATCAGGGTAGAATCCATATCGAAACAGATGAGTCGGCGCATGCGGCGGTACATGTTGTCCTGCTGGAAGGAGAAGTCCATTCCCAGCGATGAACTCAGCTGCATCAGCTGGCTCTGTAGGGCTTCGCGGTCTTTCGGAGTGCCTCTGACCGAGAATTCGATACAGGCCCGCACGTTGGCTTTTTTCTCATCGAGCGGGATACGTCCAGTCAGACGGCGGATACCGTCGATGTTCAGTTGTTGCTCCGCCAGAATCCGGGTGGCGCCGGCAATCTGTTCGGCAGTCAGTTTCCGGCCCAGCAGGGTCAGAATGTAACGGTTCTTGCCTTGCAGGTTCACCCATGTTTCATATTCTTCCGCGCTGATGGGGTAGAAGCGGATGTTGATACCCAAATCCGATGCCTTGAAAAGCAACTCCTTCATGATATTTCCGGAATCTTTGTCGGAGCATTTGAAAAGAATGCCCAGCGACAGGGTGCTGTGGATGTCAGCCTGCCCGATGTCCATAATGTCTACCTGGTATTTCGATAAGATTGCGGTCACCGATGCGGTCAGCCCCGGCCTGTCCACTCCGCTGATACGGATTAATATCAATTCAGTTTTGTTTTCCATGGTTGTTTGTTTGCGTGATATCTTTGCAAATGTACAAATTATCTTCTATCCGATGGCATAAAAGGCACAAAAAAAGCCATCCCTGCGGGCTTGCAGGAATGGCTTTCCCTATTTTGAGGGGTAAATTAAATCATTTCCACGCTTCGTTTCACGAAGTTGGTCAGGGCTTCTCCTTTCAACATGTTGTTCTGCAACAGAGCCAGGTCGATGAGCTGGTGAACCACTTTGTTGTCGGCGGCATAGCCATTGAGGATGTTTTCCTTTTCAGCCTTTTGGGCGTCGATTTTCTTTTCTACATCCTTCAGCTCGTCTTTCTCTGTAGTCGGAATTTCTTCGTCCTTCTTGCCTTCCTGTGCCTTGTGCAGTTCGTTGCGGCGCAAAGTCAGCATGGCAAGTTCAGATTCTACCGGCACCAGTTTCTCGGCACAAGCGCTTTCTGCTTCGCTCAATACCTGCTTGATCAGACGATGGTCGGTGTTCAGTACCAGGTTGAACATGTCCGGCATTTCGCCATAGAAACTCATGCCCGGCTGGATGCTGGCCATATCCTTCATACGGCGCATGTATTCGGCCTGTGTGATGACAATCGGAGCGGCGCTTTCGCCCAAGGCGTGTGCCTCTACGTGGAACTCGGTCTTCTTTACTTTCGGCATCTGGCCTTTGAACAAGGTACTGAGCACTTCCTGCTTGTCGGCTGGCAATTCTTCGCCCTTCTGTTCTTCCTTCACAATCAGGCGGTCGATGATGTCACTGTCCACACGGGTGAAGTGGCTCTTCTCGAACTTCTGTTCCAGCATGTTGATCATCGGCACATCCAGCTGTCCGTCGAGCAACAGCACGTTGTAGCCTTTGTTCTTGGCGGCGTCAATGTAAGTGTACTGCTCGTCGGCGTTGTTGGCATACAGATAAATCAGGTTGCCGTCCTTGTCGGTCTGGCTATCCTTGATGAGGGTCTGGTATTCCTCGAACGTATAGTATTTGTTGTCTGTATCCTTGAACAGGGCAAACTTGGAAGCCTTTTCGTAGAAGTCTTCCTGCGTTAGCATACCGTAGTTGATGAAGATCTTCAGGTCGTCCCATTTCTCTTCAAACTCTTTCCGGTCGTTCTTGAAGATAGATTGCAGACGGTCGGCCACCTTCTTGGTGATGTAAGTCGAAATCTTCTTCACGTTCGAATCGCTCTGCAGGTAAGAACGGGAAACGTTCAACGGAATATCCGGTGAGTCGATGACACCGTGAAGCAGGGTCAGGAAGTCCGGCACGATACCTTCTACAGAGTCGGTCACATAGACCTGGTTGCAATACAACTGGATTTTGTTACGTTGCAGGTCGATGTTGCTCTTGATTTTCGGGAAGTAGAGTACACCCGTCAGGTTGAACGGATAATCCACATTCAGATGAATCCAGAACAACGGTTCGTCGGCCATCGGATACAAGTCGCGATAGAACTTCTTGTAGTCCTCTTCCTTCAGTTCCGACGGCTTCTTGGTCCAGATAGGACAAGTGTCGTTAATCAGGTTGTCTTCTTCCGTTTCTACCTGCTTGCCATCTTTCCATTCTTTCTTCTTGCCGAAAGCTACCGGTACCGGAAGGAAGTGGCAGTATTTGGTGAGCAAGCCCTGCAGACGAGAGTCTTCCAGGAATTCCTTGCAATCGTCGTCCACATACAGGATGATGTCGGTGCCCCGGTCGTTACGCTCTGTTTCTTCGAGGGTGAACTCAGGACTACCGTCGCAGCTCCATTTCATGGCTTTGGCGTCATCCTTATAAGAACGGGTGATGATTTCCACTTTCTTGGCTACCATGAAGGCAGAGTAGAATCCCAGACCGAAGTGACCGATGATGGCGTTGGCGTCGTCCTTGTATTTCTCCAGGAAGTCGTTGGCACCGGAGAAGGCAATCTGGTTGATGTATTTGTCGATTTCCTCGGCCGTCATACCCAAACCACGGTCGCTGATGGTGATGGTACCGTTGTCCTTGTCGGCTTTTACGCGGACGGTCAAATCGCCCAGTTCTCCTTTGAACTCACCGGTAGCCGCCAATGTTTTCAGTTTCTGAGTGGCATCTACGGCATTTGAAACCAGCTCGCGGAGGAATATTTCATGATCGCTGTACAAAAACTTCTTGATGATGGGGAAGATGTTCTCTGTTGTAACCCCGATATTACCTTTTTGCATATCTCTTTATTTTTTATGATTGTCGAATGAAAATTTTTCTCCGGTCTTTTCACAAAAAAAATGCCAGATACATTCGTACCTGACATTTTGTCTGTATTCCGAAATTCTGACAGAGAATTCCGTTTATTCTTTCGTGGCTTTTTCCACTTTCATCTCCAGTCCGTCGTCCTGTGCATTGAGCGATACGTGCAAGGTGTCGCCCGGTTCCGGTTCCTCGTTGAGGATGAGTTCCGCCAAACCGTCTTCCAGGTGGTTCTGGATGGCACGTTTCAAGGGGCGGGCGCCGAACTGTACGTCGTAACCCTTTTCGGCTACAAAACGTTTGGCTTCCGGGTCGAGCAGGAGCCGGTAGCCGCAACCTTCGATGCGGTCGTAGAGTCCCTTCAGTTCGATGTCGATAATCTTCTCCAGCGAGTCGATGTCCAGCTGGTCGAACATCACGATTTCATCCAGACGGTTGATGAATTCCGGTGCGAACGACTTGTTCAATGCCTTGCGGATGATGCTATTGGCATGTTCCTTTTCGTTCTCGCTGGTCTGTGCCGTGAAACCGATGCCCTTGCCGAATTCCTTCAGCTGGCGGGTACCGATGTTGGACGTCATGATGATGACCGTGTTCTTGAAGTCGACGGTCCGTCCCAGACTGTCCGTCAACCGGCCTTCGTCCATCACTTGCAGGAGCATGTTGAACACGTCGGGATGTGCCTTCTCGATTTCATCCAGCAAGACAATGGAGTAGGGGCGGCGGCGTACTTTTTCGGTCAGCTGTCCGCCTTCTTCGTAACCCACGTATCCCGGAGGAGCTCCCACCAGGCGTGACACGGTGAACTTTTCCATATACTCGCTCATGTCGATACGGATGATGGCATCGGTAGAGCCGAACATGTTCTTGGCCAGTTCTTTGGCCAAATGCGTCTTGCCCACACCCGTCGGTCCCAGAAAGAGGAAGGTACCAATCGGCTTGTTCGGGTCTTTCAGTCCCACACGGCTCCGCTGGATGCTTCTCACCAACGTGTCAATCGCCTTGTCTTGCCCGATGACTTTGGATAGCAGGGCTTGCCGCATCCCTTTCAGCCGAACCCCTTCCGACTGGGCCATGCGTTGTACGGGCACACCGGAAATCATGGACACCACTTCCTCAATCTGGGGAGCGTCCACCGTTTCACGGTTGTCTTTCAATTTCTCCTGCCATTCGTTTTTCAGGCGTTCCAATTGTTCGGTGTACTGGTTTTCGCGGTCGCGGAAACTGGCTGCCAATTCGAAATTCTGCAAGCGGATGGCCTCGTTCTTGTGTTGCTGGGCTTCCTCAATCAACCGCTCCTGTTCCTCGATTTCTTTCGGTACGGAGATGTGGGTCAGGTGGATGCGTGAACCGGCTTCGTCCAGTGCGTCGATGGCCTTGTCGGGGAAATACCGGTCGGTCACATACCGGTCGGTCAGGCGTACGCACGCCTCCAGCGCCTCGTCGGTGTACACCACGTTGTGGTGCTCTTCGTATTTATCCTTGATGTTCCGGAGAATCTGCAACGTCTCTTCAGGGGTGGTAGGCTCTACCAGTACCTTCTGGAAACGGCGTTCCAGTGCTCCATCCTTTTCAATGTTCTTCCGGTACTCGTCGAGCGTGGTGGCGCCGATGCATTGGATTTCGCCACGGGCCAGTGCCGGTTTCAGCATGTTGGCGGCGTCCATGGAACCGGCGGCTGAGCCTGCTCCCACGATGGTATGGATTTCATCGATAAACAGGATGACGTCCGGATTCTTCTTGACTTCTGACAAAATGGCACGAATACGTTCCTCAAATTCACCGCGGTATTTGGTACCGGCCACTACCGCCGTCATGTCGAGCGATACAATCCGTTTCCCGAACAAGGTGCGTGATACGTTTTTCTTGATGATGCGGAGCGCCAGGCCTTCGGCGATGGCAGATTTTCCCACTCCCGGCTCTCCGATGAGAATCGGGTTGTTCTTCTTGCGCCGGCTCAGAATCTGGGCGATACGCTCGATTTCCTTTTCACGGCCTACCACCGGGTCGAGCTTGCCTTCTTCGGCTGCCTTTGTCAGGTCAAGACCATACTTGTTCAGATTGGGTGTGTCTCCGTCCGAGTGTTTGGGAGGAGCGGTCTGCGTAGTCTGGCGGTCGTTGGAAGCGCCTGAGGCTCCGTCGTTTCTGTCCGGAGTGTTCCGGCGTCCGATGCCTTCTTCTTCCTCGTCGTCATTGAAGTCCAGACCGTCGGTAATCGCCTCTTCCGGCTTCAGACGGTCGGCGATTTTTGCGTAAGTCACGTCATTTTCTTCCAATATCTTGGATGCGTTATTTTGATTGTCTCTCATAATGGCTAATAAAATATGGGGGGTATCCACCTTCTTTTCGTTCATCAGTTTGGCTTCCAGCAGGCTCAGCGTCAGGATTTTTGAGGCTTGCGGACTGAAAGAAATGTCCTGAGAATAATTTTCGAGGATGGATTGCTCACGTAATTGTGTCTCTAATTCGTTCTTGATGGCTTTCAGGTCCAGATAGAACGATTTCAGAATCTCTGCCGCTTTACACTCTCCGTCGCGTATGATGCCCAGTAGCAGATGTTCTGGTTCGATATGGCCGTTCTGCAGGCGGTTGGCCTCTTCCTTGCCATATACGACAATATCAGACACTTGTTGTGTAAATTCGTTGCTCATCAAATTCATATAAATCTCCTCAAACTTAAGTCAAAATAGACTGCAAATATACATTATTATAAAGATTTCAAGCGAAGTCTTTTTCTCTATTTAACAAAATGTGTGCCACACGGGCTGTATGCCCTCCCAAAAGAGGTGCCACGCGTATTTTTTAGGGGAAAAGTTTTTGTATATCGGCTAAAAGTCGTACTTTAGCATGGTTTTTCACAAGCCTTGAAAAGGAAGTATAATTAATAATGTGTTAAATGCAAGAACAAGACAGAATTATAAAAATCAACATCGAAGAGGAAATGAAGTCGTCGTACATTGACTACTCTATGTCGGTAATCGTGGCACGCGCCCTCCCTGATGTAAGAGACGGATTCAAACCGGTGCATCGCCGTATTTTGTACGGAATGATGGAACTGGGAAACACATCCGACAAACCGTATAAAAAAGCCGCGAGAATCGTGGGTGAAGTGTTGGGTAAATACCATCCCCATGGTGACTCGTCTGTATATGGAGCCCTCGTCAGAATGGCTCAAGACTGGGCGATGCGTTATCCGCTGGTCGACGGTCAGGGTAACTTCGGTTCTATTGACGGTGATAGTGCGGCCGCCATGCGATATACCGAAGCCCGCCTGAAGAAAATCGGCGAGGAAATGATGCAGGACCTTTACAAGGAAACCGTAGACTTCACCAACAACTTTGATGATACGTTGCAGGAACCGACGGTCATGCCGACCCGTATTCCGAACCTGCTGGTGAATGGAGCATCGGGTATTGCCGTAGGTATGGCTACCAATATGCCGACTCACAACTTGCGTGAAGTGATTGATGCCTGCGTGGCTTACATTGACAACAATGATATTGATGTGGACGGCCTGATGCAATACATCAAGGCGCCCGACTTCCCGACAGGAGGATATATATATGGTATAAGCGGGGTGCGCGATGCCTACGAAACCGGACGCGGACGTATCGTGATGCGTGCGAAGGCGGAAATCGAATCGCATCCTACACATGACAAGATTGTGGTGACGGAGATTCCGTACGGTGTGAACAAGGCCGAACTGATCAAGAGCATCGCCGACTTGTCGAACGAAAAGAAAATCGACGGCATTTCGAATGTGAACGATGAAACCGACCGCGAAGGTATGCGTATCGTCATCGACATCAAGCGGGATGCCAATGCCAGCGTGGTGCTCAACAAGCTTTATAAGATGACCATGCTTCAGACTTCATTCGGTGTGAACAACGTGGCGCTGGTTCACGGTCGTCCGCGTCTGCTCAACCTGAAGGACCTGATCAAATATTTCGTGGAACACCGTCACGAGGTGGTAATCCGCCGTACACGTTACGACTTGCGCAAGGCCAAGGAACGTGCCCACATTCTGGAAGGTCTGATTATCGCTTCCGACAATATCGACGAGGTAATCCGCATCATCCGTGCGGCCAAGACCCCGAACGAGGCGATTACCAACCTGATGGCCCGCTTCAACCTGAGCGAGATTCAGGCCCGTGCCATCGTGGAAATGCGTTTGCGCCAGCTCACGGGTCTGATGCAAGACCAGCTTCATGCAGAGTATGAGGATTTGATGAAGCAGATTGCTTACTTCGAAGAAATCCTGAGCAACGAGGAACTTTGCAAGAAGGTCATCAAGGACGAACTGATTGAAGTGAAAGAAAAATACGGTGACGACCGCCGTTCGGAAATCGTGTATGCTTCGGAAGAATTCAATCCGGAAGACTTCTATGCCGACGATGAAATGGTCATCACCATCTCGCACATGGGATACATCAAGCGTACACCGCTTTCTGAGTTCCATGCACAGAACCGTGGCGGGGTAGGCTCGAAGGGTAGCGAAACCCGTAACGAAGACTTTATCGAACATATTTATCCGGCTACGATGCACAACACCCTTCTGTTCTTCACACAGAAAGGAAAGTGTTATTGGCTGAAAGTATATGAGATTCCGGAAGGCAACAAGACCTCCAAGGGACGTGCCATCCAGAACCTGCTGAACATCGAGGCCGATGATGTGGTAACGGCTTATCTGCGTGTGAAGAACCTGAACGACACGGCCTTCATCAATAGCCACTACGTGCTCTTCTGTACGAAGAATGGTGTGATCAAGAAGACCTTGCTGGAACAGTACTCACGTCCGCGCCAGAACGGTGTGAATGCCATTACGATTCGTGAGGATGACCGCGTGATTGAAGTACGCATGACCAACGGCAACAACGAAATCGTGATTGCCAACCGAAACGGCCGTGCCATCCGCTTCCACGAAAGTGCCGTCCGCGAAATGGGACGTACGGCTACGGGTGTACGTGGTATCACGCTCGATGAGGATGGAGCAGATGAAGTAATCGGAATGATTTGCATCAAGGATCCGGAAACGGAAACCATCATGGTGGTATCTGAAAACGGTTACGGAAAACGTTCGGACATTGAGGACTACCGCAAGACCAACCGTGGCGGAAAGGGTGTGAAGACACTGAACATTACGGAAAAGACTGGACACCTGGTAGCTATCAAGTCGGTAACGGACGACAATGACCTGATGATTATCAACAAGTCGGGCATCACCATCCGTTTGAAAGTGGCCGACGTGCGCATCATGGGACGTGCCACACAAGGCGTGCGCCTGATTGATTTGGAAAAACGGAACGACCAGATTGGTTCTGTCTGCAAGGTAGCTTCTGAAACGGAAGAGGAAGAGGTGGAAGGCGCAGAAACCATCCAGCCATCGGACATCCCGCCGGTTGACGGGGAAACCATCCAGCCTGCGGAGGAAGAAGGTGACGAGAATTCCGACAAAAACTAACTTGAATATTTGTATTACTAAATTCAAACCTTATGAAAAAAGTTTTATTTACAGCAGCTTTATTCTTCACGGCATGCGCTGTTTCCGCTCAGGAAAGTGTAGTGAAGGAAGCAAAATCTGCCAAGAGCGATCCCGCAAAGGCAGCACAGATTATTGAACCGGCTTTGACAGACCCTTCAACAGCCAATGACCCTGAAACTTGGAAACTGGCTGGTGATTTCCAGAAGTCTATCTACGATGATGAAAACATGAAACTGTATTTGCCGGGTGGTCAGGCAGATACGACTAAGTTGTACAACAGCTTGGCTAAACTGTTTGAATACTACACAAAATGTGATGAAGTAGAACAGGCTAAAGTAAAGAGCGGTGAACTGAAGAAACCGAAACTGAGAAAGAAACTGGCCAAGACTTTGGCTACGGTTCGTCCTCAGCTGACTAACGCTGGTTCTGACGCTTACAACTCAGGTAACTATGCCAACGCATTGAAATTCTTCGGCTTGTATGTAGATGCTCCGCAGAACCCGATGTTCGAAAGCGAAGAAGCCGTGAAGAACGATACATTGGTTCCGTTGATTGCCAACTATGCAGCACTTGCCGCAAACTCTTTGAAAGACAATGCAGCCGTAATCAAATACGCTACTATCGGTAAGGAACACAAAGAAGAAGGTTACCGTTCACTGATGTGCTTGGCTGAAGCTTATGGAAAGGGTGAAACTCCCGATTCTACCAAATGGCTGGCTACTATTCAGGAAGGTGTAGAAAAATTCCCGGCTCAGGAATACTTCATCGGTAACTTGATGGACTATTACATCCAGAAGGGTAAGATTGACGAAGGTCTGGCTCAGATGGATGCCGTATTGGCCAAGAATCCTACTCCTTACTTCTTGTATGTAAAGGGTGTGCTTCAGTATGAAAAGAAAGATTATGAGGGAGCCATCGCTACTTTCAACCAGATTATCTCAGAAGGAAAAGACTTCGTAGGTGAAGCTTATTCAAAGATTGGTGATTGCTACTTCTTCCCTGCTCAGGAACTCGTAGAAGAAAACTCCAAGCTTTCTATGGACGACCCGAAATATGCAACCAATGAAGGCAAAATCAAGGAAATGTACGAAAAGGCTCAGCCTTTCTATGAAAAAGCCAAGGAAGTGAAGCCGGACAACCGCCAGTTGTGGGGTCAGTACCTGCTGAACATCTACTGGAAGCTTGACAAGGAAAAATACAATGCCCTTGAAAAAGAACTGGGTTACTAATAAATAAAAAAAGTGTGCGGACCGCTCTTTCGGGGGTGGTTCGTCCCTCTTTCGGAAAACTCCTTTGTGCGGAAACGAGGCACAAAGGAGTTTTTTTGTAACTTTACCCCATCATGCATTAAAATATCATCCACCATGACTTCAGCTACTCAACCAATTTCATCCGGCCCCATGAAAATCATCTTCAACTACCAGAACGTGTTTTTCAGCTTCTTTTATGATGATGCCGATGCCTGTGTGCACCGCTCGCGCGAATATGCCATAAACTACGTGTTCTCCGGTGAAATGGTGCTCGATGATGGGAGACATCAGGTACACGTGGGGAAAGGAGAGTGTGTGTTCATTCCGCGCGACCACCGGGTGACGATGTACAAGAAGGCCTGCCACGGGGAGCAGTATTGCGGCATCTACCTGTGTTTCACCCGTCCGTTCCTGCGCGAGATGTACGGCAAATACGCCCTCCAGAAAGACCGCCCCGCAAAGACGGAGAGATTCGTTCCCGGCGTGAGAAAGCTGCCCCCTTCGGCAGAGATTGAGAGCCTTTTCGCCTCGATGACCCCTTACTTCAATCCCGAGGTGAAGCCGAAGGACGACCTGATGCGCCTGAAGCTGGAGGAAGGCTTGCTGGCCTTGCTCCACACGGATCGCCGCTTCATGACCGTTTTGTTCGATTTCAGTACCCCGTGGAAGATGGACATTCTCGACTTCATGAACCGGAACTACATGTACGAGTTCTCGCTCGAGGAACTGGCGCACTACACGGGGCGCAGCCTGGCCACCTTCAAGCGCGATTTCAAGAAGGTGAGCGACCTGACGCCCGAGAAATGGCTCATCCGCAAACGGCTGGAAGTGGCCTACCGCCTGATAAAGGAGGAACACCGGAAAGTGGTGGAGGTCTATGCCGAAGTGGGCTTCAAGAACCCCTCGCATTTCTCCACGGCCTTCAAGAAGCAATACGGCATCCCGCCCACGGCACTGGTGCCTTCGCTCCCGGTCTGAGCCTTTCGGAAATGAAATTTGAGCCTCACAGAAATGCCTCTGTGGGGCTTTTGTGTTATTTTTGCCTCCGTAGAAACATAGAAATTTGTAGAATGGATAATAAAATGTGGAAGACGTTGTGTGCGGCATCGGCGGCCTGGTTTCTGGCTACGGGCAGCCTTTCCGCCGCAACGCCGGATGTAAAAACGGAGGTGAAAATGGAAAGACAGAGTTTGAATCTTACGCAGGAATGGGACAAGGTGTTCGCCTTGAGCCCGAAGGTGAGCCACCGCAAGGTGACCTTTACGAACCGCTACGGCATCACCCTGGCGGCGGATATGTATGTGCCCAAACAGGCCGAAGGCAAGTTGCCGGCCATCGCCGTGAGCGGACCGTTCGGGGCCGTGAAGGAACAGTCGTCCGGGCTGTATGCCATGATACTGGCCGAACGGGGCTTCCTCACCATCGCCTTCGACCCCTCGTACACGGGTGAGAGTGGAGGCGAACCGCGCTACGTGGCTTCGCCTGACATCAATACGGAGGACTTCTGTGCGGCGGTCGACTTCCTGTCCACTTGCGACCAGGCGGATGCCGACCGTATCGGTATCCTGGGCATCTGCGGATGGGGAGGCATGGCCCTCAACGCGGCGGCCATCGATACCCGTATCAAAGCCACGGTGACTTCCACGATGTACGACATGAGCCGCGTCACGGCCAACGGCTATTTCGATGCCATGGATGCCGACGCCCGCTATGAACAGCGCGAGCAGCTCAACGCCCAGCGCACGGAAGACTACCGCCGCGGCACGTACGCCCGGGCCGGAGGAGTGGTGGACCCGCTGCCCGCCGATGCGCCCCAGTTCGTGAAGGATTATCATGCCTATTACAAGACCCCGCGCGGCTACCACAAGCGCTCGCTCAACTCCAACGACGGATGGAACAAGACCTCGGCCCTTTCGTTCATGAACATGCCCCTGCTGAGTTATAGCCATGAGATACGAAGTGCCGTGCTGATGATTCACGGCGAGAAGGCCCATTCGCGCTACTTCAGCGAGGATGCCTTCAAGAAGCTCAAGGGCGGCAACAAGGAACTGCTCATCATTCCCGGTGCCAGCCATGTGGACCTGTACGACCGGATGGACGTGATTCCTTTCGACAAGATTGAGCAGTTCTTCCGCACGTATTTGAAATGAGGTTCCGTTTCCCAATTAGCCTCAGACTATATCGGGTAAATAAACTAGAATAAAAGTAATAAGGAGTCTCAAAATTGGGAAAAAGAAAGATTTACCGATAATTTATAGGTCGCCACGTATGAATCTCCTGCTTTTAGCGCCATATAATTCAGGCAAACGAAGGCTAAAAGCAGGAGATTTCTTTCTGACCGGATTCTGTGACACCGGCATCTTAACGGGCAGCCCTTGCAGTTCCGTGCCCTGTACCTTGAGATGGTCTGTACAAAACCGTTGCCTGTCGTATGCTTTACATCGGAGAGTCTTCTCATCCTCTGTCCCATCGGACATACATCCTGTCGGTTCCTTCATTATCATAAAAGTTGGATTCTGATATGTGACCGGAACACTGCTGTCCGGAGAAATTTTACCACAGCGTAAGCTGCTTAGGACCATCACCCTCTGGAACATTAGTAGTGATGTCGGTTTGATTAAATATATCTTTGATGTCGCCTCTTTTGAAGAGGACTTGGCCAATAGAATTTGAAATGGAATGAAGGCTTGGATTCAACATATAATGTTTCTTCGCAATGATAAGCAGAAGATAGTCACAGATGGCAATCCATATCTGTGTGAACACGGCATTCTTGGTAGTTCCATAGAATGTCTTTATGTGCAGATGCTGCTTTATCCATTTGAAGAACAACTCAATCTGCCATCTCTCCCTGTACAATTCGGCAATGGTCAATGCTTCAAGCTTGAAATTGTTGGAGAGGAACCTATAAACAGTATTTGTTCCGAAGTCTTCATACACAACGAGTCTAAGAGAATCAGGATACTTCTGAGAAGTAAGTGGCCCTGTCAATTTGATGGTTTCGTCAGAGAAAAGTCCGGCAGATTGATCTACCTCTCTACTGTCAATAACTTCGTAAAGCATATTTTCTTTTGCTCTTGTTACAAAAAAGGCATTGTTAAGATGAAAATGCCGATACAAAGAGCCAAACTTGACATATCCTTTGTCCATAAGATAGTAGGAGTTTGCTTCTACAGGTATCTTATCCATTATTTGGGAATCGTGAACTGCTCCTTCTGTCAGATGGACAAATGTCGGGATGGAACCCCTAAGATCCATCAAGGTATGCATCTTGATTGCTC
>ERZ857521.1787-NODE-1787-length-23508-cov-22.762205_pt1 | contig 23508 bp, 26 predicted proteins | sample MGYA00519701_ERZ857521 | MGnify/ENA primary metagenome ERZ857521 (study PRJEB31778, sample SAMEA3449346) | human gut metagenome | biome: human gut; feature: human-associated habitat; material: faeces | place: United Kingdom | collected 2010/2012 ...
TAATTCTCTTACTTACAAGGTAATGGATACCAATACTCTCTTACTTACAAGGTAATGGATACCAATACTCTCTTACTTACAAGGTAAGAGGTGGTATTTTATTTGGAGAATAATCTTATAAACCAGCCATTAAAAGGTATTTTACATTAAAAGACTATATATGTAATTAAAATGTAAAACGATATTTTATCTCATAATTAAATTTAATTTTTGAATTCAAAATGGGGGCTTTTATGTAAATATATAGGACTGAAATACAAGTGGCTGCAATGTGTCTTATATCTATATATGAGATAAATATGAATTAAAAAATAAATCTATTTTTTTGCGATTGTAGTAATCTTTTTCATATCTTTGCAGCCACAAAACATATTCTCTTACCTTGTAAGTAAGAGAATAAAATTGGATAATAAAAGTACTCCTATACAAATAGGAATACTTTTACAAATTCTAGTTTTTAGGGCTTTTTCTTTTTGTTTGGATGGATTGTTGCAATCACTTTTTTATTTGCTTTACTCATCGCATTGTTGTCAAAAGAAGCAAGGTAAACGTGAGTTACCTTTTCAGAAGTATGTCCTAAGCTTTCACTAATCACAGAAATGGCCACTCCTTCGTCTTTGGCAGTGGTGGCCCAGCTATGGCGGGCTACATGAAACGTGAGTATCGGAATTGGCGGAAGAAAGGTGATGAAGATAAAGCGTAATAGGTTGTTTGATAGGCGATTTTCGCTTTTAGCGTTGATGGAATAAAGCAGGCTGGAGCGGAATATTGCAGGGGTTCGGTTACCAGAACGTTAGCCGGGCAGTTACCGATGCAGGATATGGTAACTCCCAGAAGCTCAAATAACGATGCTGTGGGTGCTTATTCGCTGTAATACATCATTTTGCATATCGAGAAACGCTTATAAACAGGCTAATTTTGCCATTAAAACATAAGCGTATGAAAATCGAAAAATTCAAGGTGCTGCTCTACCTTAAAAAGAGCGGACTCGACAGGAACGGGAAAGCGCCCATAATGGGGCGCATAACCGTCAACCGCACGATGGCGCAGTTCAGCTGCAAGCTGTCATGCACGCCCGGATTGTGGAACCCTCGGGAGAGCCGGCTTGACGGCAAGTGCCGTGAGGCGGTGGAGACAAACGCGGCGATAGACCGCCTGCTGCTTGGTGTAAATGCCGCCTTCGACTTCCTTGTCAACCGTGGCGGTGACTTCGACGCCAACGATGTCAAGGAACAGTTCCAGGGCAGCATGGAAACCCGCGTGACACTTATGAGAATGACCGATGCGGTATGTGAGGAGTTGAAGAGCCGAATAGGAATAGACCGCGCAAAGACTTCCTATGCCACCTACCATTACACCCGCCGGGCTTTGGCGGAGTTCGTTCAAAGACGCTTCAAGGTGACTGATCTTGCTTTTGACCAACTTACCGAGCGTTTCATCTATGAGTTCCAGACCTTCGTCACCGATGACAAGGGGTTGTCGATAGAGACGGCCCGGCATTATCTCGCCATCCTCAAGAAAGTATGCCGGCGAGCTTTCAGGGAGGGGCACTCCGCAATATGCCATTTCCATAACTTCTCGCTTCCGAAACAGACGCTTAAAACACCGAGGGCGCTAAGCCGGGAATCCTTCGAGAAAATCCGGGATGTCGAGATACCTCCGCACCGCAGGACACACCGCTTGGCGCGGGATCTTTTTCTATTCGCCTGTTATACGGGTACAGCGTACATAGACACCGTCACCATCACCCGTGAGAACCTGTACACGGATGAGACGGGGGCGTTGTGGCTCAGATACAACCGCCGGAAAAACGAATTGCGTGCCACAGTGAAACTCCTGCCCGAAGCCGTGGAGCTGATAGAACGGTACCGGGACGATGAAAGGGAGACATTGTTCCCGATGATATACCATCCCAACCTGAAACGCCATATGAAGACTCTGGCGGCACTCGCCGGAATAAAGGATGACCTGTGCTTCCATCAGGCGAGGCACAGTTTCGCGAGCCTGATCACGCTTGACGCGGGCGTGCCGATAGAGACCATAAGCCGGATGCTTGGCCACTCCAGCATAAAGACGACACAGGCATACGCCCGTGTGACCCCGCGTAAACTGTTCGAGGACATGGACCGATTCATCGCGGCGACATCCGACCTTGAACTGACTCTGTAAAAATCCCCAATCATATAATCGTCATTAAACATACAGAACATGCGCAGCACATTCTCAATATTATTCTACATCAACCGTGGCAAGACACGTTCCGACGGAACCACATCAGTGCTTTGCCGCATAACCGTGGACGGTAAAAGCACAGTCATGACCACAGGTATATACTGCAAGCCCTCAAACTGGAATCCCAAGGCTGGTGAGACAAAATGCGTCAGAGACAACGCCCGGCTTGCCGCTATGCGTGGCGACATTGAAAAAGCGTACATGGACATCCTGAAAAAGCAGGGAGTTGTAAGTGCCGAGCTTCTTAAAAACAGCGTTGCCGGAAGCGTTACTGTCCCATCCGGACTTCTCGGTGTCGGAGAGGCAGAGCGACTCCGTTTGAAGGCGCGCTCCGAGGAGACCGGCTCCAATTCCACATACCGCGAGTCGGGCTACAACCAGAGATATCTTGCGGAATATCTCACATCCACGGGTAAATCCGACATCCCGGTTGCGGACGTGACCGGGGAATTCGGCCACGCATACAAGGCGTACCTGGTACGGCGCAAGAACTTCTCGCCCCAGCACGTCAACAGGTGTATGCGCTGGCTTAGCCGCCTGCTCTACATAGCCGTCGACAACGGCACGATACGCGTCAATCCCATAGAGGATATGGACTACGAGAGACGTCCCGACGCCCGCCACCGTTACATAACCCGTGACGAACTTAGGCGTATCCTTGCGACACCCATGCACGACGTGCGCCAGGAACTCGGACGGAGGGCTTTCATTTTCTCCTGCTTCACCGGACTTGCCTATGCTGACGTGCAGTTGCTTTACCCGCATCATATCGGCACGACCTCAGACGGACGCCGGTACATACGCATCAACCGCCGGAAAACAAAGGTGGAGGCGTTCATCCCCCTGCATCCCATAGCGGAGCGGATATTGTCGCTCTACAATACAACGGACGATGAAAAGCCGGTGTTTCCACTGCCGTCACGTGACGCCATGTGGTTCGAGATACACGAACTCGGTGTGGCGATAGGCAAGGATGACAACCTGTCCTACCATCAGGCGAGGCACAGCTTCGGTACCATGCTGATATCGGAAAGCATACCTATCGAGAGCATAGCCGGGATGATGGGACACTCCAATATATCTACCACACAGGGATATGCGAAAATCACGGAGGACAAGATTGCCAGGGAGATGGACCGGCTAATCAAGCGAAGGAAAAGCGGAACGGCTTATGAGAAAAAAGAATAACGCAACAGTTCCGGCCGTGTTCCGCTGTGATTCAAGATAGTCCGGAGCCCCGGCGGTGACAAGGTCGGGCGGCTGCGCCGTTGCGTGTCAAATCTTCCTCGGCTGTGCCGAGAGTATTTGCCCCGCAAACCTTGCCCCCATCGGTGCTGCGGACTGCGGTATCGGTACAGCGGAAACGACCGATCCGACAGGAACAGTCACATAAAGTAAAATCCATATTGCCGTCAGTAGAAACATGGAGACGAATATGGATCTCAAACAGTGGCATTGAATCACTAAAATGCCGGGCGGAGGGCGGCTTTGTGCCAAAGCCCTGTCCGGCGTTTCTTTTTCCAGACGGCAAACTCCCTCACCTCTAAGAAACAAGTCTCGGCTTACGCATGAAAATACGCTTCAAGTGGTTGCTGACCGGGCTGCAATTTCTTGTTAAATTTTAACAAAATATTTCAAAAGGGCAATTCATATTTATCAGATCTTTCAATAGCATCGAGCCTAACCCACAAATTGCTCAACACTACCTGTTTACGGCGATTACTTAATTTCAGCCACCAAACATAGAAGTTTTTAACATCAGAAACAGGCACCAATTTCTTTCGTTTATAAGTATATGATCCCTTGATAAAACTATTAATAAGAATCTGATTGTTTTGGATATATGTCTCCAGCGCAGAATTTTGACAAACACTTCTTAATGAATTAGTAATATTGTCAATATTTTCAATGTATTGGGTCGATGTTCTTAATTGAGAACAAACCGCAGTGAAATTATCTGCAAATCTTGTATATATGGCAGTTTCATCTTCTGAGAAATCTTCTAACAAGGCATTGTCATTAAGGATACTACGTTGAACGGCATAAAAAGACTCAATCCTGTCTGTCGGTTTGGGTTTAGTCATTTGTTCAACAATTTCTCCATACTTAAATAAATACGCAAGATTATACTCCTGAATTAGGTGTTCAAAAAGTTTTCCCAAGAAATAGATTTCCGTACAATGTGTATAGGTGGATTGCTCAAAATCCTGTGGTATTGAATAATACCAATTAATGCTTATGCTTTTATCACAATCCGACGGGCTATATATCTCTTTCCCAAAGCCAAAATCGATAATTTTGACTATCCCACCCTTTGATACTAAAATATTTGATGGTCTGATATCCCTATGTAAGATAGAACATTCTTCAAGATATTTGAACCCATTGATCAACTGAATAAAACAGTCATTGATTTTGGATGGGTTCTGGCGAATATAACTTTCAATATCCGTTCCCTCGATATATTCCATCAAGATATATCCGGTAAGATTTTCGGGATATAGATAGTAATTGAAGACTCTGACAATATTGGGATGATTGATGCGGTATAGAAGTTTGATTTCATTGACAAAACTTTCGTAATACTGACTGATAAACTCGTTGCAAATCGGCTGATACTTTTTGCAGACGAATAATTCGTCAATGGACTCGTCCCGCAATAGTTTAGTTATACCTAAACCGCCACGTCCTAAGTCTTTAATTTCAACGAAAGCCTTTTCTTTCAGAAATTTGATTATGCCATTATTCATACTCAACGTACTATACATTTGTGGGAAGTTCCACTTTACACAAATATGTGCATATTGCAGCAGACAAATGAACGACCAATTCTGCTTCTTCATAGGTCGGATCATTCCCTTCTTGAAGATGACGCCCTTTTATTGACGCAAAGCCAAATATTTTGGTTACAACATCGTTTAATGGTTATGGAACAATCTGGGGATTTTCTTTAATTAATTTCCCCAATGTCATGGTTTGTTCGCCGGTTACCTTTCTGCATAAACATTCCAACGCTGCGACCGAATGCTGTATTGAACCTGTGATCTCTGGATTAGGACGGCGTGACAAATCTCTAATTGCTTCTTTTATCTCATTTGCAGAAGTGAGTATGTTGGATTTTTCTAATGTTTCTCTGGCACTCTCCAATGCTATTTCAAAATCCGCATCACCACGGACTTCTATCTGCCAATCAGATAACTTCCAGCCAATTCCTTTCTCGATGAAGTAATCGTTCAATTCTTCCTCGAACTTAGGATATTGGTCACTATATAATGCTTCAACGAATAATTCAATCGCATCATATACCTGATACCATTGAGCATCCAACAAGACCTGTTCTATTTCACTTTTCATAAAATCATTTTCGCCCCAATTATTAGGGTCTGGGGCTTCTTTGGCGGCTTTACATATTATGGAGCGCAACTTCTTGAGACCCATATAAGGATACATAAGAATAAGCAGGTATAATCTGAATGATTCAGGGGCATCCTCCCTAATTAGAATATCAGATGCTTTCGGCTTATAGCCATGTCGAGATGAAAATAATGGCATTTGTAAAAATCTGAATATTGTTATGATATTAATTCCCAGTGACCGCCTTTCTTTGAGCCTACATATTGTACGAGGTCTGAAAGCGATGATAGTTCCCGGCCAACTGTTTTGACGGTAACTTCGAGTATTGCGGCTATCTCCGCTCTTGTTATCCGGGGATTTTCTTTTATAATCTCAATAATGTGCGATTGCCGTTCAGTAAGTTTTTTAGGGACATTTAAGAGGACATTTTTAGGGACATCCACTGTTTTTTCTCCCCTGAATGCAGGATGCACAGGTATATGGAATATGCAGAACAGGCGTTCGGGAGCCGTTTCTATGGTGGCAGACGGTGATCCGTTTACGGCAAGGGCGCGCTGTATCGTAGGGATGCCGGTAGAACGGCCCTCAGTAAGGTCAAGTTCCTTAAGGAACTCCCCGAGACGCTTGTTGCGGTAGCGTCGGCTTTTCAGGATGCGACCTTCCCTTATCGCCTCGTCAGGGATGGAGCGGTCTGGGCCGGGGAAATTAAGTATTGAAATTCCATCCTCCTCGATGGTGATTTCAACAGGTTCCCGTTCTTGCCAGCTCCTGTGATAAAGACTGTTTACCACGGCTTCCTCCAAAGCTTCCTCCGGGTAATTGAACGCCCTCAAAGCCTCGCTTTGTGTCGGGATTTTCCTTACCTGTTCTTTTATTACCAACGACTTGAAAATCCGCATGGTCTCTTTGACCATCCGAGGGACAGAGCCTGAAATCGGACCTATCTCTGTAAACCTGTCCGGCGTTTCAATGCGGTTCTTCTCAAAAACAACGATCTCGATACGGGAATATGGAAAGAACTTTTCCGGTTTCTCGCAGAACATCATGGCCGCGACATTGCGGAATATCCTGTGTTCTGTCGGTCCTGTCAACAGATCCATCTGTTCAAGGACATCCATCAATGCCTCACCGGAGCCATCCGTTTCAAGCTTTTCATCGAGACGGCTGTCAACAGTGCGCAAATAGTCCCGGACAAGCCACGGGGAAATATCCGACAACTTGATGTCGGGATTACCGCGCTCATCAAACGGAGTGCGGTTGGCCATATCACGTAGCTCTTCCAGAACATCACCTTTGGCTTCAATAGTGGTTGAGCCGTTCCTGATATAATATCTGGCGACCTTTGTCTTTGCCGTGACGTTTTCTGGGACCGCATATGGACGATGTTCACCGCCGGGAATCCATATGACCAGTATGCTCCGCCCGTCAATCTCCTCAACCGAGGGGCGCGGTAGATAAAATGGCTCGATAAGATTATTATATCCCTGCATTTCCCTCTGTATTCTGTCAAGCTGTTCCGGTTCCAGTCCTTTGACCGGCCGTTTGGCCATACCGTTTTCTTCCTCAACACCGACGAGGATATAACCGCCTCCGATATTGTCGAAGTCGTTGGCGAAAGCACCGATGCTGCGGTATATCCTTTCCGGATTCCATCCGCTCTTGAACTCAATACGGCTGGATTCCACCTTGCGTTTTTTGAGGAGCTCCTCTATGTTGATTGGTAATGCCATGTGATTGACAGGTTTATATATACAAAATTACGAAATTTTTTTGAGATGGCAATCTCTCTCTGCCATTTAGCATACGGTATCAGATTATTTGTTCATCTCATTATAGTTTATGTCCGGTTTATTACGACCGAAATCACATAAAATGAACGAAAAACAAGAGAGTTGAACACATAAAATGAACGAATGGGACACATTTTAGCCCGAAAATCGTTTTATTTATTGCCATTCCAATGATAATCTACGACCGTGGTGCGGAAATCTTCTGTAATGCTTTTGTGGGCCTGGGACAGTTTGACAAGTTCTATGGTGGCTTTGGCAAGAGGGGTGAGCATGATGGCGGCACGCCTGTCTCCGAACTTCCTGCGGATATCCTCCACCACCTGCGTGTAGTTCCTGCCTATGGCGGCGAACTGCGCGTAGAAGTTGGTCAGCCGGATGTAGAAATCCGTATCCGCAGGATCTATGTGGATTATCTTTGCCTTTCCCTCAAGAATCTGTTTTTTGATGTACCACGAGCGGTAGCGTATGCCCGATTTTAAGAACCGTTCCTCGAACCGGGCATTCTCGGCTTCGTTGAACCGTACCGAATATTGGTATATCGCCCTCTGTTTCTTTGGGGGACGACCGCGTTTTCTTTTGACTTTATCCATAAGCATGATGTGTCAGAATGAAGCGGTATAGTTTTTCTCAAGCACCCTTTCGATGTCGGAGCGTCGGTAGAGTATCTTGCCGCCGAGACGGATGAACGGTATAGTACCGTTGTTACGGTAATCTTGAAGCGAGCGCCGGCTCACTTTCAGCATTGCCGCAAGCTCGCTGTCAGAGTAATAACTCTCACCGAATAGCGTCGGTCGGATCCGTCCACGCAGTTCATCGACACGTGACGAGAGGGTTGCGAGGGCGGAGAAATAATCCTTCACCCTCGGATCGCTGCCTGCTGACAGCAGCCTGATGTTGTCGCTTTCCATATATCATTCGTTTTTATTGTTACTGATTCATATCTCTTTGCCCCGGCGTGCGGCAATTCCACGCCTGATATCCACCACCGGCAGAATGCGACGTACATCCTCCGGCTTGTAATAGACCTTGTTGCATATACGGCTGAACGGCATCGTGCCGTTCTCGCGCATTGTCTGCAATGTCCGGGGGCTGATGTCGAGCAGCCGGCACACGTCGCCGCTGTCGAGCCACTGCATGTCACCCATGTCGGCATGTTCGCGGCACAGCCGCTCCACTTTCTCGGCAAGTTCGCCGAAACCTGTCAGCATCCTGTTGAACGTGGCGGCGTCAATTATCACAACTTCCATATTCTTCAAAATTTAATGTTACGCCACAAAGAAAAATATAAAATACTGATACACAAAGAGTGTGCCGACACATGTCGCCAAGTGTCAGTCCGTGTCACCGCAAAAGGGTTGATGGAATACAGGAATGCCCCAAAACATGGTTATGCGAAGGCGAAGGAAAAACAATAAACAAGTAAGATGTGAAGCACACATGTTTTTTCTTTGACGCAAAGGTAGCCGCCGTGTGTCGCCGTGCAAGGCCGCGGCCCCTGCGGGGTCGGCTGCGGAAAAATCATCCTCGCTGCGCTGCGGTATTTTTCCTTGCCGAGCCTTGACACCGTGGCGACACCTCGGCGGCTGTGAGGCTCTCAAAGAAAAAAGTGTGCCTGCCGACGCAGGCCGCGATGTCTCACATAAAAAACAAACGATTATGGCAACAAGGGATCTCAAGGAATTCAACAAATGGTTCAGCCACATGTATGAAAGGCTGAAAGAAAAAGTTTCGATACACGGTCGGCTCGATGAAGACCGTTTCCATGACGCGTATCTGGCGGTGAGGAAGCAGGTGATGTATTCAAGGGACGGGATTATGGATCTAGAATCCTATTTCATCGGCTGCTACCGGCGTATGGCGCAAGTAACGGAACGGGAGGATGCGAGGACAACCTGTCCGGGTGACGAGTATTTCATCACCCTTGCAGAAACCGACACGGCGGAGGAAAGTTCTGAACGGGAAGAACTGATGACCGGACGCGACCGTCTTGTCAGGGACATACAGCGTTTCCTGCGGAGGCATTTCTCATACGGGGACTACCGGATGTTCATGCTGCGTTTCTACGAGAGCGGAAGCTCGTTCCGCACGATAGCGAGGCATACGGGAGAAAAGGTGTCGGTGCTGACACGGAAGGCACAGACCATGCTGGAATCCCTGCGCAACCATCCGGCACTCGGTACGAGAGGACGCAGGCTTGCGGCCTGATATGCCGCATGACCCTTACCGGCAGTGCTCAATTCAGAAATTTACTTACAGGAATATTCACTGATAAAACAAAGAATATGAAACTTATCGTATATGACAAGGGAAACTCGCATCCGGCGATGACCTACAAGGGAAAGCGCATTGTGACCGTCAACCGTGACGGCACGATCTATCTGAGCAAGGTGCTCACCCTCGAACTCGGACTCAAACCGGGCGACAGGGTATGCGTGGCCAACGACGAGGAAAAACCGAAGGACTGGTATCTGTTCCGCACCGATGACGAGCGGGGCTTCACGATATGGAACGATGCCCGTTGCGGACGGTTCTCCAACAGCTACATCGCCGGGATGATACTCGACGCCGCAAAAGTGGAGAGATGCGCAGGCTTCATGGTTGACAAGGACCCTGTGGAGAACGGGGGCATGAAGTGCTACCGGATAATCCTCGCCAACCACATACCGAAGGGACTGCGTGCCATTCGCGGCAAGGTGTTATGACAAAGGAAGTTGTGAAGTGAGTTGACCGACAACAATCAGAAAAGGGACATAGGACAGGAACGGCGTTCATACATGTCCTATGTCTCTTTTTGATGTGTATGTATTATTGAGATATCGTATGTAGGAGCGATTGAGCGAATGTCCTGGTTGTCGGAAACGATAGCTATCGCAACCATCAGTTATCCGGATACTCCGATATTCTGGCCGATAATGGATGCTTCCAACCAACAATCCGTGCTTCCGACGCACCGTTCATCCTATATTATAACCGATGTCTGGCTGTTGCAACCATATCACCACATAGATTCCGTATTTTTAGTTATATTGCCGCAATATTGAACTTACTATGTTGAAACAATCGGAATAACGCTGTATCCAAAACATTATAACTGGTGCAATTACTGTATCGTAACCATGATAAAGGGAAACACCGCGCGGCTACAATTTTTCGATAGAAAAATTCGTGTTCAAGCGAACACAGCAAGTTGTGTTTTGGGACGCCCGAAATTAATTCCGGCACCCGAAAACAGCAAGTCCACGCCTGCCGGCGCGGACTTACGATTTTCCCTCCAAAGTCGGAAAATAATATGATAGCGGAGCAAAAAAACTTTCTGATATTATTAAGTTTCCGAATCAGAACATGGTTATAATCGCATTAAATTTCTGAGGCGTATTGTGGTATTTATCAGGATAATTGACTAACTTTGTTATCGGCAACGGGTTGTTGCCGGCATATTTCAACCGCTGATGGCTGACACGTTCAACTCATACAAGGATCTGGTCGACCTCCGTCCGCTCATAGAGCTTATCAGGACGGAGGGCAAGCCTGTGTTGTATGAACGCGGGGAATATCTGCTGCACGAAGGGGATATCGAGAAATACATATCATTGGTGATTTCGGGATATTGCAGGTATGTGACCCACCGCAGCGACGGTTCCGAGGGCGTGGTCGGATTCTCGCTTCCCGGTGATATCGCCTCAGGTTTTTCTGACAGAATGTACTGTAATCCGTCTCGTCTGGCTATCATCGCATCATGCCGGCTTGAAGTGTTGCAGTTGCCGTTCGGCTATGCATTCTCAAAAATATCCGAGCAGGACCGGCATTTCACCTTGAAAATGGAGAAGGCATTTTCAAGGACATTGTTTGAACGCCATCTGAATCTCTACAAACTGACTCCGACGGAACGTTACCGGAAATTTGCCGCGTCATATCCTGAAATCATCGGGCAGATACTGGTCAAGGAACTTGCATCGTTCCTACAGATTACACCCCAGCATCTCCGTCGCATAAGAAAATAGTGTTTTCAGGCACATTTATCTTCAATATTTTTGTCGAAAGGAACATATGTTCGCTTTAATGTCGTAAATTATAGCGAACTTTGCATAAGGCTATTAGTGTACGGCCGACAATAAACCATCAATCATTTAAGGACAATGACATAAACAGAAGGCAATGGAACCTCCGAGAGCAAAAGTGATAGGCGTGGCGCGTCACCGTCTGGCAACCGACGGCGACGGAGTGACGACGCTTGTGGCTTTTCACGGATGCCCGCTCCATTGCCGGTATTGCCTCAATCCCCAGTCGCTCGGCGATGGCGGCAGGTTCAGGGAATATACTCCCGAATCGCTGTATCGGGAAGTACGCATCGATGAGCTTTATTTCCTCGCCACCAATGGCGGCGTGACATTCGGCGGCGGTGAGCCGTGTCTGCGGCCTGATTTTATCCGACGCTTTCGCGAATTGTGCGGTGACGGCTGGCATATCAATCTTGAAACATCGCTCAATCTCCCGTCAGACAATATCGCGTCCTTGCTCCCTGTGGTAAATGCACTTATCATCGACATAAAGGATATGAATCCTGAGATTTACCGTAACTATACCGGGCAGGACAACACCCTTGTTCTCTCCAATCTCAGGCTGATAGCCGACATCGGGCGGCAGAATAACTGCATTATCCGCATACCGCTGATACCGGAGTTTAACATTGATGCCGACCGCGACGCAAGCCGAGCCACGCTTGAACAACTCGGCTTTACCCGATTCGATTTATTAACCTACCAAATCCGAAAATACTGACTATGGCACGAGGAAAGCAGACCTGTAAGATACTGAAAGAGATTCGCCGGCAGATAGCCAAGGCGAACGGCATCGAGTTTGTAACTTCGGAGTGTCGATACAAAGGCGGCTGCCTCGGCACGTGCCCCAAATGCGAGGCCGAGGTGTGCTACCTTGAGCAGCAGCTTCGTTCGCGCCAGCTTATGGGTAAAGCCATAGCTCTCGCCGGAATCTCGGCGGCATCCCTCGCCATGCTCATGCCGATGACCTCGCAGGCTCAACTTTCACAACGACCTCAAGATTTTGTGAAAGGGAGCATACCCTGTACAACCGATACAATTACTGTCAGGGGTATTGTGCTAAGTGGAGATACATTGCCTGACGGAACGATTTCTAAAGAGCCGTTAGTCGGTGCAACCATATTGAATAAACGCGCCGCATTAGGTGTCTCGACCAATTTAGACGGTCATTTTTGTTTGTCGGCTTGTGTCGGAGATACATTGAAGGTCGAATATGTCGGTTATGAACCGCAAACGATTGTCGTGACCGAAGATATGAGTAATGTGGAAATTACTCTTGCCCCGTCGCAGGCATTGTTAGGCGAAATACCCATATATACTAAAAAAGAAGATAAACACTATCTGGATCTTAATGTCTTTGATGAAAATGGGAATCGCATTGACATAGATAGTTTCGATGTCGAACGGATCTGGATTGACGAGAATGGAGAGGAAGATTCAGATTACCTCTATCCCGACTATTATGGTGATAAACACCCATGTTCAATCCCTTGGGACTATTGCAGCGGTCTAAAAGATGACGATACGGGCAAGCCGTTGAAAGAAGCCACCCTCCGCATTACAGCCGGGGGCTACGATGATCCGGTGATAATCAAGGTTAAGTATCCCAAGCGCAACGCCAAGAAAACCATCAAGTTCAAACATAAAAAGAAATAATCAAGAATATCATGATGTGTTTACGATTAATTATAATCAGTGCCATTTATTTGGGTGTCGCATTCACGGGCAAATCTCAGATAGACTCTTTGTCCTATGCCTTTGGGTATGAAACTTCAATAGGACTTTTAGCTGGAGAAAATGCATTTTTTGCTACGGATGCCGATTCCAAGGAGTTTATCCGTGGACTTGATGAGAACCTCCCTATTAAATCGGAGATGAATGATACATCCTATATCCGGAATTATTCTCTTGGAGTGATGCAGGGCGGACAGATGGCTAATAGTATGGCAGCGAATATGGTCAACTGGGAGTCATATGTTTCATATGTGATTGAAGGACTCAAGGCTGTTGCATACAATAAGGTCTCGCTTCCCGCTGATACCATCGGTTTGGAAAAGCGTTTGGCTGTTTTGACGCAATCGGAGACTTTAAGCGCAATGAGCGAAGAGGAGAAACGTCTCTTGTATAAGGGATGTGGTATCCTTAACTATTGCCAGTTGAACTTGCAACAACTTCTTGATAAGCATTGGAATGGTGCTAAGGCTAATCATGCTGCTTATTTGGAAGGCTTTATCGAGGTTTTAGAAAACATTAATCCTGCTTCATCCTATGACTTAGGCCGTCTGATGGCTAAGACACAAGTTGCCAATGTGATTGCATGGCCTGATTTTAGTATAAAAGATTATGTTGAGGGGGCAAAGGCGGCATTCGGACAATCCGAGCCACTAATGAGCCGTTCGGAAATCGAACTTCTCATTGACAAAATATTTTCCAATCAGACTTCTTCTGCACAATCCGGAGATGAAAGAAAAACAATCCTGATCGGAAATAAGCAATACATCTCAGGGAGTTCTTGTGATGTCGATTGGAGAGTTCGTGTTTACCCAACTGCTGTATCGGGAGCCTGCTCCGATAAATTGATAGAAAATTATAATGATGCTATCAGACAGATCATGAATCGCTTCGACATTAAAGAAATGATACCGTTGCGGTTTAATGACCTTATGAAATTTTTCCGTCATCCGGTTGTGGAACGAGAAGAGTTTACAAAGTACGTAGATTCCCTTAACCATGAAATTGTGAAAGGATATAAGTTATTCTGCTTCAAAAGTATGGGTGGAGAATGGACGGTTGGATTGTCTATTGAAAGAGATGCGTTTGAGGCAGTTGTAGAAAAAGCCGTGATAGAAGTCTATGATGAACAGAAACCGGTTGTTGGCTTATCTTTTTTCTTTGACAATCCTCAGATTATGATCGGCGAATGGGCTGATTTTACGAGAAATAATATTGGTCGGACGGTTATAGTGGAAATCAATGGTGAGGTTGTCATGGCTCCTGTCATTAATAGCGAGATTGAAAGCGGAGCTTGTTCGATAACGACTGTTTCGGTTGAAGAAATAGAACATCTTTTGACCCTCTGATTGTAAATATCGAATTTGAATCAATCACATTAATTTCAAAAGCCAAGATATGAAAACCTCTCTCCGATATAAGATGTTGATTTGGATGGTATGGATGCAGCCCTTGCTTATTCTCGCCGCCATTATCATGATTGAACATACAGGGCCCGACCGCGTATGGCGATGGAATGTGCCGTTTTGGTCACTTCTAATCGGATATATCCTTGGAATACTGCTCCTTCCATTCAGTCGGGGACTCGATAAGCCAAAGGTATTAAAATGGTGGCTCAGGATTGATCTCGGTGTAACTATCTTGATGTTTATTCCTTTCTGGTTTACACTGGCCGGATGCGAAGTCAGTTATATTTCAACCAATAAAGATTATGTGTTATATAATCGTGGCGGCTTTATGTCAACTCCATATATAGATTTAGGAGTTAAATCAGGACTGTTTATTAATTATTTGAACAGTTTTCGAGTAGATTTTTGGAAAGTATCAGATGAAGATTGGGGCATCGACATTAAAACAGGTTATTACTGGCTTAAAGGAAGCTGCAATAATGACAATATAGTGTATATCGGCTCAATCGACAGTACTCTCTATCACTCCAATGGAAGGATTATTAATGAACAAATTGATAAACTATTTCACTCCAATGCGAAAAATTGCCATAGGATGGAATTTATCATGCCCGATGATTTTTCAAGGATTACATATACTGATTCAACATGCATAGAATATTACAAAACAGATGATACATGGTATAACGCATCGGTAGAGATTAGTTATACCCCTGAGAAAAAACTCTTATCGCCTGATAGTGTCCTTATTCGTTTGAATTACACAAATGAAAAGTTGGTTTGCCACAAAGATTCCGTGCCTTGGATGTCACCCCTTGAAGTGCGTCGGTTTATTACCAACCTGAATAGGAGGACTGAGAAATGAATAAGGTATTGGCAGAATACATTTCTATATGCTCTCAATTCCGCAAAGATGGCTTGAGCAAACCTGAAAGAAAACAGCGTCATGTGATGCTTTCGGAATGGGCTAAAAACATTCATACGGATGAAATCCCGACATTAGCGGAATTATGCGAATTTCGGGATTGTTATGGTGAGCTGTGTTATAATAACCTTTTCATAAAATTCGTGATTGTGCCTGTGGCAGCTGCTGACTTTGAAAACAACGGAATTGACGGGATTAAATTTTTGTTCAGTTGTTTCCGTGGTCACGATAGATTATATAACAATGCCAATAGTCCGCTATCCATTTTTTGCGATACTACTGATTATAAGTACAATCCTTTACAGCTGGCTGATAAAGTTCTTGAGGTGGAACCCGAAAAACTTGATGTATTGAATTTCAAGTATTATACTTTGAAATCATATTTGGAATTTTCCCTCCACGAAATGCCGTCAGGCATACTCGACGGAATGAATGGAGATTCGGTTTCAGCCATTCCGGATATGTTTCACATTGTTGATGAGTTTCAATGCTTATCGGAAAGACTTTCGCAGAATGAAGACCGTACATTGATTGCCGATTGCCGCAAATTCTATTCTGCCTATGATGATTATCTCAATAATTTGGATTCATTCAAGAGCTTTGCGGATTATCTGAATAGGAACGGTATTGAATACAAGGTTTGCAGCAACACATATTATTACGAATAGAAGTATGAAGAAGTGGCATAAGACATCAGGTTGTGTAATCTTCGGATTGGTAGCAGTCATTGAATTGCTCTTATGGGCTTTTGCAATTACCGACTGGGAGGACACTCCTTGGTATAGTTGCATAAGCAGTCTTTCATGTGCCATGTGGATAAACTATTTAGTGGCACTCGGACTGTTCGTTTACTTGTGGAAGAAAGGAGGCAAGCAATGATGAAACAGGGATATATTTCTGTATTGACTTTGGTTTTACTGCTTATTACGTGCAGTTGTTCAAGACTAAAATCGAAGTATGAAGCAGTCAAGGAGCAAATCATGGATGAACTTAATGATGTTTTGAGTACCGACTTTTATTCCGATTACGGGGCATGGGATTATTATCGTGTTCCTTTGATAGCTCCTTACGAGCTTACTGCTATAGAGGACAGGAATGAATGGCATTTTGAAAAGCGTCGTAATATTGATAAATTCGATTATTATCCCAGCTTATTATCGGCACGACTTTCTGTTGAATATGCAGGAATATCCGACTCTATAATCTATCTGAGTTATACCGAGAGGTTCACCCCATTAGAGAAAATGCCGGGGCATACATACGGAAATAGTGAAATGCGACGCTTTATGATAATTGATGTGCCGACCGACTCTGTTGAATGGCATGAAACAAGAGAGGAATGGTTGACAGCCCTAAACAAGCGAGGTGTCTCCAAGCCACAGCTTCATCATGTAGACAGCCTATATGATGATTTCGCAAATAATCGGCGACTGTTGTTCTATCCGCCAAAACGATAAAACTATGAAATGGTTAGGCAGAATAATAGCATATTCCATCGCTGTCGGCTTCGTTCTTGTTGTCGGATTGATTATTGTTGCCTCTTATCTGATGGGATATAAAGTGGCAAGAAGAGATCGAGAGCTTGAGTACAGGGATAAAATAATCGAGCGCATAGAATCTTTCCGATCGGCAAACGGACATTTGCCCGAATCGATGTCGGAAGTGGGCTTCAAGCAGATGGGAGGAGGAGGATATTATTACAAAGGAATTATATTTGACTACATCAAGTTCAACGATAAAGAATACGTTGTCGAATATATCTCTGAGGATGGAGTTCTCACGCAGTATCATGAACATCGCTGGACTGAAGACCCCGATATCTGCCTGATAGAAATGCCTGTAAACGCAGACACAATAGCTGCAATAAACAGAATTTCAAAATTTGAACAGGATTACAATGTTCCTCCATTGATAGACAGCATATCCTTTAATCAGTTACGGATATGCCCGATTGGCGATTATACCGGACAGTCCGATTCTATCGCATATATTCGTTATCTATACAAAGATGGTAGTATCCGATGCGAGGGTTGGGTTGCATACTTTGATGACCCGGAAGATGATTTCAGCAACCAATTCGGCGAATGGAAATACTATGATCAGGAAGGCAACTGCTACCGAAAATTCTGGAATTACAAACAAAATGGCAAACTTATATATGAAGCTGACCGATAAACGATTTTGGATATTGCTGATTGTGATGGCGTATGCTTCTGTTGCGCCCGCTCAAACAGTTTTCTCTGTGGAGAAAATAAGCGAAACGGAATATATTAAAGCCGAAAGAGAATGTTCGCGCTATAATGTCATTTCGGCTGATTCCATTGCCGATAATGATATTGTCTCTATGGTGTTGAGGGAGTCGCAAGCTAAATTTGAACGCCTTGATCCTGCTTGGCAACAAGAAATATATGCTATTTATGATAACCCGGATTTTGGTTTTAACAAGCGATGGCTAACATTTCTGCCTGAACTGAAATTATATGGTTTCGTTATCCCTGAATCGCCGCATGACGATGCAATATGGTGGTTTGATTCTGAGAACGGTAAATATATCTGTCGCGCGGCTTGTCCCACAGCGGTAAACGCCAATGGAATTTATGTGTCACAGGTCGGTTATGATTGCGACTGGCCTTTGGATTTGAGATTCTTTCGTCGCGATGGAAACTTCATATATGAATTTGAGTCATACAAGAGCCTTCAATACAGTGGAGAAGGACCTTATTGTCAGGCCGATGAATCTGGGCTTCTCACTATTTTCTGGCATGACAACAATACGTTGTATCTGAAAACCATCGACCATAAACGTCAAGAATCTGTATATCTAAAAATCAAAGTTCAGCAGACCGTCAGGGATATGCTTGAAAACGTAATGCCAAACGAAGCTGTTAGACCGGCTCCAATAAAACAACAGCCATGAAACATATACTTTTGATAATTACAGCCATATTGGTCTCATGTGTCTCGTGCAGGGGCAAAGGATCTGCGTCAGCATCAAGTGACAGCCGTCATGACTCGATTGTCGCGATAGATGGCAACAGGTCTTTTGAGTTACTAAAGAAGCTCGGCATAGAATATGAATCGCTTATAGCTAAAGATGATTCTTTGCCGGCCCCATCTGACCGTGATTTTCTCCTTACCACATCTGAGCAGTGTTCATTGCTAAGAGGCGTAATCACTCCTGATTTTACCCCCTCGGATACCGCATCGTCATATCTTGTATCTGTCCGTCAAATAAACGACAACGTAATCCTATGCCAATATAAGTATCTTTTCAGCGATGCCGAAGATGTGTATATTGCCACATACGATACTGACGGACATCTGATTGACGCGATGTTCGCGGGTAACGATTGGGATAAGTCGGAATTTGCTTATGATTTGACGGACTCTACAGAGTTAGTCTCCGTCAATCATACTTTAGTGTATTTTATCGGAGACCATGAGTTTACTTATAACCATGAATACAAAGAAATAGAACATAACGTCAATGCCGACAAGGACACAACCACATACTCTCAAATGGTATCAATGACTTGTAACATAGATACGAATGGTAAAATCGACATAACCATGGAAGACGGATATGAAGATGGGGCGTTTAGATTATGGCGTGGTTCAGACAGTAAGAAGGAATGGAGACTAATGAATGACATACTTTCACTGACCCGCTATCCTTATTCAGATAATAAAGTGCTTGACCGATGGAACGAATTGGGGAATATGGTTGATGCGGCTTCCTCTGAATCATTCGTTTATCATTTTTTCAAATATGTATTCTTGCCACAGCCTGAAAAGATCTTGAAGTGGGTTTACGATAATCGTGATTACAAATCTCTGTCCTTGACAATGCCGATTGGATTCTATTATACATATACTCCACAATCCCGAAAAATCATAGACGAAGCCATCGCCCGACTTGACAATCCGGCAATGCAGGTATATTATAAGGAAATGACTGAACTGTGGATTACTAATGATTGATATTATGAAAAATTTGATTGGCATAATTATTCTGATACTTATTCTGTCTGTCGCGGTCGTTGGATGTGGCGGAGGTCATAAATCCGAAACAGCCGTATCACAGCAAACTGCGGAGGATACCGTAGTTGCAACCGTCCCTCAGATTGTCAGAGGCAGGGTTGTAGAAGATACCGTTATAGGCCACTGGACAATAACAGCATTAAAAGACTCCAATGATGTAATCGTTGGAAGACAAGACTGGGCTGTAAGAGATTCATCCGTATTTCTTATCCTGTCGTATGACAGAAATATCGTGTACTCCGACAAGGAAATTCGCACGAAAGATTTGGTCGGCAACGAGGGTGAATATATGATGCAGTGGGGTGGCGAAGTCTTTTGGACCTCTGACTCTGCTGTTTACTTGTCGTTTGGTTGCTTTCTTCCCGACACGGACGATGGCTGGAATATGCTGTATCAGATTCTACCCGACGGCACATCAAATATCATTGTCATTGATGTATATATGGGCGTTGATGGCTTTTATGTAGTGGCTGACTTCATGGCTCTGTATCTGAACGAAAGAGCAGTAGGTGCATCACCGGCAAACTTGAAAAGACTGTATGAGCAGTATTGCACCAAAGAGTTTGCCGAAGAATTATCTTCCAGTGATTTCCCGATTGTTACGGATGATACCGACTTCCGGCACGCCTATAAGACAATTCAAATAGAACCTCAAGACGGATTTTCAGGTCTCCCATTGGATAAATATTCATTTAATGTGGAATTCAAACCTAATCCAAAAGATGGAAATGTAACCGATGGAATATTTATTGAAGTCGATGGTTCGTCAAATAAGATTTCAAACATTTACAATGGCTACAGGAAAGTGATTTAACAACTTAAAATATAAACTACTTTAACACTATATGATATGGGCTTAGATATATACGCAGGAACCTTGACACGTTATTACTGCCGTGATTGGAAAAATATCACACAACAGCTATCGGAAGAAAAAGGACAGAAATGCGTAATGGTAGACGGATGTGGCAATGAGATTAAACCTGAAGAAAATGAAGAAGTAATCGAGCAGATCCGAGACGCTGTGTGCCAATGGATTGACAATATTGCGATAAGTATAAATCAGTCCTTCCCATCTCCTTTATGGGATGAAAAAGGCGAACATGATTACTTTACCGATAAGCCGGATTGGGAGGCATACGGTTCATTAATAATGTTGCAAGCCTGCAATTTACTTGGTTGTCCTTTACCTAAATATGTGGAAAGTGGGTGGAATGCTTTTAATGAGCTTATAGTCAAAAAAGCCATGTCGCAGGAATTCCCCAGCTCGTTGCTGTCTGATGTGGAGTTTTGGCTACCTATTCCGGGAAAGATTTATTTTACCACTTCACTACCGAATGGAAATGAAGCAACTTTCTCTACGGTTTCAATGTTGAAGCAGGAATTGGAAGAACTGAATCATAAGATATGGAAAGCTGATGAGGATATTATACTTTCCTGGCGAAATGATACATATTATAAGCCTGTTCTACAAAAAGAGCCAAAACTCTTGTTTGGCTTTATCCGTCGTACAAATAAAACTCCAAAGGAGAAATATCGTACTGAAGAATTAGCCCAATGCGCTTATTCAATGTTATATCAAGCGGTTAACTTTGCAGACAAGCATCAAGTGCCAATTCTATTGGATTATTAGTCTGTTATTCAATAATAGAATATATCTGCGCGATGGAGAATTTAACGACGAAAAGGAGATGGCTATTAATCGGATTGCTTCTTATAGAGGCAATGATTATGTTTTGGGTTGTTCCAAAGGCCAATGCTGATGAAATTGAAATGTCAATATCTCTTACGATTAGTCTATCATTAGCCCTAATGATAAGTTTGGCCGTATTGATAAAATGGAATCAATGTAATCGCAAGACCGTTATTCCCGCCTTTATTGTATGCGTTGCAATATATCTTCAGATATTATATTGCTCAGTGTTCTATAAATGGGGAGCTTCCGTTTGTATGACTTTGCCAATATTCCAACTGATATTGGGATATGCGATATTTCGATATTCCAACGACATAATTTCTTTATTTATTGGCTGCTCGAATCTGATGTTTTCGGCTATATGGGCTAATCAAATATTTGGGTTTCTATGGTTTAATAATAAATCCAGCGACCTTGAAACGATGGCAGTTGCAAGTCTTTGTGCCGTTATCGGTGCATTGATTGTGTTCACGCTGTCAGCCCTTATGATAATGAAGTTCAAAAATAAAAGCGCCTGAATTGAATTATGATATAACTATCGAATATAAGAATGGCCGGGTAAGTATGAGATTCCTCGGCGTTGATTTCTTTGCATTGGATAAAGTTTTTGGGACTATACCGATAAAAAGACTATCCAATTATTGCTTTGGAATTTTCAATCCAAAACAGGAAGAACCGATTTATATTCAGTCATCCGATGACAATATCACTGAAATCATATCTGTAGCGATTACAAACCTACACACTCTTATTGAGTTTTTCAGGAGTATTCCAGACAGAGAAGATTTTTCAATATATAAACTGGCCATAGATTTCAAAGATTTCTCAATACTCTATGACGATGATTGCATGCTTGTAATTGAGGGCAAATGCTCAGATAAAACGCGATTCCAGTTCTTTAACCGTCTTTATCGTGAAATATGTGATACTCTTGAAAATGAGGATTGAATGTGATTATTAATAAAAAGCCATTCAAATGAAACTGACCAATAAACGATTTTGGATAGCGTGGCTTGTGCTTCTCATCTTGGCGATTGTGAGTTGTATGGCAGGAGGCTGGAGTGAGGATACAGCGTTGCTCGGTGTGGCTTATGGGATGTCGCTATTATCGACATGGCTATGTCACAGAGTCAGAGCGAGAGCCGCGTTTGTCAATCTGATTGTGATGATAGCCTATAATGCCATATTGAGCTACAATCTTGTCTTCAATAGCCACTATGGAGCCGGACTGACATGGTGGTTCTATCTTCTATTGCTTAACGGAGTCCACTCGATTGTGCTCTTGATATATACTTTATATCTCTATATAAAGAAACGATGAAAACTAAGAAAACCTTCATTCTGACGATTATAGTGCTATTTGGAATAATGGGCGCGACTATCTTCTATCGTCATGATATAAGCTATAAACAAATATGCTGTATAAAGAATCCGGATAGTAAAGACAATGTCAAGTCAATACTTTGTCCTATCCATATGGCTTCACATTGTTGCATGACAGCATTTCTCTTCAATCATACCGTGCCATAAACGAGAACACTTTACATATTGCAGACAATGTGGGTCAATGGGATTTTGAAAAATATTCCTATCTGATAACCTACGGTAATAAAATAGAACGTCTGTCTTACAGTTGGCTTGACACATTCATTTATGATGAGTCTCCCAGCTATGCCAAATGTTGGAAAGAAGGCAAACAATTACTGATTATAGATTATCCGGAGTTCAATTACCGTCAACATTCACTACTCAATGATAACGAAATAAAAGGTAATGACAGCATATATGTCTATCGACTACCACATTCACCATTCTTACGTGGCTTGCAAGGTTTATAACCACAAAAATATTCAAGACTTATGTAGTGGAGACTCTTCAATGGCAAATTTGAATCACGCAATGGCAATAAGATCAAAGCAGCGAGAATGCTCTACATCATTCCTACGACATTATATCGCAAGATGAAAAAATACAGTATAATGTAAAACCCATTAAATGATTGTTGCGAAAATAATTCTATGTAATTCCCTAAATTATATACACGAAAATCCAAATAAAGAACTTATCTTTGCATTGAAGAAAAGTGTTTTTTGAATTGATGCAAAATCTGGTCGAACAAAGCATTTCGCTCGTTTCTAAATCGTTACCTATTAAACCGTAAATTCAGGCAACTCATTGATAGCAAGTCGATAAGGATTTGAATAATGTCATCCCACGTAAGATGTTAATGGAATGCTTAACCGTAACATCTTCGAAAGTGTGTGTAAATGTT
>ERZ857521.1792-NODE-1792-length-23490-cov-2.704160_pt1 | contig 23490 bp, 23 predicted proteins | sample MGYA00519701_ERZ857521 | MGnify/ENA primary metagenome ERZ857521 (study PRJEB31778, sample SAMEA3449346) | human gut metagenome | biome: human gut; feature: human-associated habitat; material: faeces | place: United Kingdom | collected 2010/2012 ...
CATGTGGGGATACAGGGCGTAGTTCTGGAACACCATGGCGATGTCGCGGTCCTTGGGAGCCACGTCGTTGACCAGACGGTCGCCGATGTAAAGCTCGCCGCTGGAGATTTCCTCCAGACCGGCAACCATGCGCAGCGTGGTGGACTTGCCGCAGCCGGAAGGTCCGACCAGCACGATGAACTCCTTGTCCTCAATGTCCAGGCAGAAATCGCTGACAGCGGTCACATTGCCGGAATAAACCTTATAGATGTGATTGAGCGATACGCTTGCCATTCTCAAGCAGCCTCCTTTTTCTGAATGCCGGCAGTCCATCATTGCAGCGCATGGAACAGCCACATTTCAATGTTTGTATTATATCGGAATCGGCAAAAAAAAGGAATCGGCTGAATCCACTAAGATTTTTGAAGGCATTTGTACAGGATGTACACGACGGATAAATTTATACCACATCCTTGCACATTCTGCTCATTCGTCACGCAAGGCATCCACAGGCTTCATGCGTGATGCGCGCGAAGCGGGCGATACGCCAAAGATCAGTCCCACCGCCAGTGCTGCCAAAAACACCGCTGCACAGTCTCCCAGCCGGATAACGGGCGTAAGTCCGATGCTCCGTCCAGCCGTTTCAATCAGACCTACCCCGATGACCAGTCCCATGCATCCGCCCACCAGTGCGTAGACCAGCGCCTCCAGCAAAAACAGCAGGCAAATCTGGCCTTCCGTGGTTCCCAGCGATTTCATGATCCCGATCTCCCGCCTTCGCTCCCGAACGCTCACCAGCAAAATGTTCATTACTCCGATGCCGCCCACCAGAATGCAGATCGCCGCCACCCATTTGAGTACGTCCACAAAGATGCTCATCACGCTGTTGGCCGCCTCAATCTGTACCTGCATGGTGACCGTATCAACCGCCAGGTCCCGCTTAACCCGCATCACATCCTGCGCCATGGCGGCCACCGCCTGCGGCGTAACGCCTTCCGGGACGCTGAGGATGATCTCGTGCACGCTCTGCCCCATCCATTCGCAGAAAACCGCGATGGGCAAAAAAACCGCACCGGACGCATCCACCTGCGACAGCTCGTTGCTCTGCGTGATGACGCCGCGTACCCAAAACGGCACGCCTGAAACGCTGAGCAGTTCGCCGGGCTCCACCTCCAGCTTCTCGGCAAGCGTCGCCCCCAGCAGCACGCTGCGCGCCCCCGGCTGCCACTCGGCCGCATACAGGTCGCGTCCTCTCAGCACGCTGGTGCCCATCATGTCCATATACTCACGGGAACACCCAACCAGTACGCAGCTTTCCTCACTGCGGCCCGCGCGTGCTTCAACCGGCGCGTATACCTGCTCGGTTGCGGAGGCGTCCAGCGCTGAGGACAGCAGCTGAGCGTCTCCATGGCGCAATGTCTGTCCCTCCGAAGCGGTCAACCATACCCGGTCGATGCCAAGACGCGCCATCTCGCTTTTTACCTGAGCCCGGCCGGCATCGCCCAGCGTGATCACGGCCAGAATCGCGCCAATGCCGATGGCCATTCCCAGCACCGTTAGCACAGAGCGGGCGGGCGCGGCAAAAATATTGAGGAGGCTCAGCTTCCAAAAATCGTACCGCTTCACCGCGTTCTGGCCTCCTTGACGGCGCAGCCCGGATAGAGCGAGGCGGTTTCCGGCAACAGCACAACACGCTTGCCCGCCCATTCCTGCGGGACGGCCACATACGCATCGTTGCGCAGTGTAAGGTCAATCTCCACCGGTGTGGCGATTCCATCCTCCACAAACCAGACCCGGTCACGACTGTCCACCGCGCTGATCGGTACCAGCGCCTGATCCTCGAGCGCCTCCTGCGCCAATTCCACCACCACGCGGTCTCCGGCACCTACTCCGATCCATGCGCCGTCATCCATGGGGAAAAAAGAAAGCGACTGCATCGCCTGTCCGGTGCTGCCGTCCAGTTCCGGCGCTCCCGACTGCCCCAGAACGGCGGCGCCCAGCGCTTTTCCTTCCGCGCTGGTCACCATCGCAGCCGCTCCGGGCGCTACATTTGCCAGTTCCTCCGCGCGTCCGGCGGCGACGACCCGCAGCCCGGTTCCATGAATCGATCCCAGAAGGCCGCCCTCTCCGGCGATAGCGCCTTCGGCCACGTAAAGGGCCCCCACGACGCCGTCGGCTTCTGCGCGAATCTGCGCGGAGGCGATGGAGGCGCGCAGTTCCGCCTGCCGCGTGCGCGCCTGCAGGGCGGTTTGAGCAGCGGACAAAGCCGCTTCGCCCGCCTGACCAAAGGCTGCCAGCGCCGTTTCCTGCTCATAAAGCATCTGGTTCACGGCAGCCAGCTCCTGCTCCAGCACACCCGTATCCATGCTGATCAGCAGCTCACCCGCACGCACCGTCTGCCCTTGGCGTACATACACCTTCCCCACCCGGCCCGCCTGCAGGGCGATGAGGGGCTGTTCATCCGCGTAGGCGACAACCCCCTCCAGCAAAGTGGAGCAGATCAGTTCCCCCCGCTCCACCACCGCGGTGCGCACGGCTGTCCTGGGTGTGAACGGCAGCAAAAACAGCGTGACCACGGTTACCGCCGTGGCCGCAATTACCAGCAGGGACGCCTTGGTTTTCGGCATGCGTGCGTTTCCTCCTTGCCCGCCCCTCACGGGGCGCTCAAGGGGTATTGTGGCCTCTTCGCCGGGTGCGAACCGTGGCAAGTGCATGCAGCGTGGGCATCATTTAACAAGCGCCGCCGTGCACGGGGCACGGCGGCGCTTGTTCTGCTTACCGCATGGACATGCTCTGGTCAATCTGCTGACGCGTCATGCGGATATCGGTCAGCTTTTCGCTGATGGAGCGGTCCAGCTGGGCCAGGACCTCATCGATATGACGATACACGTCGTTATAGAGCTTTTCGATCTCCTCGTGCGTATTCTGACGCAGCTCCTCGGCCTCCATATTGGCGCGCGCGGTGATCTCCTGCTCGCTGACCAGCTGACGGGCCCGGTTCTCCGCGTCCTTGACCATATTGGCTGCCTGCTCCTGTGCCTCGCGCACCATGCCGGCCGCCTGTTGCTGCGCTTTCTTGAGCATTTCCTGCGCCTGCTGCTGGGCCTGGGCAGTCATCTGCTGGGCCTGATTCTTGGCGTCGGTCACGTACTGATTGGCACGCATGGTGGCGTTCTGCTTGGTCTGCTCCGCGCGCTCGTTGGCCTCGGAAATGATGGTGATCTGATTCTGCACCACGCCCTCGCATTCGGCAAACACCGTGGGCAGGTCGGTTGTAATGGCGTTTGCCAGGCCCAGAATGCGCTCGCGGTCCACCATGCACATATTGCTCAGCGGCACGCGTTTGGCCTGCATCACAATTTCCTCAAGGTCATTGAGATTCTTCCGGAAAGCGGAAATGGCATCCTGTTGCATGGTTCTTTTTCCTCCCGTCAAAATATGGTCAACGTTGTAAGGCGCGCCGTACATCCTCCACGATGGACGCCGGCACAAACGGGGCAATATCTCCCCCAAACAGGCCGATTTCCCGCACAGCGCTGGAGCTGAGATAGGCGTGCTCCGGCGCGGTCATCATGAAGAGGGTTTCCACGTCGGGCGCCATCTGGTGGTTGAGCTGGGCCATTTGAAATTCGCTTTCAAAATCCGTTACAGCCCTCAGGCCGCGCAGGACGATCCCGGCATCCAGCTTTCTCATATAGTCCACCAGCAGTCCGTCAAACTGATCAAAGCGCACGTAGGGCAGATGAGCGCATGCGCGGGAGAGCAGTTCCAACCGCTGCGCGATGGGAAAGCACCCCTCCTTGGCCGGGTTGTGTAGCACCGCCACCACCACTTCGGGGAAGATGTCCGCGCCGCGCTCAATCAGATCCAGATGGCCGATGGTCACGGGGTCAAAGCTGCCGGGATATACGCACAGGCCCTTTTTCACGTCCGTTTCCTCCTGACCTACACGCTCTCGCGGTAGTGAAAAAAATGAATTGCAGTGTCGCCATAGGCGCGGTCTTTCCATAGCGCAAAACGCCCGTCCGGCGAAGGAACCGCGTCCAGCCGGTGCTCCAGCACCAATAGCGCGTCCGCCTCCAGCAGTCCCAGATCCGCAAGTGCCGCACAGCATTCTTCCAATACCGGCATGCGGTAAGGCGGGTCCAGAAACACCAGGTCAAACCGGCGTTCCTCACCCTTCATCTGCGAAAGCGCCTGCCGCCAGTCGCCCGCGTAGATCCGCATGGCGTCCATGAAGCGCAGCTTTTCCCCATTCCGGCGAATGCATGAGACCGCTTCCCGGTCGCGGTCCGCCAGGGCGGCAAAGTCCGCGCCCCGGCTGAGCGCCTCCAGCGCCAGCGCGCCGCTGCCCGCAAACAGATCCAGCACCCGCGCTCCGGGCACATAGGCCTGAATGATGCTGAACAGGGATTCCTTCACCTTGTCCTGCGTGGGACGTGTGTCCATCCCGCGCGGCGCATAAAGCTGTGCGCCGCCGCATTGCCCGGCGATAATGCGCATCAGATCAGCCTTTCCGGCGACTTGCTGCGCTGGCGCTGCTTGCGCGCCTTGCGCTCACGGCGCTTCTTGCGGTCGTCGCCCATTTTAATGCCGGTGTTGATTTTGTCGCGCAGTTTCCGGCCCTGGGTATAGCCCAGGCCATAGCCCAGAGGAGCCAACAGCACAAACAGGGGACTCAGGCGCTCGGCCAGCAGCGCCGCGTCGTTGCCGGTATAGGAAAATACGTTGACAAATGGCAAAATCATCGCGCGGTCTATCACGCGAAGGATGTCCATCACGCCCATGGAGCCGACATTTTCATAGTAGCGCAGCGCGTCGCCGAATTCGCTCTGGCGCATGAGCGCCTCCGTCCAGGACGGGAGCACGCCCAGCGTATAGGTGATCGGACGCGTAAGCACCGCGTAGACGACGGCAAACGCCACAAACGGAGCCGCGCCCACCAGAGCGGCAAACATGCCCTTGAACGGATGAAAGCAGCGCGCACGGTCGTCCTTTTCGACGGAACGTCCGCCCTCCTGGCGGGTATACATGATTTCCGCAAAGGCGGCGTCGTTTTCTCCGCGCACCATTCCCTGATAGTACTGATAGTAAATCACCAGTCCGGCAACAGCGATGCACGACAGCAGGCGCCCCCACAGGCTTTCAAAGCTGAGCAGCATACCGGCGATCAGATAGATCACCGTAACGGCAAGCATGCTCAGCATGCGCTTGAGCGCCAGCTTCCAGGCATCCTTTCCATGCCATGATCCCTTCAGAATCGGCTTTTTCACCTGGGCTACCGGCTTTTTTGAATTTCCTTTGGCACTTTGCATCTGTGTATCCTTTCCACCTCCCCGCCCGGCCGGCAGGGGTTATTGTGGCAAAACGCCTGTTGCTTCATACATGCAGGTACACCCGCGGCACCCGTGCGGTGACGGCCAGAAGCACCTCGTAACTGATGGTGCCCGCCCACGAGGCAAGCTCCACCGCATCGATGCGCTCTCCGCCCTGACAGCCCAGAATCACCGTTTCGTCTCCCACCTGCACGCCGGGGATGTCCGTCACATCCAACATGGTCTGATCCATGCATACGCGCCCCACGATGGGTGCGCGCCGGCCATGCACCAGCATTGCTCCCCGGTTGGACACCGCGCGATGATACCCGTCACCATAGCCCACGGCGGCGGTGGCCACGAGCATGTCGCGCGGGGCTATGAAGGTACAGCCATACCCGATGCTCTCCCCCGCGTTGACGCGCTTGACATGCACGATCTCGGTATACCAGCTCAAGGCGGGTGTGAAGGGCAAATTGGTGGGCACGGGCGGATAACCGTAGAGCGAAATGCCCTCGCGAATCATGTTGAAGTACGCTTCGGGCGCAAGCAGACTCATGGCGCTGTTGGCCACATGCGCCGGAATGTCAGGGTTAAAGTGCGCACGGAGCTCGCAAAAGCGCTTGAGCTGCGCACGGGTGAACGGGTTCATCCCGCCGTCCGGCAGCGGATTGTCCGCATCGGCAAAGTGGGTATAGATGCCCGTGGCGCGCACATGGGGGGCCGACGCCAGCGCAGCGGCCAAGGCGTCCGCTTCCTCCTCGGTGCGCAGTCCGATGCGGTTCATGCCGGTATCCAGCTTGATATGCACCAGCGCTTCGCGCCTTTGGGCGGCAGCCTCCCGGTCCAGCGCCGCGACCATCTCCGGGGTAAAGACCGTCTGCGTAAGGCCGTAGCGCACGCAGTCCGCCGCTGCGCGGGGCATGGCCGCGCCCAGTACCAGCACCTCGCCCTCCAGCCCGGCCAGGCGCAGTTCGATGCCCTCCTCGGGCAGCGCCACAGCGAAGTGTGAAGCGCCCATGCCGGAGAGGGCATCCGCCGTTTCCAGCATTCCGTGCCCATAGGCGTTGGCCTTGATGACGGGCATCACTTCCACGTCCGCGGGCACCTGATCGCGCAATATCCGATAATTGTTCCTGATTGCGTCCATGTCGATCTCGACACGGTTTTGCCTGAGCATGTTCCACCCTTCCCGCCTGCGCGCAAACGCGCGCGTGTTGTCCTGCGGCTTACAGGCCGCGCACCTCGTCCTGCGACAGCAGGCGCACGCCCGCCTCGGTCAGGACCTTTTCCGCCTCATCCAGCTTATCCACACGGAAGATGATGAGCGCATGATCGCCCGCGTTGCGCACGAAGCTGTAGAGGTACTCCACCACGATGTCGTGGCCGGAGAGGGTCTCCAGCACCTCAGCCAGTCCGCCGGGATGATCGGGTACACTGACGGCCAGCACATCCGTGAGCTTAACGGTGTAGCCGTTATCGGAAATCAGCTTGACCGCCTTTTCGTAGTCCGCCACAATGCCGCGCAGAATGCCAAAATGCGTGGTATCCGCCACGGAGAGGGATACCAGGTCGATGTTATTGTCCCCAAGGAGCTTGGTAAAATGCGCCAGACGGCCGGGAGTGTTTTCGATGAAAACGGAAATCTGCTTAACGTACATGGCTGACTCCTCCTTAACTCTGGATGGGATTCGGACTGACGACGCCCTTGCGGGCGAAACGTATTTTATTGCAGATGGCGCCGGTCGGTCACGCGCACGGCCTTGCCTTCGCTGCGGGGCAGCGTGCCGGGCTGGCAGAGCTTGACGCTGGCGTGAATCAGCGCATGGCTGGCCAGGGAATTGACGATCTTGCGTTCGAGCGTTTCCAGATCACGCACGGTATCGCTCATCACAGAGGGAGAGAGTTCCACCTGCACCTCAATGGTATCCAGCGTGCCTACGCGGTCAACCACGATGTGATAGTGAGGCTCGATGCCCGGCACCTGAAGCAGCGCATGCTCGATCTGCGAGGGGAACACGTTGACCCCGCGGATGATGAGCATGTCATCCGTGCGGCCCATCACGCGGCCCATGCGCACATGGGTGCGGCCGCAGGGGCAGGGCTCGTCGGTGAGGGTGCACAGGTCATGGGTACGATAACGGATGAGGGGCATGCCGTGCTTGGTGAGCGTGGTGAAGGTGAGGTCACCCTGTTCGCCATAGGGCAGGCTCTGGCCGTCCGGTCCGATGACTTCGGGCAGGAAGTGATCCTCCCAGATGTGCATGCCGTTTTTGGCCATGCATTCCATGGCGACGCCCGGGCCCATCACCTCGCTGAGGCCGTAGACGTTGAGCGCATCAATGCCCATCTTCTCCTCGATGCGGCGGCGCATGTCCTCGGTCCAGGGCTCGGCGCCGAAGATGCCGCTCTTTAAGCGGATGCGATCCAGCGTGATGCCTTCGCGCTCCATGGCATCGGCCAGGTTGAGCGCATAGGAAGGCGTGCAGCACAGCGCCGTTGAGCCGAAGTCCTCCATCAGCATGAGCTGGCGCACGGTATTGCCGCCGCTCATGGGAATCACGCTCGCGCCTACGCGCTCCGCGCCGTAGTGCGCGCCCAGCCCGCCGGTAAACAGGCCGTAGCCATAGGCCACCTGCACGATATCGTTCTTGCCGACGTTGGCGCAGTACATGGCCCGTGCCATGAGCTCCGCCCAGCGGTCGATATCGCCGCTGGTATAACCGGCCACGCTGGGCTTGCCGGTGGTGCCGCTGGAGGCATGGATGCGCACGATTTCACTCTGGGGCACGGCGAAGAGGCCGAAGGGATAGTTGTTGCGCAGATCCTTCTTCTCGGTGAAGGGCAGAAGGTGCAGATCCTCCACGCCGTGGATATCGTTGGGCGTGATGCCCAGCTGCTGCATCTTGTTGCGGTAGAAGGGTACATGCTCGTATACGCGGCGTACCACGTCGCGCAGCCGCTCGTCCTGCAGGGCGCGCAGCTGTTCGCGCGGCATGGTTTCCATGGTGGGATTCCAGTAAACATGCTCCATGGGTGCTCTCTCCTTCACAGCGGTTGTATATCAGCCCATCAGGGCGCGGCCGCGCTCAAAGGCCGCAAGGTTGACTTCCAAAGTTCTGGGAGGCACACAGGCGGCAATGGCGTCCCGCCAGGCCTCCTCCTCAAAGGGCAGATGCCGGCTGAACATGCCGAGCAGCACCAGGTTCAGCGCCTTCTGGCTGCCGCACTCCACGGCGATGCCCAGCGCGTCGGCGCTCTCGACGCGGTAGGGCGCGAGGGACGCCAGCGGATCGTCGGGATAGGCGGTCGCGCCGGTGATAACGGGCATGGGCAAAATACGCTGAGTATTGACGATGACCGTTCCGCCCGGCTTCAAATAACACGCCGCACGGGCGGCTTCCAGCGCCTCAAAGCTGATCAGGTAATCCGCTCCACCCAACGCTACCATGGGCGAATGCACGCTGTCGCCCACGCGCACATGCGTGATCACGCTGCCGCCGCGCTGGCTCATGCCGTGCACTTCGCTGACCTTCACGCCGCAGTTTTCGCTGAGGGCCAGCCGACCCAGGATCTTGCTGGCTAACAGTGTACCCTGTCCGCCAACGCCCACGATGACCAGATCAAATGCCGCCTTGCTCATACGTTTTCCTCCCTGCCGCTCTTGATGGCCTTAAAGGGGCATACCTGCGCGCACATGCCGCAGCCGCTGCACAGTGCGGGATTGATTTCCACGAGCTTGCCATGCCGCTCGATGGCCGGGCAGCTCAATTTCATGCATGCGCCGCACCCACGGCACCCGTCGATCACAAAGGCGGGCCGCACCGTCTTGTCCAGCAGCGCACAGGGACGGCGCGCGATGACCACGCTCACCTGCTCGCTGGCGGCGGCCTCGCGGATGGCCTGCTCGGTGGCCTTGAGGTCAAAGGGGTCCACCACGCGCACGTCGGTCACGCCGCAGCTTTCCACCAGCTTTTCCAGATTGAGCTGGGGCGCGGGCTGGTTGTGGATATCAAAGCCGGTCGCGGGGTTTTGCTGATGACCCGTCATGCCGGTGATGCGGTTGTCCAGAATGACCACGGTGATGGTCTCGCGGTTATATACCGCGTCGATCAGCGAGGTAATGCCGCTATGGATAAAGGTGCTGTCGCCCAGCACCGCCACGGTGCCGCGCGAGAACGCCTTGCCCTGCGCACGTTCCGCACCGCCCGCCATGCCGATGCTCGCGCCCATGCACAGACAGGCATCCATGGCGCTCAGCGGCGGCAGCGCGGCCAGCGTGTAGCAGCCGATGTCGCCCATCACGCGCATACCCAGCTTATTGAGCACATAGAACACGCCGCGATGCGGGCAGCCGGGACACAGCACCGGCGGCCTTGCCGGGATGGATGCGTCCTCGCCCTTGGGCATTTCCGCACCCAAAAGGACGCTGCGCAGCTTCTCCACACTCAGCTCGCCCTGAATGCCGGTGAGGTTTTTGCCCTCGCAGGGGATGCCCGCAGCCAGAACCTCGCGCTCGATCAGTCCTTCCAGCTCTTCCACCACGATCAGGCGGTCCACCTTCTGGGAAAATTCGCGGATCAGCTTCATGGGCAGGGGATAGACCATGCCCAGCTTAAGGGTGCTGGCATGGGGCATGGCATCGCGCACATATTCGTAGCACACGCCGCTGGTGATGATGCCAATGGACGTATCCCGCATTTTGATGACGTTGATGGGCAGACGGTTGGCTGCCTCGGCCAGGAACGCCTCGCGCGCCTCCACCTTGAGGTGGCGCTTGCGCGCCATGCCCGGCATCATCACGTATTTCATGGCGTCCTTCTGGTAGGGACGCAGGGGCACATCCGCGCGCTCCCCGATGGCCACCACACTGCGGGCATGCGCCACGCGGGTGGTCAGGCGCAGAAACACCGGGGTGTCCAGCTCCTCGCTCATGGTGAAAGCCAGACGGGTGAAGGCATGGCACTCGCGGCTGTCCGACGGCTCCAGCATGGGGATGTGGGCCGCGCGGGCATAGTAGCGGCTGTCCTGCTCGTTCTGGCTGGAATGCATGGCCGGGTCATCGGCACACACCACCACCAGACCCGCGTTTACGCCCGTATAGGCTGCGGTGAAGATGGGGTCCGCGGCCACATTCACACCCACATGCTTCATGCAGGTCATGGCACGCGCGCCCGCCATGGCCGCGCCGAAAGCCACTTCCGTGGCTACTTTTTCATTGGGCGCCCACTGGCAGTCCACTTCCGGAAAGCGCGCCACGCATTCGGTAATTTCAGTGCTGGGGGTGCCGGGGTAGCTGGCCACTACACGCAGGCCCGCTTCCCACGCGCCCTGCGCCACGGCCTCATTGCCCAGCATCAGCCTTTCTTCCACGGGATCGGCCACGAATACGTCATCCGTGAGCATTTTCTCATCCATTGCGTCGTTCCTCCTCAGCGCAGGTCCGTGACCCGCTTTGCCTTTCCTTCAAACCGTTTCAGGGTGTTGGGCGACACCAGCGTCACCTCGACATCCAATTGCAGCACGGTTCTCAGCTGCGCGCGAATGCGGTCGCGCACCTTTTCCAGCTCGCTGTATTTTTCAAGCAGCGAGGCATCCACCAGCTCCACCTTGACCTGCAAATGGTCGGTGAAATGCTCGCGGGTGACCACGATTTCGTAATGCGGACCGATACCCGGCTGCCCCACCAGCACGCTTTCGATCTGCGAGGGGAATACATTCACCCCGCGGATGATGAGCATGTCGTCGCTGCGGCCCTTGATCTTCTCCATGCGCAGCTGGGTACGGCCGCAGGCGCAGGGCTCCTCGATGAGGCGGGTAATGTCGCGCGTACGGTAGCGAAGGGCGGGCTGCGCCTCCTTGGCAAGCGTGGTGAGCACCAGCTCGCCCTGCTCGCCCATGGGCAGCACCTCGCCGGTATCCGGGTCGATGATCTCGGCCAGGAAGCAGTCCTCGTTGATGTGCATGCCGCACTTGTATTCGCACTCGCCGCTCACGCCAGGCCCCATCACCTCGGTCAGACCGTAGTTTTCGGTGGCCAGAATGCCATAGCGGCGCTCCAGCTCCGCGCGCATCTCCTCGGTGCTGGCCTCCGCGCCGAACAGGCCCACGCGCAGGCGGATGTCCTTGAGCGCGTCCATGCGCTCGGCGACCTCGGCCATATACAGCGCATAGCTGGGCGTGGCGATGAGCACGGTGGAGCCGAAATCGCGCATGATGTTGATCTGACGCTCGGTATTGCCGCTGGAGATGGGAATGATGGCGCACCCGATTTTCTCCAGTCCGCCGTGCAGCCCGAACGCGCCGGTAAACAGGGTGTATCCGAAGCTGATCTGCGCGATGTCGTCCGCCGTCGCGCCACCCGCCGTGGCGATGCGCGCGATGCATTCCGCCCAGGTATCCAGGTCGCGCCGAGTGTACCCGGCGGTGATGGGCTGGCCGGTGGTGCCGCTGGATGCGTGGATACGCACCACCTCACGCATGGGCACGGCCAGCAGCTTGAAGGGGTACTGCTCCCGCAGCTCGGTTTTGGTTGTCAGGGGGATTTTGTTAATGTCCTTCAGTGTGCGAATATCCGATGGCTTTACGCCCGCCTTGACCATCTTGTCATGATACATGGGCACATGGTCGTAGGCATGCTGTACGCTCCATTTCAGGCGTTCCAGCTGGATTGCTTCGATTTCGCTTCTCTTTGCGCATTCGATCTTCGGGTTCCAGACCGCCATGGCAAAACGCTCCTTCCGTTCTGCCTTTTTCCGCGCCGCCGCCCCTTCCTGCTTGGCTACCTCGCTACGCTTGCGGAGCGGCGCGCCGTGGTTTTATGAAATAGTATATCACAAGCGTGACGGAAAGCCAAGACCCGCCAGACGCGTTGATTTGCTTCAGCGGATTCTGCGGTCCCACCGTGGTGCGCCCGGTGTTCTCCACGCATGCTTTTGCCCGTTCGGGGCATACTAGCCATCACTTCCATAAGACGAAGGGATGCGTGTGTATGTCGATCGGAATGGTCCTTTTGACCGTTGTGGCGGTCCTGGTGTTTTTCGGCGTGGCCCAGCGCGTGCTGGACAAGCTGTATTTGAGCGACCGTGCGGCGCTGATCCTGATTGCGTTGATGTTCTTTGGAACGCTCATTCCCAATGTCACGATTGGCAATGTGTCCATCAGCATCGGTGGGGCCGTGATTCCCTTCGGTGTGTGCGTTTACCTGCTGGCGCGGGCGGGCACTGCCAAGGAACGCGTGCGCGCCATACTGGGATCGCTGATTACGGCGGGGATCATCTATGCGCTTTCCCACTTTCTGCCCGACGAGCCGGAACGCATGCTGATTGATCCCATGTACCTCTACGGACTCGCGGGGGGCGTGGTGGCCTATGTGCTGGGCCGGTCGCGGCGGGGCGCTTTCTTCTGCGGCGTGGTGGGCGTGATGCTGGCGGACATTGCCGTGGCGGTGGTCAACTGGTCCCGAGGCGTGGACCAGCCGCTTGTGCTGGGCGGCGCGGGCGTGTTTGACGCGATGATAATCAGCGGCATTTTGGGCGTGCTGCTTTCCGAGCTGGTGGGCGAGGTGCTGGAGCGCATGGCGCGCGGTACCCAGCGTCCCAGGGAGAGCGCCATTGAGAATCCTGTGCGTCAAAAGGAGAAATGAGCCATGAAAAAAACGCTGTTTTCTGCGCTTGCCGCCCTGGCCCTGTGCCTGATTGCCCTGCCCGCCACTGCGGAGGAAGACGTCTATACTTTGCTGGACGAAAACGGAACCGCCCTGACCCAGTATCTGGGAGAATGCGAAGCCGGCGACGAGTACATCAGCGGCGACAACCTGCATTACCGCGTGGTTTCCGTGGACCCGCAGGCCAAAACGGCACAGCTGGAACTCCTGGGCGACGCCGACATGCCGGATGTAAGCTGGCTGGAAATGGAACAGAGCCTTGCTGTAAGCGCCACAAACAACAGGAAGATCGCTCTGTACTGCACCCACAGCGACGAAAGCTACATCGAGGGCGACGGCACCGAGAGCGACGAGGAGCGCGGCGGCATCTACGACGTGGCGGCGGCGTTCGGCGACGCGCTGGAGGAACGGGGGGTATCCGTCACCCTGAGCGACGCCACCCACCACCCGCACGACGCCGGGGCCTACCGCCGCAGCCGCCAGACCGCGGTGGAGCTGCTCAAGGGGCAGCCCGGCGCCATCTTCGACATCCACCGCGACGGCATTCCCGATCCGGACGAATATGCAACCACCATCGGCAACGAAAAGATGAGCAAGGTGCGCCTGCTGGTGGGCAAGGGCAATCAGAACAAGGATGCGAACCTCAGCTTTGCCAAGCAGATCAAGGCCGTAGCCGACAAGATGTACCCCGGCCTCATCAAGGATATCTATATGGGCAAGGGGGCCTATAACCAGGATCTGGCTCCCCGCAGCGTGCTTTTGGAGTTTGGCACACACACGTTGCCCAAGGAGCGCGTGCTCGCATCCACCGGCCCCATGAGCGAAGTGGTCTACAAGGCGCTCTACGGCGGGGTAACCGGGTCGGCCGGCGCCAGCGACGCGTCCCGTGCGCCCGCTTCCGAAACGGCGGAGGGCGCAGATCAGGACAATACCGGCGCGGGATGGGCCATATGGCTGGTCGTGGCGCTGGTGGTGGGGCTGGGAGTGTTTGCGTTTCTCTCCACCGGCGGCCGGGGCGGCATGAGCAAGTGGGGCCGGAGCCTCAGCGAAATGACCGGAGGTCTGTTCGGCAAAAAGCCGCCCCGCGAGTGAGCCCCGCGGCATATCCGTTTTTGGCTTTCCTTCTTTTCTCAAATGTGCTATAATGGTATCAGGCAAAGTTTTGCACTGTTTGAGCGGAGGATTGCGACCGTGTTTACACCACGTTACCACAACGAGCAGACGGACCTGCTGATGGACGCGCTGCTTCAGCTGAAAACCTCAGAAGAGGCCTACCGTTTTCTGGAGGATGTCCTGACGGTGCAGGAGCTCAAAAGCATCACCCAGCGGCTGGAGGTGGCCGTGATGCTGCGCCGGAAGGTAACCTATCAGGAAATCGCCCACCAGACCGGCGCGTCCACCGCCACCATCAGCCGCGTCAACCGGGCCCTGCAATACGGGGCGGACGGCTACACCTTGGTGCTGGACCGGCTTGAAGCACAACAGAAGTGAAGATTGAGGATAGCATAGCATGAATTTGGAAGGATTGAACCGGGAGCAGCGCCAGGCCGCAGAAACCCTGGAAGGGCCGGTGCTTATTCTGGCAGGCGCGGGCAGCGGCAAAACACGCGCGCTCACTTATCGCATTGCCAATCTGATCGACCACGGCGTGGCGCCGTGGAATATTCTGGCCATTACCTTTACCAACAAGGCCGCCAAAGAGATGCGTCAGCGCGTGAGCGCCCTGGTGGGTGAGCGCGGCGGCGAGGTATGGGTCAGCACCTTCCATGCCATGTGCGCCCGCATTTTGCGGCGGGACATCGAAAAACTGGGCTACACCCGCTCCTTTACCATCTACGACGATGACGATCAGTCCAGCGTGCTCAAGGAGTTGTTCAAGCAGTTCGGTATCGACGATAAATCCCTGACCCTGCGTGAGGTCAAGGCCAAAATCAGCGACGCCAAGGACCATCTGCTCAGTCCCGACGAATGGTTCCAGGCCTCCGCTAAGGATTTTCGAAGCCAGCAGATTCATGACCTTTATGATGCCTACGAGCGCCGGCTGCGCCATGGCAACGCCCTGGATTTTGACGATTTGCTGGTTCGGACGCTGGAGCTGTTCGCCGACCATCCGCCCGTGCTGGAGAGTTACCGCGAGCGCTTTCGCTATGTGCACGTGGACGAATACCAGGATACCAACTTTGCCCAGTATTCGCTGGTAAAGCTCCTTACGCAGAAGAGCCGAAACCTTTGCGTCGTGGGCGATGACGATCAGAGCATCTACGGCTGGCGCGGTGCGGATATCCGCAACATTCTCGATTTTGAAAAGGATTTCCCCGACGCCGCCGTCATCAAGCTGGAGCAGAACTACCGCAGCACCGCCAACATCCTTGATGCGGCGAATCAGGTAATCGCCCACAACGAAGGCCGCATGGAAAAGGTCCTGTGGACCGAGCAGCCCGCCGGCGAACCCATCAAGCTCTTCTGCGCCGGCGACGAGCGGGAAGAGGCCGCCTGGATATGCGACCGCATGCAGCAGATGCAGCTTGCCGGCAAGAGCTATGGCGACATGGCTGTGCTCTACCGTTCCAACGCGCAAAGCCGCGTGCTGGAGGAAATGCTGGTGCGCGCGGGTATCCCCTACCGCATCTACGGCGGGCTGCGCTTCTATGACCGCAAGGAGGTCAAGGACATCGTGGCCTACCTGCGCTGCATTGTCAATCCTGCCGACGACGTAAGCCTGCGCCGCATCATCAATCAGCCCAAGCGCTCCATTGGCGACAGCACCATCACCGAGCTGGTGCGCGCCCCGACACGGACACCCGCAAGTCGCTGGTGCGCTACGCCGCCGAAAAGGAAATGCCCCTCTACAGCGCCCTGATGGACGTGCCCGAAACGCTTTCGGCACGCCCGCGCAAGTGCGTCAGCGAGTTTGGCGATCTGATGAATGAATTGGTCATGGCGCGCGAAGATATGGGCGTGAGCGATTTTGTCAAGTACGTGATCGACCGCACCGGGCTCAAGGCGCAGTATGAGCGCGACCTGTCCGACGAAGGCAAAAACCGTCTGGAAAACATCGAAGAGTTCCTGGGTGCGGTCAGCGAATACGAACAGGGCGCCGAGACCCCCACGCTGGAAGATTATCTGGAAAACGTAGCGCTGGTAAGCGATCTGGACGGTGCGGAGCTTGGGGGCAAGGTCGTCACGCTGATGACCGTACACAGCGCCAAGGGGCTGGAATTCCCCATCGTATTCATCGCCGGACTGGAAGAAGGCGTATTTCCCACCGGCAGAAGCCTGCAGGACGAAAAGCGCATGGAGGAAGAGCGCCGTCTGTGCTACGTGGCCATCACTCGCGCGCAACAGCAGCTTTTCCTCAGCTACGCCGCCCAGCGCATGCTCTATAATCAGGTCAATTACAACACGCCCAGCCGCTTCCTCAAGGAGATTCCCAAGCGTTTGATCGACGATCAGTGGATCAGCAAGCGCGAGCGCAACTTTCCCGGCGTTATGGAAAGCTATCAGCATCCCACGCCCAAGCGCACGCCGCGCTACGGCGGCGAATCCGGACGAGGACTGGGAGCAGGCCGCAGCGCGCTGGGCATTCCGGGTGTGCAAAAGGGCTTTACCCCATCCGCGGCCTCCAGCGTGCCCGCCAGTGCCGTAGCCGCATTGTTCAAAACCGGCGACCGTGTGATGCACCGCAAATTTGGCGAAGGAAACGTGCTGGAAATTCGCGGAAGCGGCAGCGATGCGCGCATTGTGATCGGCTTCGCAGCCTATGGACAGAAGGAATTTGTGCTCTCTATCGCCCCGATTGTGAAGGTGAACGACTGATATGCAGACCTCACGCATGCGCGAGCTGGTCGACCAGCTCAACCGGGCCTCCGTGCTGTATTACACACAGGGCACCAGCCCCATGAGCGACGCGGAATGGGACCAGAAATACAACGAACTGAGCAGACTGGAAAAGGAGTCGGGCATCGTTTTGCCCGACTCCCCTACTGTGCGCGTCGGCGCGGAGCCGCTCAGCTCCTTCGCCCCTCACAGGCATATCAACCGCCTGTGGAGCATGGACAAGGTTCAGAGCAAGGAAGAGCTGCTCACCTGGCTGGAGCGCACGCAAAAGCTGCATGCCCAGCTCTGTGACGGGCGTGAAACGCCCCTGCCCCCGCTCCGGTACGCGGTCGAATACAAGCTGGACGGCCTGACCATCAACCTCACCTATCGCGGCGGCCAACTGGTTGAGGCCGCCACCCGCGGCAACGGCGAAGTTGGCGAAGCCATTCTGCCGCAGGCCCGCACCATTCGCTGCGTGCCTCTCTCCATTCCCTATCAGGGACTTTTGGAGGTCCAGGGAGAGTGCATCATGCGTCTGAGCACCCTGGAAGCCTATAACAAAACCGCCGACGAGCCGCTCAAAAACGCCCGCAACGCGGCGGCGGGAGCGCTTCGCAACCTGGACCCCGCCGTGACCGCACGACGGAAGCTGGATGCGTTTTTCTACCAGATCGGCACCATCGAAAATCCGCCCTATCATGATCTGGACGGCATGATCGCTTTCCTTCAGGAAAACGGCTTTCCCACCAGCCGCTACGAAGCCCATGCCACTACCTATGATGAAATCGTCCAACGGATCGATGCGGTTGAGGCCCAGCGCGAATCGCTGGATTTTCTCATCGATGGCGCGGTGGTCAAGGTGTGCGATCTGCAAACCCGTCAGGCCATGGGCAACACGGAAAAATTCCCCCGATGGGCGGTGGCCTACAAATTTGCCGCCGAGGAAAATACCGCAACTCTGCTGGATGTGACTTGGGAGCTGGGCCGCACCGGGAAGCTCACGCCCCTTGCTCATCTGACCCCCACCGATATTGGCGGCGTGACGGTCAAGCGCGCCACTCTCAATAACTTCGGCGATATCCAGCGCAAGCGTGTGGCCATCGGCTGCGAGGTGTGGATTCGCCGCAGCAACGACGTGATTCCTGAAATCATGGGCCGCGTGGGCGAAGCAGGGCCCGGTGAAACGCCCATCCAGCCGCCGACGGTGTGCCCTGCCTGCGGCCAGCCGCTGGTGGAGCGGGGCGCCCATCTGTTCTGCATGAACCGCCAGACCTGCAAGCCGCAGGCCGTGGCACGCCTTGCGCACTTTGCCGGGCGCAACGCCATGGATATCGACACCTTTTCCGAAAAGACCGCCGAACTGCTCTATGACAAGCTTGGCGTGCGCGACTGCGCGGACCTGTACCGTCTGACGGCGGACGACCTTTTGCCGCTGGAAGGGTTTCAGCAAAAGCGCGCCGACAACCTGATCGCCGCGCTGGACAAGAGCCGCCATTGCGCGCTGGACGCCTTTCTCTTTGCGCTGGGGATTCCCAACGTAGGCCGCAAGACGGCGCGCGACCTGGCGCAGCACTTTGGCTCCCTGGAACGCCTCAAGTCCGCAACGGTCGAAGAACTGACCGCCATCCCCGACGTGGGCGATATCGTGGCAACCAGCGTGGTGGAATTTTTCAGCTTCCCGGAAAATCTGGAAATGATTCGCCGTCTGCTGGATGCGGGCGTCACCCCGCAGCACGAGAGCGACGCGCTCTCCGACGCGCTGGCGGGAAAGACCGTTGTGGTTACCGGCACCCTGCCTACCCTCAGCCGGGATGAGGCCGAGGCGCTCATCGCCCGCCACGGCGGCCGCGCGGCCAGCAGCGTGAGCAAAAAGACCAGCTTTGTGCTTGCGGGCGAAAAGGCCGGGAGCAAGCTCACCAAGGCCGAAAGTCTGGGCATTCCCGTCATCGACGAGGCAGCCTTCCTCAAGATGCTGGAATAGCTGTGCTACTGCCTTTGCGTCACTTCCAGCGGAATGCGCGGCGCGAGGCGGCGCAAACCCTCCTGCGAAAGTGCGCGCTTCAACTCCTCAAGATCTTTCACCGGCCCGATGGCATCCAGCATCGGGCCGTCTTTTTTTTCCGAAATCTCCATCAGCGCCATACCGCGAAGCCAGCACAGCATGGATGTTTCAATCCAGTACAGAAAGTGCGTGCCCGGCGAAAGCGCCTCCAGCCGCTTCATTTTCAGGTACATTTCCACCCCGTCCAGCACGTCGTGCCAGATATCCACGTAGGCATAGTCGTACCCTTCGCCGCCCATATGAGCAGCATATTCGTAGGCGTCCTCCTGTATCACACACACTTTTTCCGCGTTCTTAAAAGCAGGCAGAACATGCTCCCGGAACAGCGAGATCACGTCGGGATCGCGCTCGATCACCGTCACGCGGGTCACTTCCGGCTTTCGCGCCGCCATGAAGGCGTAATACCCCAGCCCCAGCCCGAATACCGCCACCTTGCCGCTCACGGCCCGGATATCGGCGGTCATGGTGCTCAGTTCGCTGGGCGTAACGGTCATCCATTCCCGGCCATTTTGGGTGACGATGGGCGCACAAAACGCTTCCGTAAAATAACCGGCCTGCGGAACCTCGCGTCCATCGGGCAGCAGAAGCAAATCACCGCTGGCAAAGGCCTCGTAGGCTTCGATGGCCTTATAGCCCAGCGTCCAGTCTCCCTGCCTCACTTCGGGCAGGCGCACGGAGGCATAGTACGGGTCGGCGCGGCAGGCCGCGGCATCCAGGCAGCGCACGCCGGGCCGGAAGTAGCGCTCCGCCATTCTGCGCGCCCACGGGTCGGCCGCGATGTCCAGCCCGCAGGCAGAGGCCATCAGCAGCCGGTACGCTTCCTCGCCGGTCACGCCGCATTCCCGGACCAGCATTTCCACATCCTCACCGCGCACAAAGCGCGGGCACAGGTTCAGATACCCGCTGAACCATTCCAGCGCGCGCAGATTCTCCTCCGCCACATCCAGCATCGCCTTCAGACGAGGTGTATCGGCTTGGGGCATTTCAAGGGGCATCCCATCGCGCCTCCTTTGTTCTGTCACAGCACAAGGGGGACCCATGCGGGCGGGTCCCCCTCCTGTCATGTATTGCCGCGCGTCCGTCAGGCGTGCGCGCGTTCCAGGCCGCGCTTCACCAGCTGCACAAACAGCGGATGAGGTTTGCCCGGCCGGCTGATGTATTCCGGATGGTATACCACCGCGATATAAAAGGGGTGGCCTTCCATTTCAAATGCCTCAGGATAGCCTGCCTCCACGCTCACGCCCGCCAGATGCAGGCCCTTGCGCTCCAGATCGGTCACGTAGGCCGGGTCCACCTCGTAGCGGTTGGAATGACGCTCGTGCACCACATCTGCCCCATAGATACGCTGCAATTCGCCATCCAGCAGGCGCACGCCGCTGCTTCCCATGCGGGTGGCGCCTCGGCTGTCGTTCTGGCAGACGCGGTCCTCCGGCACGCGTACCACGGGATGGGGCGTCAGCGGGTCCGCCTCGGCCGTATGCGCGTCGTCGATGCCCAGCAGGCTTCGCACCGCTTCCACCACCACCAGCTGCATGCCAAAGCCCATGGCCAGGAAAGGCACGCCCTGCTCGCGCGCATAGCGCGCCGCCACGATCATGCCGTCCACCCCGCGGTCGCCAAACCCTCCGGGCACCACGATGGCATCATAGACGCCCAGCAGATCTTCGGCCGTATCCGGCGTGATCTTTTCAGCGTCCACCAGATCAATCCGGGGCTTAGCGCCGGCCTGTGCGCACGCATGGCGCAGTGCTTCGGTCACGGAAAGGTACGCGTCCGGCATGGCAGTGTACTTGCCCACCAGCGCCACACGGAGAGGATCGGCAGCCCCATCCACGCTTTTGACATAGCTTTTCAGGGCAGTCAGGTCAGGTTCGGCGTTCTCCAAACGCAGCTCGGAAAGCACCGCGCGGGCCAGCCCCTCCTTTTCCAGCACCAGGGGCAGCCTGCACAGCGGGTCCACGTCCATGTTCTGGATCACATTGGCGGTTTTGACGTTGCAAAACAGCGCGATCTTTTCCTTTGCCTCGCCGGTCATGGGCTTTTCGGTGCGGCAGACGATCACATCCGGCTGGATGCCCGCGGAGCGCAACGCGCGCACGCTGCTCTGCGTGGGCTTGGTTTTCAGCTCGCCCGCGGTGGAGATGTAGGGCATCAACGTCAGGTGGACGTAGCAGCAATCATACGGATCGCTCCGTTCCAGCCGCATCTGCCGGATGGCTTCCAGATAGACCGACGCCTCCATATCCCCCACGGTGCCGCCAATGTCCACGATGCTGATCTGCGCGCCGGAGCATTCCGCCGCGCCCTCAATATAGCTTTTGATCTCATTGGCCACATGCGGGATGGCCTGAATGGTCATGCCGTGAAAATCTCCCAGCAGCTCGCGTTCCAAAAGACGGCGGTGAATCTTGCCTGTGGTGCAGCAGCATTCTCCGGGAAGGGTCTCGTCCACGAGGCGCTCGTAGTTGCCCAGATCCAGGTCCACGGCATGTCCGTCCTCCGTGATGAAGGCCTCTCCATGCTCCAGCGGGCTGAGAAAGGCGGGCTCGGCGTTGTAATACAGGTTGAGCTTCTGCATGCTCACGCGATAGCCTCTTGCCTTGAGCAGACAGCCCAGCGCTGCGGCAGTCACGCCCTTGCCCAGAGAGGAGGCAACGCCTCCGGTAATAAATACGTATTTCATGATTCATCGGCTCCTTGCATACGGGATGGTTCCGCCTGATTGTAGCGTGACGGAAGCTGCCTGTCAACCCGGTTGGACAGCCAGTGTCACCACAGGCGGACGCTCACCCATCTCCGCCTTCACAGCGCGAAGCAGCGGCATCTGCGTATCCTCCGCCCCACTGAGGGCCAGAAAGTCCGCAAGAGGTGCGATCTTCATTTCGGGATCGTACTGCGTGCGGTAGTGCATGGGTACGGTCACCGTGGGCTGAAGCAGCCTGCGCACCTCCATGGCCTGCGCCGCGTCGATGGTATAGTAACCGCCTACCGGCAGCATCAGCAAATCCAGCCGTCCGATCTGCGCGGCCTGCGCACGCGTGGGCAGGTGGCCCAAATCGCCCGCATGACCCACGCGCATTCCCTCCGCCTCAACGATGAAAAAGGTGTTTTTGCCCCGCAGCGCGCCGCCCTGTCCATCGTGGAAAGTGGGTACCCCGACAACCGAAGCGCCGCATGCCAGCTTGTGCTCGCCCGGCGTGTCGATCACTTCCGCACCGGCTTCCAGGCAGGAAAGGCCATCGTGGTCGTAATGATGGTGGGAGATCAGGCACACGTCCGCCCGCAGCAGCCGCCTGGGATATTCGTAAAGCGTGCCATAGGGATCAAAGGCGATCACCGAGCCGTTTTCCAGCGTCAGGGTAAAAAAGGAATGTCCATAGTATTTCAGAATCATGCTATCCCTCCTGTTTGCTTTCTGCGTCCAAACGGGTAATCCAGTCCGCCAGCACCCGCCCGCCGCCTTCGGCCAGGGGCAGGCCCATCCGCAGGCGGCGAGCGGCCTCACCGGTGAGCACGGGCACCGCGGCCAGGAGCGGCCCCGGTGCGCCCGCCGCCAGCTTCACTATCTCCCGCACCTGTTCCAGGGGCTGGCGTTCCACCGGCGCGGGATGCATCATAAGCAGGCGGCACAGGGCATAGGCGGGGTGCAGCGCCTCCGCTCGCGGCAGGGCGGGTGGATGAATGGGCAGCCTGTCCAGCCTCTCGCGCCAGCTCTCCGCTGTCCAGTCCAGCCTCCACAGACCCGTCTCCGGGTCCGGTTCGTTCTTTATGCCCAGCGCCTCCAGCGCCTCCAGGGCGGGAGCCAGCCGGTCCGTGCGGCGCGGCAGGTCGCTTACCCACAAGGCTCCGTGGTCCATGCACAGCCGCACAAAGCAAGACGCGCCCGCCGCTTCCCTGAGTGCCTCATACACCGCGCGCTGCACGGCCGCCAGATCAATCATCGCCCTGGCGGATAAGCCGCATTTCCAAATCGTGCATGGCGGCAAAAGAACCGTTCAAATCAAGCTGGTAGCTCAGCTGTACCTCTCCCCCGTCCTCTCCCAGATCGTAGCGCAGGCGCGTGCAGTACACGGCCAGCTCCATATCCCCATAGGGGGTATGGTACGAGCCTTCATACCGGCAGCCCATGCGGAACACCATGTCCGTAGCATACTCGCCCCCGCGGCTCATGGTGGCCCCTTCCTCGTTGATGGTCATGACCACCTGCTGGGCGGGCAGGCTTTCATCCAGCGTTTCCTCATAGCGGATCACGGCGCGGGTGTCCTCCAGCTCCAGCTGTCCGGAGGTGAGCATGGAGATGGTTTCATCCTCCGCGTCCTGATCACGGTGTGCGCTGGAACGGATGGTAATCAAAACTGGAATTGCCGGCATGGGACCCCGCCCCCTTAACGGTTTGCGAAAAAAATGGTATACTGTAACTATATCATACCGAAAGGGTGCGTTGCAATGCTTTGTCTGGCGGCCTACGCCAAGATCAATTGGACCTTGGATATTCTGGACACCCGCCCGGACGGATACCACCTGATGGATATGCTGATGCAGACCGTCTCCCTGTGCGACCTTTTGTGGATGGAAGAGGCGGAGGACCTCACGCTGGAGGCCGTGCCCGGCGGCACAGAGCGCGCGGCCCGTTCCAAGACGAACGACGG
>ERZ857521.1799-NODE-1799-length-23419-cov-4.868687_pt1 | contig 23419 bp, 19 predicted proteins | sample MGYA00519701_ERZ857521 | MGnify/ENA primary metagenome ERZ857521 (study PRJEB31778, sample SAMEA3449346) | human gut metagenome | biome: human gut; feature: human-associated habitat; material: faeces | place: United Kingdom | collected 2010/2012 ...
TCAAAGAACTATTTGGCATAGTGGCAGAAGCCGCTTAGCCGATATGTTGAATTTTAACGGACTATTAAACTGTGAAACCATTCTTTTATAATTAGTCATCCCTTAAAAACTATATTTTAGCGAGATATTGTCAAGTAACAGTATCTCGCGTTTTTTTAGAAGGAGTGCTATTTCCTTTTTCTTCTCGAGTTCTTGTCTTTTGAAGCAGAAGTTTTAAAAGCAAATCGCATTGCTTATAGAGATGAAACGATCCGTACATTTATACAAGAGGTGCAAAAGGATATTAAGAAGGGAATACCTGTTGTGATGGGAGGGGATTTTAATGAGCCTTCTCATTTAGACTGGTTGGACAATACAAAAATTTATTTGATCATAATGGAGCTGTCATTCATTGGGATTGTTCTATGATGTTGAGTCAAGCAGGATTCAAGGATGCTTATCGTGAGAAATACCCTGATCCTGTATTATATCCGGGTTTTATTTTTCCGGCTGGGAATAGGGTGGCTGAAAAAGCCAAATTGGAAAAGTTGGCTTGGGCTCCAGATGTGGATGAGCGAGACAGAATTGATTTCATTTATTATTATCCACAACAGAATCTGATGCTAGAGGATTGTATATTGGTAGGGCCTTCAGAAACTGTATGGAAAGGGAAAATTGAAAAAAGTAATTCGAAAGATGTTTTTTTGACACCTACGTGTGTATGGCCTACTGATCATAAAGGAAATCTGGCGACATTTACTTTTTGAATTTGTTTAATATATTCATGAGAATGGTTGGAAGCCTATGATTTTAGTACTTGTCGACTAATAATTTAAGTAAATGAATTTCTTTTAAGATTTTCTTTTGTACCTTTATTCCGGTTATGGAGCACTTATTTTTCCATAGCCGGAATAAATATTTATTAGAGATTACTTATTATGTCATTCAAAGAATTTTGTATAAGTATAGGATTATTAGGTGTGATGGGCGGTTGTACGCAGAAGCCTTCTGCTTCTCAACTGCAGCAAGTTGTGGCGGAATCACCATCTCCACGAATCATTAATATTATTAATTTTATACGTCAGACCGACTATCGGGTGGAGAACTCGGATAGTTTGTTGTATCAGACGGTAGAGGAGCAATTGAAGTTGGTGAATAAATACAATCTTCCGGCCACCTTCCTCTTGCAATATGATGCATTGATTAAACCGGAATATCAACATCTGTTGAAAAGTCTGTTGAATAAAGAGTCGGAGGTGGGAGGATGGTTCGAGATTACCCAGCCTCAAGTGGAAGATGCTGGCTTGAAATGGCGTGGGGAGCACTCGTGGGTTTCGCATGCGAATATTGCCTTCAGTACCGGTTATACGCCTGAAGAGCGGGAGAAGCTGGTGGATGTTTATATGGAAAAGTTCAAGGAAATCTTTGGAAATTATCCGAAATCCATCGGGTCGTGGTATATTGATGCCCATACCTTAAATTATATGTATGAGAAATATGGCATCATTGCTTCTTGTAATTGTAAAGATCAGATAGGAACGGACGGATATACTCTTTGGGGTGGTTATTGGAATCAGGCCTATTATCCCAGCAAGCGGAACGGGTACATGCCGGCTCAGACTCAAGAGGGCCAAATTCCGGTTCCGGTCTTCCGTATGTTGGGTAGCGATCCGATTTACCAATATGATACCGGATTGGGCAATGAGCGCCAAGGGGTAATTTCCTTGGAACCGGTATATGGTAATGCCGGAATGAATCGGCAATGGGTGGATTATTTTTTCCATTCGATTGTAGATGAGCCTTGTCTGGCCTTTAACTATGCACAAGCCGGGCAAGAGAACTCTTTCACGTGGAAAGCCATGCAAAAAGGCTTGGAGATGCAGATTCCAATTATCGACTCTTTGCGTCAAATCAATAAGGTACGGGTGGAAACATTAGGCGAGTCGGGTGCCTGGTTCAAGCAGAACTACCTGAATACCCCGGCCACGGCCGTGACTACTATGCAGGATGTCCGGGGGGAAGGAAACAAGACGGTTTGGTTTAATAGCCGTTATTACCGGGTGAACTTGCTTTGGAAAGGCACGGAGTTCAGCTTCCGGGATGTACATCTGTTTGATGAACGCTTCCAATCGGATTATGTGGACAAGGCCGGAGAAGGAAGTCAGTTCTTCTTCTATACCTTGCCATTGGCGGACGGATACCGATGGAGTACGCCCGATGACCGGGCCGGATTGCATCTGGTTCAGCATCTGGCTTCCGGAGAAACGAAGCGGATTGCCCTGAATACACCGGAGGTAAGCGAACCGGATGTGCAGACATTGGTCGTAACGTGCAAGGATCCGGATGAGCATACGTTTCGGATGACCTTTACCGAGAAGGGCTTTGATGTGGTGTGTGATACGAAAGACAAGGATTTTAACTGGTCTTTGGATCTTCATGCCGCATCCAATGCTGAATTGCCTTTTAAGGATATTTCGGATAAGGCGATAAAGATGCAATTTAATGGCTTTGATTATGAGGTGAATTGTACGGCCGGGAGTGTGGAACGAACAGATGAAGGAACCTTCCGCTTGCGTCCGGATGGAAATAGCATTGGATTGAATTGTACGAATAATCGATGAAAATAAAATAAAGGTAGGGAAGAAAAAATCGTCTAACAGCTGTGTAACTTTCGTCTAACGGCTGTTAGACGAAATGTTCACGGCCGTTAGACGCAAAGTGCACGGCTGTTAGACGATTTTTCTCTCCGGACTTAATGGAAAAAGAACCGATATAAGATGAGAAAGTATAGTAAGAAATGGATAGGAAAGGGCATATTGAGTGCCTTGTTGGGATGGAGTTTGTTGGCTTTACCGGCATCGGTGCAGGCGGAAACACCTATACAACCGGAGGTAAGCGTAGAGCCTTTGCACTTGATGGGCGGACGGTTCGTGACACTCTGTATTATGATCCGCACATCGCCTTGGGAAGTTTCACGTGATGTGAAGTTGCATCCGCGTGATGAAGGCAATTGGCACTCCTTAGAGCAGGTGAAGGCTCTTCGTGAGGCATTTGCCAAGAATAATCCGGATGGGCGTCTGACGTGGGGCTTTACGCTGAACGCTCTGGAAGATGAACGGGAGAATTATCGGCAGATCCGGGAGTATGTGGTGGAATGCCAGAAGAAATATGGCGATGAGGTGTCTTATTTTCCGGGCTATTTCCCGGCTATGTATCTGCCTCGTGAGCGGGTGAACCGGGAAATGTCTGAGGCAATTCAGGAAATTTCGGAGATGGTGGGCAATGGATATCGTCCGAAGTGTATCATGGGTGGTTTCCTCTCAGCGGATAACCTGAAGTATCTGGCGGAAAAAGAGGATATCCATGTAGCACATGCGGTGATCTGGAGCCAGCACAGCATAGATGGAGGCGGAGCAGACGGCTCTCCCTCGTATCCTTTTTATCCTTCGACCGAACACTTCTGCAAGCCGGCTCAAAGCAAGGCGGATTTCATTGATTGTGTGAATTTGGACGGGTGGACGGTAGACTTTCTTTGCGCACGTCGGGCCGGGCAGAACGGACACGAGATAACAGGCTATAACAGTAGGCGCGGGGTAGGCCCTATCGAAACCTACAAAGGTTGGGGATTGGATTTGGGGCATCGTGAGGTGATGCATACCCAGTCCATTCATTTTGATAAAGGGTTTAAGCTGAACGGATTCGGTTGGGTGACGAATATCTGGGAGGCACAGATGTATTATGAGTTCGGCAAGGAATTTATATGTCAGGCCTTGGAAAAATGGGTGACAGATACGAAAAAACGCTGGCCGGATGTGCATTTCGTCACGTATGGAGAGTTCGGTGAATTGTGGCGTGCCGAATACAAATCGAACGATGAGTGGAACTATCGTTTCGAGGAACGTGGTTCCGGATTAGGGGATTCCTATAATAATTTAGAGATCCGCTGGTTTATGAACAAAGAGTTCCGTTTGGCTTTGCTTCGCGATTGGCATAAAGAAGATTCGCCAGCTTATGTCATTGACCTGACTCGTTATGACCTGCCGGCTAAAGAACCGGCCGATCCATCCCCCGAACATCCGGTCAGGGATTGGAGCCTGATGAACGTCATGAACCAGAAAGGTTTGCGTCCGCAAGATAAGCCCAAGCTCTTGAAGGAGTTGTCTGCTGAAGACCAGGCCCTGATTAAGGAACATTATCCGGAGTTGTTTTGAAGGAATTTAGAGACGGGGTGTCATGCCTCTTAAGAGAGTGTGTCAATATCTCATTTTGACACACCGTCTCTCTCTCAATATCAATACCCAAATCTTGACGTATCCACCTCCTTGTGTTCTTTCTCTTTGTAGCCGTTGAATTTGTAGGTGAAGGTAATGCTAAGGCTGCGACTCATCTGATTCATGAGCAGGTTGAGCCGTTGTCCTTTGTAATTGATGCTTCCGTCGGGCCGCAGGCTATTGAAGAGGTCGTTGCCCTGCAGTTTCAGTTCGGCGCAGTCGTGGGCAAAAGTCCATTTCAGTCCGGCGTCTATCTTCCAGACCGAACTGAGGTCGTAGATGCCTTGCAAGGGCGAACTGACGTAGAGCCCGTTCAATTCGAGGCGGATGTCGGGCTGGCTGGAGAGGCGGACGCTGTTATTGAATTGGGCGATGCCTTGCCATTTCGACCGATTGAAGCTGATGGCATGGTACGGGTCACACACATCCTTGTTGTAGGAGCCGTCCAATACGAGTTGGGCATTCCAAACCCTGCCGACAGAGAAGGGGAACATCAGCGTCAGGCCCACCTGCTGCTGGTAGTCGTAGTTGATGAACTGGTAGATGAGCGAAAGCTCGTTGGGACTTTGGTAGGGCAATTGCATGATGTAATCCTTGATATAATTATAATAGAACGTGGAGATGTACTTCCCCTTGAGGACGTAGGTCAGCTGCGCGGCGTAGTCGGTCGAGGGGACGAGGTTCGGATTGCCCAGTATCTTGGTATAGCCGTTCAGGTAGCTCGTGGTATTCTGGAGTGTCCAATAGTCGGGATATTCCTTGTCTGAAGAAAAGCCAAGCTGGAAGACATGCTCCGGGCTCAACATATAGCTCAGTTGAAGCGCCGGATAGACCGCCCACTTGCGGTAATCCATGAGCTTGTATCGCTCGCCCGCCACCGAGAGCGACAGTGAGAGCCGTTCGTTGAATGCCTTCTCCACACCGGCGTAGAAATTGTAAGTCTCCTCTTTCATCTTCGTATCGGTGTTGAGTGATGAAAGGTCCGAGCCATCCTGTGGCCGGTAGGTCTGCCCGCTCTTCTCGTTGGCAAAGGTAAAGTCGATGCCATAGTTGAGGTTCCAGCCATTAGGCAAAGCGTGGGTTTGCCCGGCATAGACATTATAACGGTCGATGGTCTGCTGTTCATCCACAAAGAAATGCTGTCGGACGTTCTCCGTCTGATTGGTAAAATCCTGCGTTGCCGGGCTGTTGTAGTGCGTATAATCGATGCCGAGATTCAAGCCGAAGGCGGCGGTGTAATCCACATTGATATTATGCATTTGGGCTTCGCTGGTTTTCAGGTTGTCCGATTCCACGAAATTGCCCGATGAGTGCTGGCGCGAATGGTTGCGGGTCTTAAACGAGGCGGTGTAGGCGGCGTTCAGGCTGCTTCCTTCCGCGATTTGGTAATCCACGCCGAGCCGCAGGTTATGGTTCAATGCTTTTGCGTCGCCCGTGTTGATTTGGTCGATGTCGTAGGTCTTTCCCGCAAAAGTGTGCCGGGAAATCATCTCCACATCCGTGTCCGAATGCGTAAAACGCGGGGCATAGCTCAGGTCCGCCGATACTTTCTGGCCGGAGTAGGAGAGGTTGAGGTTCCCGCCGCCCTTCGCATAAGCCGATTGCGTGAAGTTCCCGCTCACTTCGCCCCGGAGGAACGGGTCGGCGGACTTCGCGTTCTTCAACACGACATTGATGACCGCCCCGCGCACCCGGTACTTCGCCGGTGCGTTATACATCACTTCGATGTTTTGGATATTCGAGACCGGCGTGCTCTTCAGGAGTTCGGTGAGCTGCTCCGCCGTCATTGATGATGGCTTGCCATTCAACACGACCGTCACGCCCTTGGCTCCTGCCAACGTAATCGCCTCGCTCTGTTCGATAACGCCCGGTACGCGAAGGAGCGATTCGTAAGCATTGCTGGCGGTGGTGCGTTCCGAGAGGACTTTGGCATCATACACCAACGCGCCCTTCTCGACTTTGACCTGCGGACGTTCGCCCTGCACCACCACCTCGTCCAACGCGTAGCTTTGCGCCTCCAACGTAATCGTGCCCACATCCGACGAGTTTCCCATTCTCTCTTGCGTCTTATATAAAAGGTGCTGGAAGATGAGGCGGTATTGCTCCGGCTCTTCCTTGAAGGAGAAATAGCCCAACGAATCGGTGATGACCGCATCAATAAAGGTAGAATCGGGCGCTTGCATAATCACCGTCGCTGCCTCGATAGGACGCTGCTGGTTATCTACTACTTTCCCCTTTATGTTCTGGGCAGCCAACTGGGTAGCTGCACTTGCGATAATTCCCGCGATGATAATTGTACGTTTCATAATACTGTTCGTTTTATTTTTCTGCTGCAAAGTAACCCTCTTTTCTTCGGGAAGTAGGTTATCGCGTCGTTATCGAATTGTTATATGATTGTTATAGCGCGATGGATTGTTAAGGAATTGTTATAGGACGAACCGAACGTAAAGTAATATTTTATACTTTTGCAGACGGAAAAACAGATTGTATGAACGGAAAATACATCAAGATACTGACGGCATTGGGACTTGTTGCTATTGTGGCGATACAGAGTCTTTGGCTGATGAATACTTATCGGCTGATAGAGGTACAGGTAGAGCAGGCGAGCAACCGGCTGTTTCCAAATGTGGTGATTAAGGAGGCCATCGAACGATTGAGGGTATTCAAGGATAAGAATGAGGATGTGGACGTGGAAGCTGTACAGGTATTTAATTGGGAAGAATCGTCCAATAACGAGGCAATGCTGGATTTCATCACAACGACGTTAAATCATTATGCCGATTCAGCCTATCATTCGTCCGTCTCTTTGCCTTTGCTCGATTCGCTCTTTACGGAGGCGTTGGCGAAGGAGGATTTCCACGCGGAACTGGTTTGTCAGGTGGTCGATTCGGTAGGAAATATCCTGCAGGAAGAAGCTTCCGCACAAGTCCAGCCCTCTTTCCATACTATCCAGACGAAACCGGTCTTTATCAATGCGGCACACTCGCAGGCGGTGCAGGCTATTATCGTGAATCCCTATTGGATTGCGGTACAAAAGATGGGCGTGATGCTGGTGGCTACCGTCCTGCTGATTCTCTTCGTGGCGGGTTGCATTGTCCGGCAGGTGCAGATTATCATCAAGCAGAACAAGATTGCCCGCTTGCGGCAGGACTTTACGTATGCGATGATTCACGACATGAAGACGCCTATCAGTACCCTTTCGATGGCAGGGCATACGCTCGAAAGCGGCATCTTGGACGACAAGCCCGCGCTCCGGAAGCAATATTTCGCTATCTTGAATGAAGAAAGCGCCCATCTCCTCTCGCTCTCGGAAAAGATATTGACCATCGCCAAGCTGGAGCAATCGCGTTTGAAGCTGGTGATGGGTGAGGTGGATTTGCCGAAGCTGTTCGACGAGCTGGTCAAGAAATTCGAGGTGAAGGCGGAGAAGCAGGTAACATTCGAGCAGGATTGCCCCTCGCTGCCTCCATTCCTTGCGGATGAGGAGTATTTGAAGGAGGCGATAAGCAATTTAATTGATAATTCCCTGAAATATTCGAACGAGGCGGTGCGCATCCGGCTCTCGGCATCTGTGCAAGAGGGCAGCGTCTGCATCAAGGTCTGGGACAACGGTTGGGGCATTCCGCTCAAGCAACAGAAACGCATCTTCGAGAAGTTCGAGCGCGGCGGACTGGAATATAAGAAGGATAAGAAAGTCTCCGGCTTCGGCTTGGGATTGAATTATGTATATCGGGTAATCTCGGCAATGAACGGGAAAGTAGAACTCAATAGCGTAGAAGGGGCATACAGCGAGTTCACGATTTCATTACCCTTAACGGAGGAGAAGGTATGACACGTGTATTGTTAGTAGAAGATGATAAGAACCTCTGTTTCATTTTGAAGAGCAGCTTGGAACAGATGATTGGCGGTTACGAGGTAGAAGCAGCCTCGAACGGCAAAGAAGGTTTGGAGAAATTGGCTGCGGGGAAATTCGATGTGATTGTGTCGGACGTTGAGATGCCCGTGATGGATGGCATGACGATGGTACGCCATATCCGGGAGCATCATCCGGGCGTGGCGATTATTTTTATCACGGGACTGACTACAGCACGCGACGTGATTAACGGCTATCAGTCCGGCGCAGACTTCTACATCAAGAAACCCTTCCTGCCCGAAGAACTTGATGCTCATATCCAAGCCGTACTCAAGGTGAAGCAATCCGTCCTGATGCCTGAAACGGAGGAAAAAGACGCTTATCCGATAGGTAACTATACTTTTATTCCCTCCCAACACCTGCTTCTCTATGGCGAAGAACGCCAATCGCTTACTTCGAAAGAGGCAAAAGTACTCGAAATGCTTTGCCGGGAGATGGGGCAAATTGTTAGCCGAGAAAAAATCTTGACCGCTATTTGGCAAACGGCCGATTTTTATTCTTCTCGCTCGCTGGATGTCTTTATCACCAAGCTTCGCAAATACTTGGCGAAAGATCCTGCAGTCTTTGTTAAAGTGCAAAAAGGGGTAGGAATTGGATTGGAGTTTTCCGGGAAAGAAAAGTTGGATATTTTGTAGGGGCGACTAAAAAGCTTTTTGGAATTTTCTTTATTGGCCACATACAAAAAAGACGGGTTATTTACTAAGGGATATCATATTTATCTTTAATTTTGCCCCGATTTTTAATTATGTGATCCGAACATGAATCTTGCAGATCTCTATGAATTATTTGTGCATCACCGCACGATAACAACCGATAGTCGGAATTGCCCGGTCGGTTCGTTGTTCTTTGCCTTGAAAGGCGAGCATTTCGATGGAAATCAGTATGCGGAAGCGGCGCTGGCCAAGGGGGCAGCTTACGCTATTATCGATAATCCGGAGTACCAGCGTAACGAACGGACCATCTTGGTCGAGGATTCGTTAAAGGCTCTTCAGCAATTGGCACACCGTCATCGCAAAGCATTGGGAACACCGGTTATTGGTATTACGGGCACCAATGGGAAAACAACCACCAAGGAATTGCTTGCCGCGGTTCTTGCAACTAAATATAATGTATTAGCAACCGAGGGAAACTTGAATAATCAGATTGGTGTACCTCTCACGTTGCTCCGGCTTACCATCGATCATGAGATGGCGGTTATCGAAATGGGGGCAAGTCACCCGGGGGATATCAAAGAACTGGTTGAGATTGCTTCGCCTAACTACGGACTGATCACCAATGTAGGTCGAGCACACTTGGAGGGATTCGGTTCTTTCGAGAATGTCTTGAAAACTAAAGGAGAACTGTTTGATTATCTGCGTCATACACATGGAAAAATCTTTATTCAGAAAGAAAATCAAGATTTGCAATCGATAGCCAAAGGACTGGAGCAAATCACTTACGGGCAGATTGAGGGAGATTTTGCCGTAGGTCATGTGGTGAGTTGCGATCCGTTCCTGACCTTTGACTGGAAGCAACAGGGCAAGATTCATACCGTTGAGACGCATCTTATCGGAAGCTATAATATAAATAATGTATTAGCGGCCGTAGCCGTAGGGCGGTATTTCAAGATACCTGCCGAACGGATCAGCCGGGCTATTGCGGCTTATGAACCGACTAATAACCGCTCTCAATGGAAGGATACCGGGAGGAACCGTCTGATTATCGATGCCTATAATGCCAATCCCAGTAGTATGAAGGTGGCTTTGGAGAATTTCGCCCAATTGCATGATGCACCGAAAGCCGTTATTTTGGGCGATATGCGTGAGTTAGGCGAGACCAGCGATGCGTTGCATCAGGAGATCATCGACCAGCTTCGAGGATATGGTTTCGATAAAGTATTGCTTTGTGGCGAACATTTTAGTAAAGTAGGAGGTATGTATGAAACATTCCCTTCAACTGATGCGCTCATGAGCCATTTAAAGCAATATCCGTTAGAGGGATATTGTCTTCTCTTGAAAGGTTCACATAGTCTTGCTTTGGAAAAATTGATAGGTGTCTTATGAAAAAAGACGGTGTCCTGATCATTTTCTTCTTTTACTTCATGTTTTTTTGTAATGCGAGTAATTCTTCCAAGATAGTACGGCTATTTGATAAGCGAGGTATCTTATGTTGTCCGCCTAATTTACCTTTACGTTGCAACCAATCGTAGAAGAGACCTTCGCGGGCTACGATGACCTCCAAAGGTTGGAGGGATATTTCCTTGTAGCGCTTGGCTTCATAATCCGAATTTACATGCTTCAGCGCTTCGTCCAGTTGGTATGCGAAATCAGGAACCGAGGCAGGCATCTTCTCAAATTCAATCAGCCATTGATGCCTTCCCTTGGCTTTATCTAAGATAAAGAGTGGGGCGGCGGTATATTCTTTTACTACGGCACCGGTCTTTTGGCATGCGATACGGATGGCCCGGTCGGCATTATTCACCATCAATTCCTCGCCAAAGGCATTGATAAAGTGTTTTGTCCGGCCGGAAATGACGAATTTATAAGGGTGTAAGGAGGTGAAGCACACCGTGTCTCCAATTAGGTAACGCCACAGACCTCCGGAGGTGGTTATCACTAAAGCATAGTTCTTTCCCAATTCAACCTCTTCCAACGGATAGACATGCGGATTGTCTGAGTCTAATTCGTTTACCGGGACAAACTCATAAAAAATATCATAGTCCAGCATCAACAAAAGAGAATGATCGTTCGGGTCGTTCTGAATACCGAAAAAGCCCTCTGAAGCATTATACGTTTCCATATAATGCATTTTGTCTGAAGGTATCAGCTCTTTGTATTGCTCCCGATAAGGCTCGAAACTGATTCCTCCATGAAAAAACACCTCCAGATTAGGCCATATCTCCGTCAGGTATTGCTTCCCGGTTTTTCGCAAGATGGCTTTCAAGAGAACCAGCATCCACGAGGGAACTCCGGAAAGGTTCCCTACATCTTCCCGGTGGGTCTGTTCGACAATCGCTTTGATTTTGCTTTCCCATTCATCCATCAGGATGGTTCCCTTTTTCGGCACGCGGATCAGGTTCACCAGCGGATTCAGGTTCTGGAGCAATACCGCCGATAAATCTCCGCAATGCGCCTGTCCGTTTAAAGGGGATGGGCTATGGCTTCCGCCCAATATTAATCCTTTATGGCGAAAGAAATGGCTATCCGGATTGTTTCTCAAATAGAGAGACACCGTGTCAAAGCCTCCTTGGTAATGGCAATGCTTCAGGATATCGGGAGTTACCGGGAGAAATTTGCTCTTGTCGCTTGTAGTTCCGCTGCTTTTGGCGAACCACAGGCACTTGCCGGGCCACAGTACGTCTCGTTCTCCATGAATCATGCGCTTTACCTCCTCCTTGATCTGGTCGTAGGTCTGAATAGGAAATCGGTTTTTAAAGTCAGCGTAGCGTGTAATATCCCGGAATCCTTGTTCCTTGCCCCATGACGTATGCATGGCTTTCCGGACCAAACGCATCAATTGGTGGTTTTGAATTGTCCCGGCCTCTTCCGCATAGCGGTCTATTTGCTTGTGCCTGAGACGAAAATAGTGATATATTGTATGTGTCAGAATATCCATATCCCTTTTTTATTGTGAAGCAAAGATAATTATTCTCTTTTTATTTATACCTTTGTGAAGTTGGATTTTTAAAGATAGAAATAATTAAATAAAAATATAATGAAAATTGGTATTCTCTCTTCAGGGGGCGATTGCCCGGGAATAAACGCTACGATACGTGGTGTGGGAAAAACGGCCATAACCCAATATGGGATGGAAGTAGTCGGGATTCATGGAGGATTTTCCGGACTATTGAATAGAGATGTGGAGCCTTTGGACGAGCATAGCTTGTCCGGAATACTGAACTTAGGTGGAACTATCTTGGGAACTTCGCGTGAAAAGGGGTTTCGCGAGATGTTGACCTCGCCGGACCAAGAGCAATCCCTGCTTATCACGCAAGCCTACGAGGAACTGGGGCTGGATTGTCTGGTCTGCATCGGAGGCAATGGCACACAAAAGACAACGAATCTGCTGGCTCAGCATGGCCTGCACGTGATTGGTCTGCCTAAGACTATTGATAATGATATTTGGGGTACGGAGATCACCTTCGGGTTTGATACAGCGGTTAATATCGCGACCGAAGCCATCGATCGGTTGCACTCTACGGCAAGCTCCCACAAACGGGTGATGCTGGTTGAAGTGATGGGGCACCGTGCCGGCTGGATTGCTCTGTACGCTGGTATGGCGGGAGGTGCCGATGTCATCCTCTTACCTGAATTGGGATTCGATATCCAAAAGATAAACGAGGCTATTTGTCATCGGGCACAAAAGGGAAAACCGCACTCTATCGTAGTGGTGGCTGAGGGACTTAAAATGCCGGATAAGAAGAAGGCTACCGACTTTCTGACGCATGAGATTGAGGCGGCTACCGGTATAGAGACTCGTAAAACCGTGTTGGGATATATCCAACGAGGCGGAAATCCGTCTCCTTTTGACCGGATTTTGGCGACTCGATTGGGCGGTTATGCTACGGAGCTGATTGCGAAGGGGCAGTTCGGGTGTATGGTGTGTGTCAAAGATAATCGCATAGACTCGATACCGTTAAGTGAAGTGGCCGGTAAGCTTAAGCTGGTTACGCCGGAGCATGATTTGGTTGTCCAAGGGAAAAGAATGGGGATCTCATTTGGCGTATAACTTGCAGAATAATGTTTGAAGGATATATTGGAATTCGCCTTTCGAGCGGGCAATTGGTTGAGGATGTATTGTTCACGGTGCTTTGTATATTATTCTTTCTCTTTGCCTTGTACGCCCGTTTGCATGTAAAATCATTCTTGAAGATGTTCCGTTGTGTCGGTACGTTGGGCAAGACCGGTGCGAATACGGAGATGTCTACCTATTATAATAAGGCTTTCAATGGTTTCATGACTTTCCAGGCACTATTGCTATGTGGAATAGCTCTCTTTTTAGGAGCCAACCACGAAGGATTGTTGCATAATTTGAACGAAACGAAACTGGCTATTTCCATTATATCCTCTTTCCTGTTGATATTCATATACTATCTGCTCCGGCGGATGGTTTATTCGTTGTTGATTTTCACTTTTGCGGATGAGGCGTATTACAAGCAATGGAAACTGAATTATAATGCCATCATCGGTATTTGGGGAATTACCCTTTATCTTCCTGTGATAGGACAAACATTTGTTGGAAATTGCTATCATTTAGTTGTATATCTGTTCGTTTTTCTTTATATTCTATGCCGTTTTGCAATAATTTATAAGTCGCTACGTTTATTTTACACTAAAAAGTTCGATTTATTCTATTTAAGTTTGTACCTTTGTGCCCATGAAATTTTGCCCGTATTTATCATGTATAAGGGCTTTATTTATTTGTATAACTTTATCGAGAAAAGTGCTTTATGGCATTGACTATCAAAAAATTATTGGTATCGCAACCTAGGCCGACATCAGAGAAATCGCCCTATTTCGACATTGCACAAAAATATGGAGTAGAGATCGATTTCCGTCCGTTTATCAAGGTTGAACCCTTATCTTCAAAGGAATTCAGACAACAACGAATTTCAATTTTGGATTATACCGCCGTTGTTTTTACCGCACGTACAGGTATTGACCATTTCTTCCGTTTGTGCGAAGATTTGAGAGTGACTATCCCGGAAACCATGAAGTATTTCTGTATGACCGAAGCTATAGCCGTTTATCTTCAGAAATACATTGTGTATAGAAAACGCAAGATCTTTTTTGCCCAGACCGGAAAAATGGATGAATTGGTAACAATTATCGCGAAACATCCGAAAGAAAAATACCTGATTCCGGTATCTGACGTACATAAAGATGATTTGCGATTACAGCTGGAAGCCAAGAAAATCAATTTCACCGAAGCGGTAATGTATCGGACCGTAAGCAATGATTTTACGCCTGACGAGAAGTTTGACTATGATATGCTTGTGTTCTTCAGTCCGGCAGGTATTTCCTCCTTGTTGAAGAATTTCCCGAATTTTGAACAGAATGATATCCGTATCGGATGCTTCGGACCCACTACAGCTAAAGCGGTAAAAGAGGCCGGATTACGTCTGGATGTAGTAGCTCCTACGCCAGAAGCCCCATCGATGACCGCCGCTTTGGAACAATATCTGAAGAAAGAGGTAGGAGAAGAGCAATAATGACAGGATGCAGGTACACTTTGTCCAAAGCAGAGCGCCTGTCGTGGAAACGGTATGTTGACCGGTTGTTCCTTAACGGGCAGTCTTTCATAGCGTATCCACTACGGGTAGTTTATCTTCCGATAGAAGAGGTATTAGGTGTACCTGCTTCTTTTCTGGTCAGTGTCCCTAAGAAAAAATTTAAACGTGCCGTAAAACGGAATCTGATCAAGCGGCAGGTACGTGAAGCATATCGTGTTCATAAACAAGAATTATACGATAGTCTGGTTTTATCCGGTAAACAATTGCTGGTCGCATTTATTTATTTGGATAAAGAGATCGTTTCTTTTCCGGAAATAGAAAAAGCCATGACTAAGGCTATCCGTCTCTTACAGGAGAAAGTCCGATGAAAAAACTATTGACCTGGCTCCTCCTGCTCCCTGTTTATTTTTATAAATATTGTATCTCTCCACTGAAACCGCCCTCGTGTCGTTTTACACCGACTTGTTCTGAGTATGCCGTTCAGGCTTTGAAGAAGCATGGCCCGATCAAAGGGGTATATTTAGCCATCAGGCGTATCTTCCGATGCCATCCGTGGGGAGGGAGTGGATATGATCCGGTTCCCTAAGTCTACGCGATGCAGAAGATGGAAAAGAATTATGACGGTGTATCATAATGTGATATAAGTTGGGCGCTTGCGAAAGTTGAATAAACAATATATAATCCGTGGCCATCTGTTGTACCTGTGTCGTCTGTATGCAATTTTATATTTTGACACACCGTCATAATCGGAATTAAACCCAAAGTCTAATGACCGATTTGGGTTAAAAGTAGGCATGAATTTTAACGATGTTTATTCGTTCAGCGCTACACGTATCATTTGTTTTCCGGATGTCAACGGATATTCTTTCCCGTTCCAGATAAAAGTCCCTTGGGTATGTACCGGCAGTTCAATATTAGCGATCAGTTCGTTTTTCTTTATCTGATAAGAAACCGATACAAATCCTTTCGGATGCGGAATCTTTCCGGAAACCTCTTTTAATTCGCCCAATGCAGGTGCGATGCGGACCTCTTTAAATCCCGGCGCCTGACTTTCAATTCCTAATAATGTCCGGAAGAATTCTACGTTCGGACTTGCGCTCCAGGCATGACAATCCGAACGGGATGGCTCGGGTTGTTCGGCCCAGGTGGTCAGCCCTAAAGCCATCTGATCTCGCCAGATTTGAAGGTTCTCCAACAACTGGTCTCCCAAACCGGCTATCTTCAATGCCTGATGTACATAATAACGGAAATAGATAGTTGCCTGAATTAACGAATTATCTTTCAAGGTACGGACCATCACCTCTTCCGCCTTCTTCCCGGTTACAATCTTCGATAAGATTGCCAAGGTATTGACATGTTGGGAGAAGCTGCGATGGTCTTGCGTATCGGCAAAAAGCCCGCGGGTTTCATCCCAATATTTGGGAATAATTGTGGCACGGATATCCGATGCCATTTGTTTATAATAATCAGCCATAGCCAGAATGCCGAACGCACGTTCCATTTCTTCGTTGGCCTCTAAGGCAATCAGGTAGAGTAAATCCTGAAATGCCGAATTACCCTCCTTTTCGCGGATGGGCTCGCCATACATAAATCCGGAAGCCCAATCGGCAAAATACCAGTGAGGAATATAGCTTAAGCTCTTGTCCGGTTTCAGCCATTGTTCATACCAGGATAATATATTTCGGTAAGCGGGTAAAAGGGTCTTCATATAAGCTTCGTCACCTCGATACATCCAGTAATCATGCCCCATGCAAATCCACCATAAAGAGAAGGATGGGATGAACTGATGCAATTCGGAGGGGTAACGGCTCATTGTAATACCATCGGCTACCATCGATTGCCTTCCTTGTTCAATCGCATTCTTCACCATGTATGGATCCTGTGTATTGTATAAAGAAATCATGGCTTGTATGCGGGTGTCTCCCAGATATTGCAATTGTTCATAATACGGGCAATCCATGTAGGTCTCGTGCGCACAAAGTCGTGCCGTCCGCCAACCAATCTCCAGCATCTTGTTCAAATCCTCATGTCCGGGAGCAGAGAAAGCACTCTCCATTTGGAATGGATAAGCCGAAAAGATGCCTTGTATATCCTCCAGAATAAGAGGTTCGGAGGAGGTCTGTATGTGCAGGTCTATGTAACGCCAGGTTCTCCACCAAAGTGTAGTGAAATTTCGGTTCTCTCCGCCATCGGCTATTACCTTGTCTTCGTACCCGATGAACCGTTTCCCTGTTATTTCATTTCGGTTTCCTTTCTTGAACCCTCGTTTCCCCTCTTCAATCTCATAAAGTGATTCCGCATATCCGATCGTAACCGAGGCATCTTTCCCTTTGCTGAACAGAAGCGAGAAATATCCGGTAGTCAGAACTCCGTTATCCAACAATAACCGGACCTGGCTATTGGCCGGAATCGTCAATGTCGTTTTCTTTTTCAAGAAATCCCTGGGAGTTTGTATTCCTTCTTCTATACGTACCGACTCCAGGCGTTCGGGCTTCATTTCCATCGGGGGAATAGGACTTGGAACGAGTAACCGGCCCGGATAATCCCTTGCCCCTTTAATACCTCCGTTCATCCCCGTCAATGCCTTTTGCCATTGGCCGTCTGCATATTCGGGTTGTTCCCATCCCCACGGATACAGTTCTGCATCCATCTGTTCGCCGGGACCTGCCACATAATATCCCAGAACACGCTTGTTCCACGGGGAATAGGCTTTGTTCTTCAAGCAAAGCCAGGAGTCATCTGTATTGGCTATTGATTCCACATCTGTGTTCCCTTGCAATAAGAATCCGGTTTGATTAAAACTAACCTGGGCTACAGGCTTTTGGTCGGCATAGTTCCATACAACCGATGCAAGAACATTCTTTCCGGGCTTTAGATAGGGAGCCAAATCAACTGTTTCGAAATTCCAATTGTAAATGTCTCCGCGTGACGGGCCCAAAGAAACCAGCTCTCCGTTTACGTATAACTTATAGCGGTTATCGGCCGTTACATGCACGATAAACTGATCCGGAACCGATTTCAAATCGAATGATTTGCGAAAATGATAGACTCCATACGCGTTAGCCGGTTCATCCGGTACGGAAATCCATTGTGCCGACCATTTGTCGACCAGCCATTGTGAAGCGATATCCGCTTGCTTGTATCCTTTTAAATGGATTTGCGCGGCAAGAGGAGTGCAACCCAAGGCAAGAATTAAGGTTAGTAATGCTGTCTTCATATTAAAAACTTATTTTAAGCAAAGATACTTATCCTCTTTCTGTTATCAGGTTTCTATTTTGATAAACAATGTTTTCTTTTTGATATATTTTTATCAGATAAGACGTTTGACTTCCGAAAGAAGGAATGTATTCTTCTTTTTTGCATTATATTTGCATGTAGAAAAACAAATGGATCTTTATGAAGAATAACGATTGGAAAAGCCGGCTTGGCGTGATGTATTCAACTAATCCCGATTTTCAATATGAAACGGATGAGGTGAAAGAGGAGGAAACTCTCCCGAACGAGAAACAACAACTTCGTGTTGCGTTGGACAAACGGAATCGGGGCGGGAAAATGGTGACCTTGATTACCGGGTTTGTCGGTACATCGGAAGATTTGTCCGCGCTGGGCAAATTACTTAAAGTCAAGTGTGGGGTAGGTGGGTCAGCCAAGGATGGAGAGATAATTATTCAGGGAGATTTCCGCCAGAAGGTGTCGGAAATCTTGAGGCAAGAGGGCTTCCGCCAAATTAAAGTAATAAACTGACTTAACCATTAATGGTCAATTACCTATGCTTTCTATTTATCGAGCTTCGGCAGGGGCGGGGAAAACTCATCGTCTGACAGGGGAATATCTGCTTTTATTGTTTAGCCAACCCAATGCTTACCGGCGGATCTTGGCGGTTACCTTTACCAATAAGGCTACGGACGAGATGAAAGGGCGCATTGTGGAAGAGCTGTTTAATTTAGCCTCCGGCCGGAAGTCGGATTATCTGGCATTATTAACAGCTTATTATACCTTGACGGAGGAACAGGTAAGGTGGCAGGCAAAACGGATTATGATTGCTATTTTGCATGATTATTCAGCATTCAATATCAGTACAATAGACCGTTTTTTTCAGCAAACGATGCGGGCTTTTACGCGGGAGATCGGACTACAGGGCGGATATGGTATTGAAATGGATCAGGAGTTGGTGCTGACTGAGGCGGTAGACCGGCTATTGACGGACTTGGACAAGTCGGATAATCGGGAATTGCTCGGATGGCTCTTGCGTTTTGCCGAAGATAAGATTGAGGATGGGGGAGAATGGAACTTACGCCGGGACATTAAGATGTTGGGACGTGAATTGTTTAAGGAGAGTTACAAGCAATTCAGCGAGAATGTGGCTGAAGATATACGGGATAAACACGCTTTGGAGAATTATAAAGAGACTTTGTATGGCATCATCCGATCGGTAGAAAAAGAGGTCAGGGAGATAGGCAAAAAGGGAATGTCGGTCATGAGGGAGTTTGGATTGCAGCCTTCGGATTTTATTCAGGGAAGCCGCTCCCCTCTATTGCTTTTCCAGCGTTGGGAAGCCGGTGAGATGAAAGAACCGACCGCTACTTTCCGTTCGTTGGCAGATAATGTGGAGAAATGGTACGCAAAGAAAAGCGATGCTTCTGTACAGGCCATTATCGGTACGGCTTTCGATAACGGCTTGAATGATTGTGTCAAAAGGGGTATTGCGCGGTTTGATAATCTGGTAGACTATTATACGGCTAAGGAAATTGTGCGTTATTACTATACATTGGGCATATTGACGGATATATCTCGCGAAATAGCTGCTTATCGGGAGGAGAAGAATGTAATGCTTATAGCCGATACCACCGAATTACTTCATAAGGTAATCGGAGGGAGTGATGCTCCGTTTATCTATGAGAAGACCGGAACACGGATTGATCATTTTATGATAGACGAGTTTCAAGATACAAGTGCCATGCAATGGAATAATTTCCGTCCGTTGATCGAGGAAAGCCTGGCTCATAGCAGACCGAACCTCATCGTGGGAGATGTGAAGCAGAGTATCTATCGTTTTCGGAATTCGGATTGGAAATTATTGGATGAACAGGTACAACGGGATTTCCCTCGGGAAGAGGTGAACGAGGAAACCTTGAAAGATAATTGGCGGAGTTGCCGCAATATTGTGGAGTTCAATAATGCTCTGTTTACCATCGCGCCTTGTTTGCTTCAGGAGTTGTATAACTCAGCACTGGAAGAATCTTCGTTGCCTGAATCAGAGCGTCAGGAGTTCGCTTCACGTATTGCATCGGCCTATGCCAGAGCTTACCAACGCATCCCGAAACCGTTTCAGGATAAAGCCGGTCATGTGCTGGTCGAATTTATCTCGCAGGAGGATGAGAACGACTGGCGGGCGGAATCGCTTTCGCGTCTCCCGGGTGTCCTGCAGCGTTTACAGGCCAATGGGTATGCCTTGAAGGATATCGCCATTTTGGTCCGGACCAACTTGGAGGGAGCTACGGTAGCCCGTTATTTGCTGGCTTATAAGGAAGAACATCCGGATGATGGGTTTAGTTATGAAATCATCTCGGATGAGGCGTTATATGTGAATAGCTCTTCGGCCGTGCGTTTCCTTATCGCTTTGATGCGCCATTTGAAGAATCCGGAGAACCAGACTTGTAGGCAGCTGGCCCTCTTTGCTTATCGGATTTTATCCCTGCAATGGGAAAAAACGGATTTTTCCCGGGATGAAAAGGCTGAATTGCAAAAATTGGCCACATTGCCGATTTATGAGATGGCCGAAGGTCTTTTCCGCCTGTTCGCATGGCATATTCCGGAAAAAGAGCAGGTGTTTGTTCAGGCATTTCTGGATATGATTTTGGACTTTTCACAAAAAGAGGGTGCCGATTTGGGGCGGTTCTTGGATTGGTGGGAAGAGAGCGGTTCACGTAAGACGATTGCTACACCAGATGGACAAAATGCTATTCGTATCTTGACCGTACATAAGTCGAAAGGACTTGGATTTCGGGCTGTGATCCTTCCTTTCTGTGATTGGGAAATCGATCATAAGCCCATGAAACAGGTAATATTGTGGTGCCATCCGGAACAAAGACCGTTCGACCGGCTGCATCTGGTTCCGGTGCGTTATGGAGCAAATTTGGGAAAAAGCATTTTTGCCAGGGATTATTTTAAAGAAAAATTACATGCGTTTATTGATAATCTGAATACTTTGTATGTGGCGCTGACCCGTTCGAAAGAGGAGCTGATCGTATTGGCCCCGCGTCCGAAAAAAACGAATGAGGATGGCTCGATAGAGAAAATAGGGGGAATCGCTGATTTGTTGTGGTGCGGTGTGCAACAATCGGTGGAAGCCGATGCCCATGGAGAACGGTTCGCCCCATTATCGGCTTCTTTTTATTTGGATGAGAATCGTTTTGAATCGGGTGATTATTGGAATCCGCAATATAAGGAAAATGAGCCGCGGGCGATAGAGCTTCCGGTCAGAGAGCTCCGGTCTGTTTCTCCGGGAAATCGGTTGCATTTGCGCTTGCGGGGGAAAGGTTACTTTTTCGATAACGAACAGCGGAAATATGGTATGTTGATGCACGAAGTGCTGAGTGGCGTAAGAGTGCCGAAGGATGTACCTTCAGTTGTGAGTCAATACCGGATACAGGGGATTATCGACCGCAAGGAGGAGGAACAGCTTGTGGAACAGATACAAGTGTATTTAAAGAATCCGGAGGCCCAACGTTGGTATGACGGGAAAGCACGGATATTGAACGAAGTGGACATCCTTTTTGGAAAGGGGTTTTCCAAGCGTCCTGACCGGGTTATGATTTATGATGACGAAGTGGTGATTCTGGATTATAAATTCGGAGAAAAAGAAAACCGGAATTATCATTCGCAGGTGCGGAGCTATGTCCGGCTTATCCGGGAAATGGGATATACCTGTGTTTCCGGGTATATTTGGTATGTGGCTTTAGGAAAAATAGAATGTGTGGAAAAAGCTGTAATAAGCAATTGAGAATTACAAAATTTGCGTTATTACATAAAAATGAATATTTTTGCGAACGAATACCAATCATTCGGCATAAAAATGAAAGTACATAAAGAAGGAACAGGCTTGTTATTATCCTTGTTTACAATATTCTTTATTGTGGACGTGACACTCTATCATACTGTAGGAAAAGGTAGTCTTTTCTATACGGTAAGCTTCTTTACGTCTTTGTTTTTCTTGTTGATATTGAACTTCTTCCGGAGTCCGGCGCGGCGTTTCCCGTTTGATTCGGAAGGATTGGTGATAGCTCCGGCGGATGGAACGATTGTTGCTATCGAGGAGGTCATGGAGAATGAAATCTTGCATCGTCCCTGCTTGCAGGTCTCTATTTTTATGTCCATATTCAATGTACATGCCAATTGGTTCCCGGTAAATGGAACGGTAAAACATGTGTCGCATCAGGACGGACGGTTTATGGCGGCTTATTTGCCAAAGAGTAGTACCGAAAATGAGCGTTCTACCATTATTATTACGACTCGTGGAGGAGTAGAGGTTATGGCAAGGCAGATTGCCGGAGCTTTGGCTCGCCGGATCGTAACTTATGCTAAGGTGGGGGATAAATGTCATGTAGACGAACAAATGGGGTTTATCAAGTTTGGGTCGCGTGTGGATGTATTCCTGCCGGTCGGTACGGAAGTTCTGGTGGAAATGGATCAAAAGGTGACTGGTAATCAGACACCGATAGCTCGGTTAGAGAAAAAATAAGGATTAGAAAAATGAATGTTTTGAAATATATACCGAATACAATTACCTGCCTGAACCTGATTTCGGGGTGTATGGCTATTGTAGCGGCTTTGAATGGCGATTTGCGAGGAACAATCCTCTGGATTATTGCAGCATCCGTCTTTGATTTTACAGATGGACTGGCGGCTCGTCTGTTGAAAGCCTACTCGCCTTTGGGCAAGGAATTGGACTCATTGTCGGATATTGTCAGTTTTGGCGTTGCACCGGGAATGGCTTTGTTCATGCTGTTGAAGGCGGCTGCAGGGGTTATCGGCTTGAGTGGCATAGCAGTCTTGTTGCCTTATCTGGCGTTTGTCATACCGGTGTTTTCTGCTTTGCGTTTGGCTAAGTTCAATATTGATGAGCGGCAAACCGTCTCTTTCATCGGAATGCCGGTTCCGGCTCATGCATTGTTGTGGGGCTCGCTGGCCTGTACGTTGCAGCCTTATGTGGCCATTCATGCATCTACCCTTCTTTATGGATGTATTTTGTTGGCGGTGGCCACTTCGTATCTGTTGGTTTCTGAACTTCCGATGTTCTCCATGAAGGTGAAGAGTCTGTCGTGGAAAGGCAACGAACAGCGGTATGTGTTGGGGGGATGCGGATTGGTATTTGTAATCCTGTTTAAAATTCCGGGAGTTGCAGCTACAATCCTGCTCTATATACTCTTATCCCTTTTTAACAGAAAAGAGTGAAACCAATAAGCTTGTTGATTTGTTTAATGAATAGTAAAGTTTTCAACTTTCGCAAACTCAAGTAAGTTGACAAGTTAACGAGGAGACAAGGCATTTGTCACCTATTGTTTGATGCAAGATATTCACGGAATGAGTCTTTCAATCTTGTAGTCTTGTTTACTTAGACCTTGTTAACTGACAAGTTGAGTACTTGCGAAACTAAATTAAAGTATAAAAATACGTGATAAGATGATATTGATTAAGTTTCTGTTTTTTTTCTTTGTTGTTTTTCTGGTATTGCTCGGATTGATGGGATTCTCGTTATTCCGGGGTGTCAAGCGGGCTTTTACTGGTGGAGGCAAACAGCAGCAAACCTATCGGCGGAATGACCGCACCCAATCTCATACACAGAATAGAGGTTCTTATCGTTCCCAATCTTCCGGAGATTCTCAATCTTATGCGGAGGAGGTTTACGATGAGCCTCGATACCGGCGCCATAAGAAAGTATATGGGCATGATGAGGGCGAATATGTGGATTATGAAGAAGTAAAGGATTGAGAAGCTGTTTTGAATTTCTTCGGAAAATATTTATGCAGCTTTTTCTAAATTTGT
>ERZ857521.1810-NODE-1810-length-23287-cov-3.662018_pt1 | contig 23287 bp, 16 predicted proteins | sample MGYA00519701_ERZ857521 | MGnify/ENA primary metagenome ERZ857521 (study PRJEB31778, sample SAMEA3449346) | human gut metagenome | biome: human gut; feature: human-associated habitat; material: faeces | place: United Kingdom | collected 2010/2012 ...
CCGTCAATTCCGACGACATTTTCGAAGACGAAATCCGCCGGCAGGTGATGCTGGCCATCGACGAGGCGGACGTCATCCTCTTCCTGGTGGAGGTCTCCACGGGAATCACCGACCTCGACATGCTGATGGCCGACATCCTGCGCCGCACCACGAAGAAGGTGATCCTCGTCTGCAACAAGGTGGACAACAACGACCAGATCTTCTCCTCGCACGAGTTCTACGCCCTCGGACTGGGCGACCCCTTCTGCATCAGCTCGATGACCGGCAGCGGAACGGGCGACCTGATGGACGCCATCCTCGAGGCGCTGCCCGCCGACACGACGGCCGAAGAGGAGGAGGACCTGCCCCGCATCACGGTTGTGGGACGCCCCAACGTCGGCAAGTCGTCGCTCACGAACGCCCTGCTGGGCGAGGAGCGCAACATCGTCACCTCGATCGCCGGAACCACGCGCGACTCGATCCATACGCGCTACAACAAGTTCGGCATGGACTTCTACCTGGTCGATACGGCCGGCATGCGCAAGAAGGGCAAGACGATGGAGGACCTGGAGTTCTACTCGGTGATGCGGTCGATCCGCGCCATCGAGAACTCGGACGTCTGCATCCTGATGCTCGACGCGCAGCAGGGGCTCGAGTCGCAGGACCTGAACATCTTCAACCTAATCGTCCGCAACCGCAAGGGGTGCGTCATCGTGGTGAACAAGTGGGACCTGATCGAGAAGGAGAGCAACACGATGAAGGAGTGGACCGAGTTCCTGAAGAAGAAGCTCGCACCGTTCAACGACATTCCGATCATCTTCACCTCGGTGCTCAACAAGCAGCGCATCTTCGACGTGCTGCAGACGGCCATCCGCGTGCACCAGTCGCGCCGGCGCCGCATCTCGACCTCCGAGCTGAACGACTTCCTGCTGCCGCTGATCGAGAACTACCCGCCTCCCGCAACAAAAGGCAAGTACATCAAGATCAAGTACGTGACCCAGCTCCCAACCCCCACGCCGCAGTTTGCCTTCTTCGTCAATCTGCCGCAGTATATCAAGGAGCCCTATCGCCGTTTCCTGGAGAACAACATCCGCGACCACTGGGACTTCTCGGGAGTTCCGATGCAGATCTATTTCCGACAGAAGTAGCTCCCGACGCGGAAGGCGTTCCGCAGGCCGGAAGCACCCGGCAAACCATACGGAAGAGGCCCCCGACAATCGGGGGCCTCTTTCTCGTATCGCTTCCGGGGGAAGGTCACTGCTGGAAGTTGCGGCTGGCTCGGAGCAGATGGCGCAGCGAGGAGATGATCTCGAGCGACTCCTGCAGCAGGTTCAGGTAGACCAGCGACACGTTGATGCTGCTGTTCTCCTCCTGGATGCGGTCCATCTGGATGCGCTGCAGTTCCACGAGCCGCGCCCGCACGGCCTCGCTCTCGGCAAGCAGGTCGTCCATCGCCCCGTACTCGCCGGCCCGGACCGCATGGCCCGCCCGCTCGAGCAGCGCCACAACCTGGTCGCGCACCGGGAGGAACTCCCCGGCACAGGTCGCAGGCAGCGGGTTGAAGTTGTTGTCCACATGCTCGCGGCACAGGTCGTTCATACGCTTGAGCGCATAGTGGAACTGGATGCAGCAGTTGCTGCCCAAGTGGAACCACATGTTCTTCTCGATCGCCGTATTGCGGTTGATCCGCCGCATGCCGATCATCTCGCGCCGCCGGACCTTGCGCAGCATCTCCTTCTTCCGATCGACCTGCTGCGCGACTCGGCGCAGGGCCCGCCGGTCCTCGCCGACAAAACCGTCGGTAACAGCGCGGTAGTTTCCCGCCGTATAGTCCAGCATGTCGGAGAGTGTGCCGCTCACGTGGCGGCGCAGCAGGTTCCAGACCTCGGTCTTGTCCTTCTCGACAAGGATCCGTTTGAAGAGGTCGTCCTCATGCTCGCTGCGCAGTTTGCGGCGGTAGCGGATGTTGCTGTGGACAAGCAGGGCGGCCGCCAGAAGGATCAGCGCAACCATCACCACCGTACCTCCATAGTACATCGCCAGCGCGACGAAGAAGCAGGCCGTAAAGGCGACACCGGCCGTGATGAACCACCCGCCGATGACCGACAGCACGCCCGTGATGCGGAACACGGCGCTCTCACGTCCCCAGGCACGGTCGGCAAGCGACGTACCCATGGCCACCATGAACGTGACGTAGGTGGTCGAAAGGGGCAGCTTCAGCGACGTACCGAGTGCGATCAGCAGGCTGGCCAGCAACAGATTGACCGAAGCGCGCACCAGGTCGAAGGCCGCACCGTCGGCCAGCACGGCCTCGTCCTGCGAAAAGCGGGCGTTGATCCAGGCCCGCATGCGCGGCGGCGTGATGTTCGAAAGCGTCTGCGCCAGCGACATCGACGTGCGGACGATGCTCCGCGCCACGGCCGACGAGCCGAACATCTCCTCGCCCTCGTCCTGGCGCGACAGATCGACCGAGGTCTTGATGACCTTCTGCGCCTTCTTCGACGTACAGAGCGTCCAGACCATGATCACACCCGCCGCGGCCAGGAAGAGGAACGGCGTGCGGGCCGGTTCGTTGAGCGACGACATCAGGTAGGTATCGCTGCCCGCACCGTGGGCCGCATAGTCCAGATAGGAATCGTAGCCGGCCAGCGGCACTCCGATGAAATTGACCAGGTCGTTGCCGGCAAAGGCCAGGGCCAGGGCGAAGGTCCCGAGCAGGACGACCACCTTGAAGACATTGACCCGCAGCCAGTGCAGCACCTGCATCAGCAGGGTGAAGCCCACCAGGCAGCAGCCGGCGATCAGGGTGCCGTGGGCGGCGATCCACGCCTTGGCCCCGGAGGTCATGAACGTCGTGTCCTTGACGCCCTTGATCAGCATGAAGTAGACGATCGCAGTCGATGCGATACCCCCGAACAGGCCGATCGTCCACTTGAGCCGCTCCCGGTAGCGGAACGTAAAGACCAGACGGGCGAGCCATTGCACGACCATACCGAAAAAGAAGGCAATCGCCACCGAGAGGAAGATGCCCATGATGACCGAAAGGGCCTTCTCCGTATTGAGGTAATCGGCGAAGTGCATGCCTTCGGTCCCGGCCATCTTCACCAGCGTGAGGGCAAACGTACCGCCCAGCAGCTCGAATACCATCGATACGGTGGTCGAGGTCGGCAGGCCCAGCGTGTTGAACACATCGAGCACGAGCACGTCGGTGACCATCACAGCCAGGAAGATGCAGACAAGCTCCTGAAAGAAGAATTGCTCGGGGCGGAAGATTCCGTGGCGGGCGATCTCCATCATGCCGTTGGACATCAGCGCTCCGCAAAGAATGCCCGTGGCCGCGATCCACATGATCACACGGTAGGGCGCCACCTTGGCGCCGACGGCCGACGAGAGGAAATTCACCGCATCGTTGCTCACGCCGACCACCAGGTCGAAGATCGCGAGCAGAAAGAGGAACAGGATGATTCCGAAGTAGACAGTTTCCATGATTTATTCCAATTGGTCGCGCAAAGATGCCCACCGGGTGTTTCGGATCGTTTTCCCGGATGTTAAATTTCGGTTACGCCGGCCGCTTTCACCGAATCGTAACACGCATGTCGCCGCTTCGAAAAAAAGGTCGCGTTCTTTTGTCGCGTCCTAAACGAAGACACTCATGTCTGAAACACACCACTACAAGACCATCGTGATGTCGGACATCCACCTCGGATCGAAATGGTCGAAGGCCAAGGAGGCCAACCGCTTCCTGAAATACCACACCTGCGACACACTGATCCTCTGCGGCGACATCATCGACGGATGGGAACTCATCCGGGGACGGCGCGAAAAGTGGAAACGCCGCCACACGAACTTCATCAGCCGCCTGCTCGAGATCCAGCACGACACGCACATCATCTACCTGCGCGGCAACCACGACGACTTTCTCGACCGCGTCCTGCCGCTCCGTTTCGCCAACATCACCGTGCTCAGGGACTACATCCACATCAGCGGGTCGCAGCGTTTCTACGTGCTGCACGGCGACGTGTTCGACCACGTCACCTCGTCGATGAAGTGGCTGGCCAAGATCGGCGACGTGGGCTACTCGGCGCTCATGTGGTTCAACCGTATCTACAACCGGCGGCGCCTCAAACGGGGGCTGCCCTACTACTCCGTCTCGCAGAAGATCAAACAGAAGGTCAAGGCCTCGGTCTCCTACATCAGCGACTTCGAGAAGCACCTGGTGGAGATCGCCGCACAGAAAGGCTGCAACGGTGTGATCTGCGGGCACATCCACCAGGCCGACAAACGCATGATCGGCAACATGCTCTACCTCAACTCGGGCGACTGGGTCGAATCGCTCACCGCCTTGGCCGAGGACTACGACGGCAATTGGGAGATCCTCCGCTACGACCCCGAAAAATAGAGACCCGATGCGTTACCTGTTCGCCATTCAGGGAGAAGGGCGCGGTCACCTGACCCAGGCCCTCTCGCTTGCCGGCATCCTCCGCCGCAACGGCCACGAGGTGGTCGGCATTCTCGTCGGACGCAGCCCCGAACGGAGGCTTCCCGACTTCTTCTTCGAACGCATCGGCGCCCCGGTCACCGAATTCGAAGCCCCGCGCTTCGCCTTCGACCGCTGCAACCGGAGCGTCAGCATGTTCCGCACGCTCCTGGCCAATGCCGTCCCCCGGCGGCTCAAGGCCTTCGACCGCAGCATGCGGCTGATCCGACGCCGGATCGAGGAGCTGCAGCCCGACCGGATCGTGAACTTCTACGAACTGCTCACGGGGCTGACCGTCCGCCGCTTTGCGATCCGGATCCCGATGACCGGCATCGCCCACCAGTTTCTGCTCAACCACATTCTCTACCCCTACGGACGCGGAACCGGAATCCAGGGATTCCTGCTGCGGCTCCATGCCCGCATGACGGCTTCGGGATGCAGCGAACTGCTGGCGCTGTCGTTCCGCCCGATGGCCGACGACTTCCAGCGCCACATCCACGTCGTGCCGCCCCTGCTGCGCCGCGAAGCCCTAATCGGCCGCACCGCCAACGAGGGATTCATCCTCGGCTACATGGTGAACAACGGTTTTGCGGGCGAGGTGCGCAACTGGTGCGCCCGCCATCCGCAGCACTCCGTAGAGCTCTTCTGCGACCGGCCCGACGGCTGCCGCAACCAACCTCCCGAAGGCAACCTGCACCTTCACCGCCTCGACGACCGGCTCTTTCTCGACGCCATGCGCAATTGCCGGGGATACGTCACTACGGCCGGATTCGAATCGGTCTGCGAAGCCCTCTACCACGGCAAGCCGATGCTGCTGGTGCCGGCCCACATCGAGCAGCGCATCAACGCTGCCGACGCGGCAGCGGCCGGGGCCGGGATCGTTGCCCGGGGCTTCGACCTCGACCGTTTCGTCGGTTACCTCGCCCGGCCGAATACACCCGACCCGGGATTCCGCCGCTGGGTCGATTCGGCCGAAACCTGCTTCCTGCAACTCCTCACCCAAGCATAAACCATGGAATATACCTACAACAACCGCGAACTGAGCTGGCTCTCGTTCAATGAACGGGTCCTGCAGGAGGCGCAGGACCGCAGCGTACCGCTGCTCTCCCGGCTGCAGTTCCTCGGCATCGTATCGAACAACCAGGACGAATTCTTCAAGGTGCGCATCGCCAACCTCATCCGGCTGAACCGCACGGGCCGGCAGGGCTCCCGACAGCTGCTCGGCGGATACACGCCCGCCGACCTGCTCGCCGAGGTGAGCAGGCAGGCCGAACGGGCACAGGCCCGGTTTGCGGAGACCTACCGCGGACTGCTCCGCGAGATGGAGGCCGAAGGGATCTTCGTCGTCGATGAAACCGGTCTCACGTCGCACCAGCAGGAGTTCTGCCGCACGTACTTCGCATCGGTCGTCTCGCCGCGCCTGGTGCCGCTCATGCTCCGCAAGTCGGTCCGCATCCCGTTCCTGCCCGACGGAAACGTCTACCTCGGCGTCCGGATGGGCTGTACGGGCGGCACGTCGGTGCGCTACGCCGTCATCCAGGTGCCGGTCAGCTCGGCATGCCCGCGCTTCGTCGTTCTCCCCTCGGAGCCGGGGCGGCGCGACGTTATCTTCCTCGACGACATCATCCGGCTGATGATCGACGAGATCTTCTTCATGTTCTCCTACGACACCATCTCCGCACACACCTTCAAGATCATGCGCGACGCCGAACTGACAATCGACGACGACGTCTCGAAGAGCCTCTTCGAACGCATCGCCGAAGGGGTCGAAAGCCGCCGCTACGGCTCGCCCATCCGCCTGATCTACGATCGCGACATGCCGGCCGACCTGCTCGACATGCTGGCCCGCAAACTCAAGCTCTCGAACCCCGGGATGCTGGCGCCGGGCGACCGGTACCACCTGATGAAGGACCTGATGAAGTTCCCCGACGTACGGCCCGACCTGCGGACGGTCAATCCGGCCCCGCTCCGCCACCGCGACATCATCCCCTTCCAGAGCATCCTGAAAGTCGTGCGCCGCAGGGACATCCTGCTCAACTACCCCTACCACTCGTTCCAGCACTTCATCGACTTCCTGCGCGAAGCGGCCATCGATCCCCACGTCGAGCGCATCTCGATCACGCTCTACCGCACGGCCGAGCACTCGAAGGTAATCAACGCCCTCGTCAATGCCGCCCGAAACGGCAAGCAGGTCTCCGTGTTCGTCGAACTCAAGGCCCGCTTCGACGAGGAGCAGAACATCGAACATACCGACCTGCTGCAACGCGAGGGCGTGAAGGTCATCTACGCCATCGAGGACCTGAAGGTGCACTGCAAGACCGTACTCGTCGAACGGCGCGAATCCTCCGGACTGCGCGGATACGCCTACATCGGGACGGGCAATTTCAACGAGAATACGGCGGCGATCTACGGCGACTTCGGTCTGCTGACCGCCCACAAGGGGATCGTCGAGGATGTCCGCAACGTGTTCCAGTTCCTCACGAACAGCCACAAGCAGTTCAGGTACAAGCACCTGCTCGTATCGCCCTACTACATGCGCGAGGCGTTCGGCGAACTGATCGACCGAGAGACGCGCAACACCCGCAAGGGACGCAAGGCCTATATCTACGCCAAATGCAACTCACTGACCGACGAACGGATCATCGACCGCCTCTACCGGGCAAGCCAGGCCGGCGTCGAGGTACGGCTGATCGTCCGCGGAGCCTGCTGCCTGCGCCCCTCGGTCGAGGGCATGAGCGAGCGGATCCGGGCCATCAGCATCGTGGACAAGTACCTCGAGCACGCCCGGCTCTTCATCTTCTGCAACGACGGCGACGAACGGACCTACATCGGGTCGGCCGACTGGATGTCGCGCAACCTCGACCGCCGGGTCGAGGTCTGCACGCCGATCCTCGACCGGCAGATCCAGCGACTCCTGCGCAAGGTCTTCGCCATCCAGTGGTCGGACAACGTGAAGGCACGCGACCTTGCGGACCAGGCGGACAATCCCCATCTGAAACCCGCTCCGGGACAGTGCCCCGTACGCAGCCAGACGGCGCTGTACGACTATTACAAAGAACAAAGCGAAAAGGAGAAAAACGAAAAGGAGAGATGAACAGGGAGACTTTCGGAGCCATCGATATCGGCTCGAACGCGATCCGTCTTCTGATCGACTACGTCGAAGCCTACGAGGATGGACGCACCGAATACAAGAAGGCCGCCTTTGTCCGGGTACCCATCCGGTTGGGCGACGACGTTTTTCTGCGCGGACGCATCAGCAACGGCAAGGCCGAAGCGCTGTGCGATGCCATGCAGGGTTTTTCGGCGCTCTTCCGCGCCTTCGCGGTCAAGGACTACCGCGCCTACGCCACGAGCGCCATGCGCGAGGCCGAAAACGGCAGCGAGGTCGTCTCGCTGATCCGCAACCGCAGCGGGATCTCGGTCGAGATCATCAGCGGCGAGGCCGAGGCCGGCACGATCTTCGCGGCCGGGGGGCTGCGCGAGACACTCGACCCGGCGAAGACCTACCTCTATGTCGATGTGGGCGGCGGCAGCACCGAGATCGTCGTCTACGCCCGCCGGCGCAAGGTTGATGCCTGCTCGTTCCGGCTGGGCACCGTGCGGATCTTCAGCCGTGCCGAGGAACCGGCCGAATGGGAGCGTTTCGGAAGGTGGCTCGAACAGATCGACGAAAAATGGCACCCTTCGGGCATCATCGGATCGGGCGGCAACATCAACAAGGTGCACAAGATGCTCGAAAAGAAGTCCCGGGAGTGCATCCGGGCCAAGGAGCTGACGTCACTCTATGCCCGGCTGCGCGACATGTCGGTCGAGGAGCGCATGGAGCAGCTCTACCTGAACCAGAGCCGGGCCGAGGTGATCGTCCCCGCCCTGAAAATCTTCACCGAGGTGCTGCGCATCTGCCGCATCGACACGGTGTGCGTACCGCGCATGGGACTGGCCGACGGCATCATCCACCAGCTCTACCGCCAGTACAACCCCTTTGCCTGACCGCCGGCCACACGGATCCTTCCGTACCCCGCACACATGCGAAATCGGGCCGCACCGGAGAGGTGCGGCCCGATCGTTTTCGGCTGTCGGTCCCGTGGGGATCAGAAGCGGACCTTCGCTCCGACCGAGAAGCGGATGCCGTAGTATTCGGCCTGCCGCACCCGGTCCTTCGTCCCCTGATAGTAGCGCAACGGCTGGTTGAGCAGGTTGCCCACCTCGGCGTAGACCGAGAGGAACTTCGTGGCGCGCACCGACACATTGGCATCGAGGTAGTTCACGCTGTCATAATAGCGGTCCGTAAAGGGGGTCATACCCATCTCCTCGTTGTCGAGGAACGAGCTGGCGTAGTTGTACGAGAGGGTGGCCGTCAGGCGGCGGTTCTCGAAATAGAGCGAGGCATTGACCGTATGCTCGGGCGTACCCGGAAGCTGGATGTCGTCGGCATTGCGGCCGGCGAAGATCGGATCGGTCAGGCGTGTGACCTTCGAGTGGTTGTAGGTGTAGTTGGTGTAGACGCCGAAGTTCTTGAGTGCCGGGGAGATGAATCCCAGGTCGCGCTGGAACGACACCTCTACGCCGAACAGGTTCGCATCGCCGGCATTGACGGCCTTGTAGAGCTCCTTGAACTCCGTCCCGGCGATCACCTGGTCCTCGACCATCGCATCGACGATGAAGTCGGAGATCTGCTTGTAGTAGACGCCGGCCGAGACCAGACCGATCGACCGGAAGTAGTACTCGAACATCAGGTCGTAGTTGTTCGACACCGTATTGCGCAGGTCGGGATTGCCCATCGTGTACTCCTCGTCATGGAGGTTCACACGGTCGCCCGGCACCATCTGGCGGAACTTCGGACGTGCGAGCGTCGTGGTAAAACTGGCCCGGAGCACCATGTTGTCCATCGGCTCGTACTTGAGCAGCACGGAGGGCAGCCAGTTGTCGTAGGTCGTCTTGCGCGATACGGGCGTCGAGGTGATGTTCTCCTCCTCGGCATCGACGTTGAGCGCATGGCCCGTATAGTCGAAGAGCGTATGCTCGAGACGCAGACCGGCAATCAGTTTCAGGCGGTTGCCGAACTGCTGGTCATAACGCAGGTAGGCGGCATGGATCGACTCGTGTCCGGTGTAGTTCTCGGCCTCCTCAATCGGGTTGCGCGACAGGGAGAACTGCGAAGCGTCGTTGAAGTCGAGCCGCGACAGATATTTCTTGCTCACAAAGTCGCCTGCGGTGTAGTCGCCGGCATAGAAGTTCCGGCGTGTGGCGTCGTAGATGTTCCCGCCGGCCATGGCCTGGCGGATGAAGGACTCCTCATCGACCGGTTCCACGTCGTAGAAGGTGATGTATTTCGACTTGTCCTTGTCCTGGAACTTGTATCCGGCCTTCAGCGTACCGGCAAACTGACCCGTGAAGAGACGCGCCCGAAGATCGACATGGGCCTTGTATTCGGTCTCTTCGATCTCACTGAACGACTCGGTCAGCTCGTCGAGCTTGATGAAGTTGGTCGCATTGAGCTCCATCCGCGAAGGATCGAGGGGCTCGAAACGCGGCTCGCGCTCATCCGACAGATCGACATCGAAGCGGATCGGGTTGTCCTCGTCGCTCTCCAGGCCGATGTAACGCTCGTTGGGGCGGTCTTCCGAGGCCCGGGCATAGTCGAAGCCCCACTCGACGCCGAGCCAGCCGAGGTTGTGCTCTCCACCCAGCGCGATGTCGGCCGTCTGCTGGCGTTCGAGGCGGGCGAATTTCGTATCGGGCGCCCCGCCCTTGGTCTGACGGCGCAGATAGGCCGTGGCCGTACCGTCGGCATCGGGCGTGATATCCTTGTAGGTCAGGCGGTAGCGGTTTTCCCAGTCGTTACGGCGGTTATACATGCCGCGCAGTTCGATCTTGTGGTTTTCGTTGAACTTCCAGTCGAGCGAAAGCGAATAACTCTGCCGCTCGCGGTGCACGTAGTACTGGCGGACCTCGAATTCATCGACATAGGCATTGCCGTTGTCGTCCTCCTTCCACGTCGCCTCGATGTTGTCCGAGCCGATCGGGTTGTTATGGTAGGCTACTGCGGCCATCACCCCGAGCCGGTCCTTGAAGAAACGCGAGCCCCAGCTGACCGAACCGTTGAAGGTCACGCGCTGCGAGATGGGGTTGTAACCCGCCCCGGCATTGGCCGAGAGGGTCTGGCGATAGGGCGAATTCTTCGTTACGAGGTTCACCGCACCGCCGATGGCGTCGCCGTCCATGTCGGCCGTGACGACCTTGTTCACCTCGATGGTCTGGATCATGTCCGTGGGAATGAGGTCCAGCTGCGCGGCGCGCGAGTCACCCTCGGCCGAGGGGAGACGGTTTCCGTTGAGCGTCACGGATGTAAGGTCGGGCGACGTGCCGCGCACCTGTCCGAAACGGGCCTCGCCCTGGTCATACTGCACGTTGATGCCCGGAATGCGCTTCATCGCATCGCCGATATTGGCGTCGGCGAAACGGCTCATCTGGTCGGCCGCCACGATGTTGCTCACCCCGTCGTTGTTCTTTTGCAGGGTCAGTGCCCGGCGCTGCCCTTCGACGATACCCGAAACCACGACGTTGCCGATGGCCACGCCCTCGTGCAGGAGGAACTCGCAACGAATCGTCTCCCCCTTGTGTACGTCGTAGGTCTGGCAGATCGGATCGTAACCCACATAGGTGACGCAGACTTCATAGGTTCCTTCGGGAATACCGCGCAGCGAGAAACTGCCGTCCGTACCGGAAACGACGCCCAGGTTCAGCGAACGGATGTAGACCACGGCTCCGGGAACGGCATGCCGCGCATCGTCGAGCACCACGCCCGTCAGGGAGCCGCGGGCAGCGGCCAGTTCGGCATCCACGAGCTCCACCTCGGTTTTGGCCTCGTCTTCCGCAGCGGCCTGGAGATGAAGCGGCGCCACGGCCGCGAGTGCCAGAAAAACAAACGGATAAGTGTAGTTTTTTCTCATGAAACAGAAACTTGAAATTGTCTGCGGCAAAAGTATGGACATGCTGTTACCGCAACTTTGCATCCGCACAACAGTTTGAATGCAACACTGTTACGTTTCAATGAAGTTTCCCGGGAGGCGTTTCCCCGCTGTGTATTTTGCCTATATTTGCGGCGTCGGAAAAAACACACGACAACATTCATCCCATATTCCTATGTATATGAAAAAACTCTGCTTTGCATGGTTTGCCGTCGTCCTGGCCGCTTGTACGACGACACAACCCGAAAAAAAGGCAGCCGAAGGCACCTACGACGGGGAACTCAACATCCTGATGCTCTCCGATGCCGGCCGAAACGGCTCCTACGACCAGCGCCTGATCGGCGAGTGGATGGGCGTCTATGCCGACCTTCTCGGCCCGGAGTTCGTCATCTCGTGCGGCGACCTGTTCCACTACGAGGGCATCCAATCGACGAGCGACCCGCTGCTGTGGTCCAATTTCGAAAGCATCTATACCCACGGCGAACTCCAGTGCCCGTGGTACGGTGTACTGGGCAACCACGAATACCGCGGGAACACGCAGGCCATGATCGACTACTCGCAGGTCAGCCGCCGGTGGAACATGCCCGCCCGCTACTACACCTTCGCCGTACCCCTGGACGACGATGAGGCCGACTCGGACCGTGTGCGTTTCGTCTTCATCGACACAGCCCCGCTCATCGACAAGTACCGCCGGGAGAGCGACCAATACCCCGACGCGCAACGGGTCGATCCCGATGAAGAGGTCCGCTGGATCGACAGTGTCCTGAACGCCTCCTCCGAAAAGTGGAAAATCGTCGTGGGCCATCACCCGATGTACACCTACGACGACAAGGACGACATCGAACAGGAGAACATGCGCGCCCGGCTCGAGGAGGTTTTCCGCCGCAATGCTGTCGATGCCTACTTCTGCGGCCACATCCACACCTTCCAGCACATCCGCACCGGCAGGGACAGCATCGACTACATCGTCAATACGTCGGCTTCGAAACAGCGCGCGCCCCAGCGCGGCCCGCTCACGCAGTATGCCAGCGAGAACTCCGGGTTCGGACTGCTCTCGTTCGACAAAGGGGTGATGCACTACACGCTGGTGAACAGCCGCGGCGAACTGGAATACGAAATCGAGCGCCGGAAGTAGTCCGGCCCCTGTACGATGGAAAACAAGAACCAGCAGATCGAAGCCAACGCCCGACGGCTCTATGCGGAGATCACATTCCACGGACCGCACACGATAGCCGTCCTTCGCGCCTGCACGTCCCTCTCCGAACAGGAACTGCTCATCGCCCTGGGTTGGCTCGCACACGAAAACCGGATCGCAATCAACGGCGACACGGTCGAACCCCTCGTATCGGAATTCGCATTCTGATGCCGAGACCTCTCCCGAAGACGGGCTGCGGATGAACTCCGCAGCCCGTCCCTTTTTTGCGGCGGTCCACACCGCCTGCTCCAGAAGGGGCTGGTACGGATTTTGCCCGCATGTCCATGCGGAATAAATATAAAATTAAATTATAATAATATAAAAATTATCAATTTGATTTATACAAATATCCGATTTACCTTTGTCTCGTAAAAAGGCCGAAAAGGGGCGCCCGACGTTCCGGACCGGTCCGAGTATGAACCCTATAAAACAGTAAAGACATGACATCGATCATCAATTCCCCGATCCCCGAGTTCAAGGTCCAGGCCTACCACAACGGCGTATTCAAGACCGTCTCCAACGAAGACATCAAGGGCAAGTGGGCCATATTCTTCTTCTACCCTGCCGACTTCACCTTCGTATGCCCCACCGAGCTGGTGGACATGGCCGAGAAGTACGAGCAGTTCAAGGCCATGGGCGTCGAAGTATACTCGGTGAGCACCGACTCGCACTTCGTGCACAAGGCCTGGCACGACACCTCGGAGAGCATCCGCAAGATCCAGTACCCGATGCTCGCCGATCCGACCGGCGTGCTTGCCCGCGGCTTCGGCGTAATGAGCGAGGAAGACGGAATGGCCTATCGCGGCACGTTCGTGGTAAACCCCGAAGGAGTCGTCAAACTGGTCGAGATCCAGGACAACAGCATCGGCCGCAACGCCGAGGAGCTGCTCCGCAAGGTCGAGGCGGCCCAGTTCGTGGCAACGCACAAGGGCGAGGTATGCCCCGCCAAGTGGAAGAAGGGCGAGGAGACGCTCAAGCCGAGCATCGATCTGGTAGGCAAGATCTAAGACTCCGGAAGCTATGTTGGACGCATCGCTCAAGGAGCAACTCAAGGAACTGTTCGGGTCGCTGGAGGCCGACTACCTCTTCGACATCGCAGTCCGCGCGGACCACGGGTCCCGCGCGGAGCTGCTCGAACTGCTCGGCGACACGGCTGCCGCATCCGACCGCCTCGCCTGCCGCGTAAGCGAGGGCCCCGGACTCGAGTTCCGGATCCTGAAGAACGGACAGGAGCTCGGCATCCGCTTCCGGGCCGTGCCCAACGGGCATGAATTCAGCTCGCTGGTACTGGCCGTGCTCAATGCCGACGGGAAAGGACGCAACCTTCCCGACGAGGCGACCCGCCGCCGGATCGAGGCACTCGAAGGACCGGTCGAACTGGAGACCTACATGTCGCTGACCTGTACGAACTGCCCCGACGTGGTGCAAGCCCTCAACGTGCTGGCGATTCTCAACCCGCAGATCCGCCATACGGCCATCGACGGCGCCCTCTTTCCCGAGGAGGCCGAGCGGCTGAGGATCCAGGCCGTACCGAGCGTCTTCTGCAACGGCGAACCACTCCACACGGGTCGGAGCTCGCTGGGCGAACTGCTCGAGCTGCTCGGGAGCCGCCCCGCCGAGGGCGCAACAATCGAACGCCGCTACGACGTCGTAGTGGCCGGAGGCGGCCCGGCAGGTGCCGCAGCGGCGATCTACTCGGCCCGCAAGGGGCTGAAGGTGGCTGTGGTGGCCGGGCGCATCGGCGGGCAGGTGAACGAAACGGTCGGTATCGAGAACCTCATCTCCGTACCCCGGACCACGGGGGCCGAACTGGCCGGCGACCTGCGCCGCCACATGGAAGCCTACGGCATCGAACTGTGCGAAAACCGCACGATCGAGGCCTTCGAAGCCGGAGAGAAGGAGCACGTACTGCGTGTGCGCGGCGGCGAGGTATTCCGGGCCCCGGCGCTGATTGCCGCCACGGGAGCCTCGTGGCGCAGGCTCGGCGTCCCGGGTGAAGCCGAATACACCGGACACGGCATCGCCTTCTGTCCCCACTGCGACGGGCCGTTCTATGCGGGAAAGGATGTGGCCGTGATCGGCGGCGGCAACTCGGGAGTCGAGGCAGCCATCGACCTGGCGGGAATCTGCCGGCACGTGACCGTGCTCGAATTCATGGAGGAGCTGAAGGCCGACGGCGTCCTGCAGGAGAAACTGCGATCGCTGCCCAACGTCACGGTCCGCACCGCGGTGCAGACACTCGAAGCGCTCGGACACGACGGCCGGCTCACGGCCCTGCGCCTGAAGGACCACCGCACGGATGCGGTCTCCGAGATGCCGTTCGACGGCGTATTCGTGCAGATCGGCCTCTCGGCCAACAGCGCGCTCTTCCGCGAAGCCGTGGAGACGAACCGCGCCGGGGAGATTTCCGTGGACCGCAACTGCCGCACGGCGCTCCGCGGATTCTACGCCGCCGGCGACGTAACGGATGTCGCCTACAAACAGATCGTCATCGCCATGGGCGAAGGGGCCAAGGCTGCCCTCTCGGCATTCGAGGACCGCATCAGGGGGCGGCTCTGATCATCCCCGCCATATGCATTCCCGGTGCGGGAGGTGTCGGATCACACGATCCGCGCCTCCCGCACTTTATTCAGAGAGGCGAAACGAACGGGGCCGGGCCAATTCTTGGATTTGTGGAAAATTTCCTATATTTGTCCCATAAATCGTCCCCTTGGAAGATTCTTGCAGACATACGCGCCCGATGCGCCTCTGGATTCTCGTGCTGCTCGCCGCCATGCTGACCGAACTTTCGGCAGGCATGTCCGAAACGGCCGCCGCAGTCTTCCACACCCCCGATGACATTGCCGTCCTGCTCACCGAACCGGCAGAATCGTCCGACGACGATCCGTCGGAGAGCCCCGACGACGCCTGTCTGTACCGGATTCCCCGCATGCTGCCCTCCGCGGCACTCTGTCCGGGAAGCGAGATGCCCCTCGCAACGATCCGCCCCACAAGAGAGCTTCAGGCATTCCGTCTTGCAGACCGTTCGGACATACATACGGGACGTGCCGCCTGCCGCATCTTCTGCATCTATCGGATCTGACACACCGTCTCCGGCTGCAGCCCGCCGCAGCCCGACCCTACCCGGCAGAGGCGGCACAAGCCTCCGCCCTACCCGATCCATTCACCCGAAAAGCGTTTGCCGTGCGCATCCACACGGCCCCACAACCACATAAACACCATTCATGGAACTCATCATACTTTATCTGACAGCGGCTCTCGCCATCTCGTTCCTCTGTTCGATTCTCGAAGCCGTCCTGCTCTCCACACCGATGTCCTTCATCGCCATGAAGGAGAAGGAGGGCGCCAAGAACGCCCCGCTGCTCATGCGGCAGAAGCAGGACATCGACAAGCCGATCTCGGCCATACTTTCGCTCAACACCATCGCCCACACGATCGGTGCCGCAGGCGTCGGCGCCGAGGCCGTCAAGGTCTTCGGCGAAGCCTACTTCGGCATCATCTCGGCCGTGCTGACCATCCTGATCCTCGTCCTCTCGGAGATCATCCCCAAGACCGTCGGTGCCTGCTACTGGCGGCAGCTGGCCATGTCGTCGGCCCCGGTCATCCGCGCGATGATCATCGTCTGCTACCCGCTCGTGCTCCTCTCGGAGCTGATCACCAAACTCGTCTCGTCGAAGAAACAGCCTCTCTCGGTCAGCCGCGAGGAGGTCTCCGCCATGGTGAGCGTCGGCCGGCAGGAGGGCGTCTTCCAACCCCGTGAGGACAAGGTGATCCAGAACCTCTTCCGGCTGGACCACGTTACCGTGCGCGAGATCATGACCCCGCGGACCGTGGCCGCCACGGCCCCCGAGCGTACCACGCTCCGCGAATTCTACGCCAACCACCTCTTCCGCATCTTCTCGCGCATCCCGGTCTACGGCGACAGCCCCGACTACATCACCGGCTACGTGCTGAAACAGACCGTCCTGGAGAAGCTGGCCGAAGACCGTTTCGACAACCGCCTAGCCGACATCCGGCGCCCGATCCTCTCGTTTCCGGGCGAGGAGACCGTGGCGGCCGTCTGGGAGGAGATGATCAAGAACAAGGAGCACATCGCCCAGGTGCGCGACGAGTACGGCTGTTTCCAGGGCATCGTCACGATGGAGGACGTCATCGAGACGCTGCTCGGCCAGGAGATCGTGGACGAGAAGGATGCCGTCGCCGACCTGCAGGCTCTCGCCCGCGAGAAGTGGAAACAGCAACTCGGCGGGAAATCCGGCGGGGGAAAATAACCGGGGTTCCGACGCAACGTCCCGGTACGGCATTCCGCATTCCGACCGCATCGACGAAACAGCCCTGCCACACATGTGGCAGGGCTGTTCTGCTGTTAGACGGAACCGGCGGGGGCTATGCCTGCACCGGACTCTCGGAGCCGCTCTGCGGCGTTCCGCCCTGCGGGGCTCCCGACTCCCGGTTGCCGCGACGGCGGTTCCGGCCGCCGCGGTGACGGCGGCGGCGCTTGGTTCCCTCCGGAGCGGGTTGCTGTCCGGCTGCGGCCGCCGTTCCCTGCGATGCCCCGGCGGCCGGCTGCGGAGCCGGCTGTTGTGTCTGCTGCGGGGCCGACGAGCTGTTGTGTCCCTTGTCGCGCAACCGGTCGCGGCGCCCGCGTCCGTGTCCGCGTCCGTCACCGCCCTTGCTGCGGCCGCCGCGCCCCTTGCCGCGTCCGGAGAAGGCCTCGGGATTGTATTTCGGGCCCTCGCCCACACTCTCCGGCAGGTCGGCCTTGCGGATCTCGCGCTCGATGAACTTCTCGATCTGGTGGAACTTGCCCTGCTCCTCCTCCGAAACGAAGGTGATGGCGCTGCCCGTCGCTGCGGCGCGCGCCGTGCGGCCGATGCGGTGGATGTAGTCCTCGGGATCGTGCGGCACGTCGTAGTTGATGACCAGGCCGATATCCTCGATGTCAATGCCGCGCGCCACGATGTCGGTGGCCACCAGGATCTTGACCTTGTTGTTCTTGAAGTTGAGCATCACCTCCTCGCGCTGCGGCTGCTCCAGGTCGGAGTGCATCGCGGCCACCTCGAGCTTCATGCGCTTGAGCGTATGGGCCAGCTCCTTGACCTTCATCTTCGACGACGAGAAGATGATCGTCTTCGAATCGGTCGGCTCGGCGAACAGTTCGCGGATGATCCCCAGCTTCTGGCTCTCGTAGCAGATGTAGGCCGACTGGTCGATCGCCTCGTTGGGTTTCGAGACGGCGATATTGACCTCGGCCGGATTTCTCAGAATGGTCTTCGCCAACTCGCGGATCTTCGGAGGCAGCGTTGCCGAGAACATGATCGTCTGCCGCTCCCGGGGCATGTAGGAGACGATCTTCATGATGTCGTCGCTGAAGCCCATGTCGAGCATGCGGTCGGCCTCGTCGAGGATCAGGTACTCGACATGCGAGAGGTCCACGCCGCTGTTCTGCAGGTGGGCGATCATGCGTCCCGGAGTGGCGATCACCACGTCGGACCCCATCAGCATGCCCCGCTTCTGCACGTCCCAGCCCTTGCCGTCGCCGCCGCCGTAAACGACCGTCGTCGAGACGGGCAGGTAGTACGAGAAGCCCTGGAACTGCTGGTCGATCTGCTGTGCCAGCTCGCGCGTCGGCACGATGATGACCGACTTGACCACATTGTCCGGATTGCCCTCGATGAGCAGCTTGTTCAACAACGGCAGCGTATAGGCCGCCGTCTTGCCCGTTCCGGTCTGGGCACAGCCGATGATGTCGCGCCCCTCGAGGATCACCGGAATGGTGTGTTCCTGCACGGGGGTCATCTCGTGAAAGTTCATGTCTTCGAGTCCGTCGAGGATCTCATCCTCCAGATCGAGTTCGTCGAATCGCATAATTCTCTTCTCCTTGCCTTTAACTTGTTGTACCAAAAACTACTGCTGCGCGACCTCCTCGCCGAAGAGCGTCGCAGGCGTGCATCCCGTGATTCGCACACGCACGTAATCGCCCACGCGGTGCGTGCCGCGGTCGAAGACCACCACCTTGTTCTGCGACGTGCGGCCCGACAACTGGTCGGGGTTGCGCTTCGACGTGCCCTCGACGAGCACCTCGAACTCCCGGCCCACGTCGCGCAGGTTGCTCGCATGGCCCAGTTCGTTCTGCAGGGCGATGATCTCGGACAGGCGGCGCGACTTCACCTCGTCGGGCACGTCGTCCGGGAGGTGCTTCGAGGCGAAGGTCCCCGGACGCTCCGAATACTTGAACATGTAGGCGAATTCGTAACCCACCTCGCGCATAAGCGAAAGGGTCTCGAGATGCTCCTGCTCGGTCTCGCCCGAGAAACCGGCGATCAGGTCGGTCGTGATGGCGCAGTCGGGCAGGTAGCGGCGGATGGCCGCAATCCGGCCGAGATACCACTCACGCGTGTACTTGCGGTTCATCCGCTCGAGCATCGACGTGGCGCCCGACTGGGCCGGAAGGTGGATCGTCCGGCAGATGTTGGGCATCGAGGCCATGACCTCCAGCAGGCGGTCGCTCATGTCCTTGGGATGGGAGGTGGCGAAACGCACACGCAGCAGCGGCGAGAGCGACGCCACGCGCCGCATGAGCTCCGGGAAATCGACATCGCCCGCCCGATAGGAATTGACGTTCTGACCGAGCAGCGTGACCTCGCGGTAGCCATTCTCGAAGAGGCTCCGGGCCTCGGCGACGATGGTCTCCGCATCACGGCTCCGTTCGCGGCCCCGCGTATAGGGAACCACGCAGTAGGAGCAGAAGTTGTTGCATCCGCGCATGATGCCCACGAAGGCGCTCACGCCGTTGCGGTCGAGGCGCACCGGAGCGATCTCGGCGTAGGTCTCCTCGGTCGAGAGCAGCACATTGACCCCCTTGCCGCCGGCCTCTGCCTCGCGCACCAGGCGCGGCAGGTCGCGGTAGGCATCCGGCCCGGCCACCACATCGACGGCATTCGGACCCTCGACAAGCTGCTCCTTCAGGCGCTCGGCCATGCAGCCGATGATGCCGATCACCAGACCCGGACGTTCGCGGCGGTAGCGTTTCATCTCGGCCAGGCGCCCCCAGATCCGCTGCTCGGCGTTATCGCGGATCGAGCAGGTGTTGATCAGGATGACGTCCGCCTCGGCGATCCGCTCCGTATAGACATAGCCCTCCTGCTGCATGAGTGCGACGACGATCTCCGTATCGCCGACGTTCATCTGGCAGCCGTAGGTTTCGACAAAGAGTTTGCGCCCCTCGCCCGCGAGCGGCCGCAGTGTATTCACGTTCAGTTTCAAATCCAAATTCAAATCCATTCTTTTATTCCGCCTGTATCGAGTTCTTGTCGGGGAACTGCTTGAAGCCCTCGCCGAAGGTCTCGTAGGCATCCGTCACGACCACGAAGGCCCGCGGATCGATCTCGCGGATCTGGTGCTGCACCAGATGCACCTCCTTGCGGCTCACCACCAGGAAGATCATGTCGCGCGGCGCATCGGTGTACATGCCCTTGGCCTTGATGTAGGTCGCGCTGCGGTCCAGATCCTCGATGATGAAGCACTTGAGGTCCTCGTGCCGGTTGCTGATGATGAACAGCAGTTTGTCGTACGAGGCGCCGTTGAGCATGTAGGCGATCACCCGCGAAGTGATGTAGATCGTGATGAGCGAATAGAGCGTCAGCATCCACCCCTTGGGGTCGGCGTCGCCGGTTCCCAGTCCGAAGCCGATGACCACGAGGCCCGACAGCACGACAAAGCCGTCTGCCAGGAAGATGCCCGTCGAGAACTTGATCCCGGCATATTTCTGCAACAGCATCGCCACGATGTCGGTGCCGCCCGTAGTGGCCTGCTGCCGCACGACTATACCCTGTCCGACGCCGATCACCACGGCGCCGATCACGCACGTCAGCAGCAGGTCGTTCGACAGATCGAGCCGGCCGCCCAGCAGCAGCGAGGGGTCGAGCGACTCCACGGCCGCGGCATCGGGATAGACCAGCCGCGTGAGGATGTTCATGAATCCCGGCGTGAAGAGCGCCGCCAGCACCGTGCGGGTGCCGAACTGCCCGCCGAAGACGAGCATGGCGATGATCATCAGCGGGATGTCGAACATGTAGCCGAACGTTCCGACCTGGATCGACGGGAAGATGTTGTGCAGGACGATACCCATGCCGTAGACGCCGCCCGGCACGAAGTTGTAGGGATTGACGAACAACACGAACCCGGTACCCATCACCGAACATCCGAAAAAGATCAGGATCCACGAGCGCCACCACGCCCACGACCCCATCGGCTCGAGAAATGCCTTCGTTTTCATCATATAGTCAGATAGCTTTAGTTGGTTCTTCGTCGTACCTCGCTCCGCACGGGTTCCGGAAACCGTCCGGAAGCCTTCGCGAAAAGCCGCGGAGGAACAAGTGTGCAAAGATAACAAATTCTTCCGAAAAGCCCTCCGGCCGCTCCGTTTTTTGCATTCGGGCTTCGCGATCCGGAAAAATTCATTATATTTGCCAATAAAACTTACCGGACAAACGACCATGATACTGACGTACTATACCGCTACCACCATGATTATCATCGCCTATCTGCTGGGCTCGATTCCGAGCGCCGTGTGGATCGGCAAGAAATACTACGGCATCGACATCCGCGAATACGGCTCGAAAAACGCCGGAACGACCAACATGCTCCGCGTGCTGGGCCGCCGGGCCGCACTGCCCGTCTTCGCGCTCGACTTCCTGAAGGGATTCGTCGCCGTCACGCTCATCGAGATGCTCAAGTACGACGAGAACGTCAGCGACATGTGGCTCATCAACCTCAAGATCATCGCCGTGTTCGCCGCCGTGCTCGGACACATCTTCCCCATCTTCGCCGGATTCCGCGGCGGGAAGGGCGTCGCCACGCTCGTCGGGGCCGTCACGGGAATCTACCCCCCGGTGGCACTGCTCTGCTTCGGCGTGTGGTTCGTCGTGCTCATGATCACGCACTACGTCTCGCTCTCGTCGATGATCGCCGGATGCTGCTTCCCCGCATTCACGATGATCTCGCCCAAGGTGAACGAGTCCGTCCCGTTCGTCGTCTTCTCGTTCGTCATCGCCGTCCTGCTGCTCTACACGCACCGCAAGAATATCGAGCGGCTGCGCGCCGGCACCGAATCGAAGATCTACATCTGGAAGCCCCAACAGGCAAAGGCCCCCGGAGCCCCGGGTGCCGCACCCGGAGCCGCCGCCCCGGCCGGAAAGGAATCGACCCGAAAGGACGACGCCGGGAAGGATGCCGCCGGGAAGGATGCCGCCGGGAAGGATGCCGCAGCCGGCAAAAGGGCGGAATAGCCTGCCGACCGTCCGCCATACCGACCGAAACACACACAGACCAACTGCCATGTTAGAGGAGAATCTGATCAAGATATACGAAGCCAGTTTCCGGGAGAACCGCGAAATGTCGGCGCTGACCGACTACTTCAAGAACGAGACCTTTTCGTACTACGAAATGGCCAAGGAGATTGCCAAACTCCACCTGCTTTTCAAGAAGGCGGGAATCAAGCAGGGCGACAAGATTGCACTGATCGGCCGCAACAATCCCCGCTGGTGCATCACCTACATCGCCACGATCACTTACGGCGCCGTCATCGTCCCGATCCTCCAGGACTTCACGCCGGCCGACGTGACGCACATCATCAACCACTCGGAGAGCCGACTGCTCTTCCTCGGCGACAACTTCTGGGACGTGATCGAGGAGGACCAGATCAAACAGATCGAGGCGGTCTTCTCGCTCACGGACTTCCACGTGATCTACGAACGCGACGGCAAGGCGCTCACCAAGTTCCAGCGCGACATCGTGAAGAACTACCGCTCGAAATACCCGCGCGGATTCAGCGTCGGCGACATCAAATACCCCGACATTCCGAACGACCGGGTGGTGCTGCTCAACTACACGTCGGGCACGACGGGCTACTCGAAGGGCGTGATGCTCACGGTGAACAACCTCACGGGCAACGTCACCTTCGCCATGTCGGCGCTCAACACCCAGACGGGAACCTACTATTTCCAGAAAGGGGGCCGCACGCTCTCGTTCCTGCCGCTGGCCCACGCCTACGGCTGCGCCTTCGACTTCCTCGCACCGCTGGCCGTCGGCGGCCACATCACGCTGCTGGGGCGGATTCCCTCGCCGAAAATTCTCGTCGAAGCCATGGCCGTGGTCAGGCCCACGATCATCTGCTGCGTGCCGATGATCCTCGAGAAGGTCTATCGCAAACAGGTGCTTCCGCTGCTGGAGAAGGGCCCCATGTCGATCGCCGTGAAGATTCCGCTGCTCAATGCGGCCATCTATTCGGTGATCCGCAAGAAACTCATGGACGCCTTCGGCGGCAACGTCTCGATCTTCATCGTGGGCGGCGCGCCGATGAACCAGGAGACCGAGGCGTTCCTGATGAAGATCCGCTTCCCGATCACCATCGGCTACGGCATGACCGAATGCGCCCCGCTCATCAGCTTCACGCCCGACAACGAGTTCAAGGCCGGATCGTGCGGCCGCTACCTGAAGAACCTGCTCGAGGTGCGGATCGACTCCCCGGACCCGGAACACGAAGCCGGCGAAATCGTAGTCCGCGGCGAAAACGTCATGGCCGGATACTACAAGAACGAGAAGGACACGCAGAAGGTGCACGACGCCGACGGGTGGCTTCACACGGGCGACATGGGCACGATG
>ERZ857521.1811-NODE-1811-length-23280-cov-5.370721_pt1 | contig 23280 bp, 22 predicted proteins | sample MGYA00519701_ERZ857521 | MGnify/ENA primary metagenome ERZ857521 (study PRJEB31778, sample SAMEA3449346) | human gut metagenome | biome: human gut; feature: human-associated habitat; material: faeces | place: United Kingdom | collected 2010/2012 ...
GGAATAGCAAGGACAAGGGATCCGGTTCTGTAATGAGCCGGATCCTTTTCGTTTTTATATGCCTATATCTTGGGGGATATTTTTTGTTTTCGTATCTTTGATTTTTATTTCGATAAATATGCGAACAACATTAGCTTATATTCATGAGCAATTAGATGGGCTTTATGCTGCGGGCGAGCTTAGAGAATTGATTCGTTGGATGATGGAATCAGTTTGTGAAATCCCTTCGTACCGTTTGGTACTGGCTGAGGATATCCTCTCTGAAGAAAATAGAAAAAAGATTTATCAAATAACAGACCGTTTGGCGTGCTATGAGCCGATACAATATATTATGCAGAATGTATCCTTTTGCGATTGTTCTTTTCATTTAACGTCAGATGTATTAATACCTCGGCCGGAAACTGCCGAATTGGTAATGCGGGTAGTTTCGGATTATAAGGACCAAAAGAATATTCGGTTTTTGGATATTGGTACAGGAAGCGGTTGTATTGCGGTTTGTTTAGCAAAAAAGTTGCCAGGAGCTAATGTCTCAGCATTGGATGTTTCAGAATCTGCCTTACAAGTGGCCCGGAGTAATGCGGAGAGAAATCAGGTGGACATTCATTTTATTTGTCATGATATTTTGGATACAATGGTTTCAGGCGCATTATCTATCTATGATTGTATAATAAGTAATCCCCCGTATATTACAGAAAATGAAAAGGCTTCAATGGAACATAATGTTTTGGATTATGAGCCTTCTGTTGCTTTATTTGTGCCTGATGATGATCCCTTGCGGTTTTATCGGCGAATCGCTCAGTTGGCCAAACAGCATTTTTCTCAAAAAGGATATTTATATTTTGAGATTAATGAAAAATATGGGGCAGAAGTTTGTCATTTATTAGAGCAGGAAGATTATAAGGACGTAGAGTTGATACAAGATTCGTACGGTAAGGATAGGATTATAAAAGCATGCTATGAAAAAAGAAATGACTAAAGAGGAGGCGTTACATAAATTAGCGGCATATTGTTCTTCAGCTGAGCGTTGTACGCAGGATATTGAAAAGAAGTTGCAAATGATAGATTTATCTCAAGAAGATAGTGATCAGGTTTTACTCCGTTTGCAACAGGAAAAGTTTGTGGATGACAGGCGTTATGCTTACGCTTTTGTGAGCGATAAATTCCGTTTTAATCAGTGGGGGCGTATAAAAATTGCTTATGAGTTGAAAAAAAAGGCGATTCCTTCTGCCTATATTAATGAAGCTCTTGCTTCGATAGACGAGGAGGCGTATAATCGTCTGCTAATAACTTTGTTGAGAGGAAAGCAAAAGGGCTTGAAAGCAAAGGATAATCGGGACCGTTATCTGAAGTTGTTTCGTTTTGCTGCGGGACGGGGTTTCGCTCCCGTAGAAATAGCGCGTTGCCTTAAAGCATTAGGAAATGATGAAGACTTATATTCGGACGATTTGGAATGATTTGCTGGCTCTGTTCTTCCCTAATGTGTGCCATCTTTGTGGAACCCCGTTAGTAAAGGGGGAAGAGCAGATCTGCATGCATTGTTTATGCCGTCTGCATTATGGAGAAGACGAAGATCCTGAGCAAGCAGCTTTAATCTTTATGGGCAAATCAGAAATTCGCGAATCGGGAAGTTTTTTTCGTTATGAGAAAAACGGGCGTGTCCAAGAACTGATTCATGAATTGAAATATTACGATAATAAAGAGCTGGCCTATTGGTTAGGAAGATGGGCGTTCGTGCATTTGAAAGAACAGAAAAGCTCTCTGTGTGATGCGGATATTTTATTGCCGGTTCCATTGCATAAAAGCAGATTACGAGAACGTGGCTATAATCAATCCGAATGGATAGCCAAAGGCATCAGTTCGGTCTTGTCGGTTCCCATAGACACCACATCTGTGGTACGCCGGGTAAAGACGCAGACCCAGACTCGTCAGGCTGTTTATGAGCGTTGGGGGAATATGGAGTCTGTTTTTGAATTGCGTGATTCCTCCGGGTTGGAAAATAAACGGGTGTTATTGGTCGATGATGTATTGACCACAGGATCTACTCTTAATTCTTGCGCTAATGTATTGAGTGAGATTCCGGGCATTTATCTGTCCGCTTTTACTTTAGCTAAGGTTTGATAAAAAATATGTTTTTGAGCAGGTCTTGAAAATAAAAGATAAATATGCCTCGATTTGTCCGTGAGTTTCCTTATTTTTGCAAGACCAAATAAATTGATAGAGGATTGTATGAAAACATTGGAACGATTAGTAGCAGAGAAGTTATTAAAGATTAAGGCTGTAAAGCTACAGCCGGCGAATCCCTTTACATGGGCTTCGGGTTGGAAATCTCCTATTTACAATGACAACCGTAAGACGCTTTCTTATCCGGCCGTGCGTACGTTTATCAAGTTGGAATTGGCTCGTATGGTGAGCGAAAAGTATGAAAACGCTGATGCGATTGCCGGTGTAGCTACAGGAGCTATCGCTCAAGGAGCATTGGTGGCTGACTTGTTGGGCCTGCCGTTTGTTTATATCCGTTCTACTCCTAAAGATCATGGATTGGAAAATCTGATTGAAGGAGAATTGAAACCCGGTTCGAAGGTTGTGATTATCGAAGATTTGGTATCTACCGGTGGAAGCAGCTTGAAGGCTGTGCAGGCGGTGCGTAATTTCGGTTGTGACGTTATCGGTATGGTCGCTATCTTTACGTATGGATTCCCTGTTGCCGTTGAAGCTTTCAAAGAGGCTAAAGTGACATTGAATACTTTAAGCAATTATGATGCCGTTCTGGAGGAAGCCGTACGTACAGACTACATTGATGAATCAGAAATAGAAGTTCTTCAGGAATGGAGAAAAGATCCGTCGGCGTGGAACCCAAATAAGTAATTGAAAACAAGAAAATAAATGGCAGATTTTGTAAGCGAGGTCAAAGCGATCCCGCAAAATGATGATCGTATCTTTGCTATGCTGTCCGATCTTTCTAATTTGGAACGTATCAAAGACCGCATTCCTCAAGATCAGATAAAGGAACTTGAGTGTGATAAAGATTCATGTAGCTTTTCGGTTTCGCCCGTTGGCAGGATAACTTTCAAGATTGTAGACAGAGAACCGAATAAGACGATAAAATTTGAAGCGGTTAATGCCATGCTTCCTTTATTTCTGTGGATCCAGTTGAAACAGGTGGCTGAAATGGATACCCGAATGCGTTTGACGGCACGTGCCGAGTTGAATCCTTTTATCAAACCGATGGTGTCCAAACCTTTGCAAGAAGCTGTAGATCGGATTTCGGAGGCTTTGGCTTCTCTACCATATTGATAAGATTTTTAAGAGCCTATTTAGATTTTTACCAGTATAGAATCTAAGTAGGCTTTTATTCAAAGATAATTTGTTAAAGCTTGTTTTTGTAGCTTCTTGGGGAACCTATTGAGTGTTTCACGGCATGAAACTTTTGTTTCATCGGACGAAACTTTTGTTTCATGCCGTGAAACTTTATCAAAGGTCCGGAAAAATACAGGAATGTTGCTGGGTAAAAAGAAACAGGCGGAATATTTTATGGAATAAGTAATCATGGCTCAGAAACTTTGGGAAAAGAATATACAGGTCGACCATGAAGTCGATGTCTTTACGGTGGGTAAAGATCGTGAAATGGATCTTTATCTGGCCAAATATGATGTGCTGGGGTCGATGGCACATATTACGATGCTGGAAAGCATAGGTCTGTTACAACTCTCAGAATTGCATGTTTTGCTGGAAGAGCTGAGAAATATCTATGCTGTAGCTGAACGAGGAGAATTTGTTATCGAAGAAGGAATTGAGGATGTCCATTCGCAGGTCGAATTGATGTTGACCCGAAAGCTGGGGGATATCGGGAAAAAAATTCATAGCGGGCGTTCGCGCAATGATCAGGTGTTACTGGATTTAAAACTTTTTACGCGTGATGAGATTCAGATCCTGGTGACGTTGGTAAAAGATTTGTTTGAGGTCCTGCAGATTCAGAGCGAGCGGCATAAGGCTGTGTTGATGCCGGGTTATACGCATTTACAGATAGCGATGCCCTCTTCTTTCGGACTCTGGTTTGGAGCCTACGCAGAGAGCTTGGTGGACGACTTGCAGCTCCTTCAGGCCGCTTATCGGGTGTGTAACCGCAATCCGTTGGGGTCGGCGGCCGGTTATGGTTCATCATTCCCGTTGAACAGGCAAATGACGACAGATCTGTTAGGCTTTGATTCCTTGAATTATAATGTGGTATATGCCCAGATGGGGCGTGGCAAGATGGAACGTACCGTAGCTTTTGCCTTGGCGGGTATTGCCGGAACTTTGTCGAAACTGGCATTTGACGCGTGTTTGTTTAATAGTCAGAATTTTGGCTTTATCAAGCTCCCGGCACAATTCACAACCGGTTCAAGCATTATGCCGCATAAGAAAAATCCGGATGTGTTTGAGCTGACACGTGCCAAATGCAATAAAATTCAGGGATTGCCGAATCAGATTACCTTGATATGCAATAACCTGCCTTCGGGTTATTTCCGCGATTTGCAGATTATCAAAGAGGTCTTTTTACCGGCATTTGATGAGTTGAAAGATTGTTTGCGGATGGTGACGCACATGATGCGTGAGATTCAGGTGAACGAACATATATTGGACGATGATAAATACACTTTGTTGTTCAGCGTAGAAGAGGTTAACCGTCTGGTTCTTGCCGGAGTGCCTTTCAGGGATGCTTACAAGCAGGTGGGGCTTGCCATTGAGGCCGGAAACTTTGTGGCAAATAAAGAAATCCATCATACGCACGAAGGAAGTATCGGTAATCTGTGCAACCCGCAAATTGCTGCATTGATGCAGAAAACAATCGAAGGCTTCAACTTTGACCGGGTGAATGAAGCGGAGAGAAAATTATTGAATCGGTAAGGCTATGAACAGGATATTTTATCTACTGATGGCTTTCCTCGTGTTGTCTTGTACGAAGACCGAACAGGATCCATTTCCGTACGCGCGGGTCAATTTGGAACTGGATTTGACCTTTGAGGATAAGGGGTTGAACGGGGTTATGGCTTTTAAAACGTATATTTTAGGACAAACTTCCGGATTGAGCGCTACAGAATTTACGGGGGTAGGAGGTGTGCTGGTCTACCATGATGTTTATGGATATAGTGCGTATGACTTGGCATGTCCTTATGAACGAAGTCCGAATGTCCGGGTAGAGATGGACGAAGATGCCATCAATGCGGTATGTCCGAAGTGTGGATCGGCTTTTAATGTTTTTGAAGCATCCGGAGCTGTAGTCAATGGCCCTGCTACGCAAGGACTGAAAAAGTATAGCCTCCATCAGAACGGGAATAAAATTTATGTGATCAATTAAATTTTTCCGGGAAAAAGTTTTGTAGTATAAAAAAATTGCCTACTTTTGCACTCGCAATCGGGAATAAAAAACTTAAAACCGGGTGCAAAAGGCAATGCGGAAGTAGCTCAGTTGGTAGAGCATAACCTTGCCAAGGTTAGGGTCGCGGGTTCGAGTCCCGTCTTCCGCTCATCGCTTAAGCGAAGGGATGCTCGAATGGTGGAATCGGTAGACACGAAGGACTTAAAATCCTTTGGCTATTGCAGCTGTGCGGGTTCAAGTCCCGCTTCGAGTACGAAAGATTTAATGCGGAAGTAGCTCAGTTGGTAGAGCATAACCTTGCCAAGGTTAGGGTCGCGGGTTCGAGTCCCGTCTTCCGCTCTTGCTTCCATTAGTCTCATGATTCTTTATGAATTGTGGGACTTTTTTTATATTTGCATGCAGAAAAGGGAAAAGATGAAAAAATGTATGTTGAGAAAGTTTTGGATAGAGAATAAAAATGGAGGCTTGTTGAGTCTCGTTTTATGTTTTATGTTATGGATTCCTACTATGCTCCAGGCCTCTTCGCCTGAAGATGATACTTATCCGACACCGGAAAGGCTTTTTTATATTGCCCGTAGTCTGAACCGGAATCTGGTTTGTTATGATGCCAATCTGAAGGAGGGAAAACTCGATTTGAACACTCCTGTTGAAGTATATTGGTTGAACCGGACAGATCGTCCCGGTCATACGAACGGATTAAATTTTATTCAGCGCAAATTGGCTTACGGATATAAGGTGGTACAACGTGAGGATGATGCCTGCCAGATCGTTCTCAGTGCTTATGAACGTAACATCTCTATTCGGAAAGATCAAGGACGCTATCAGGCTTTTGTGGATATTCAGGGGGCACCGGCCCGGTTGGTTTCGCTTTATGTGAAAACCAAACCGAATAGTTCTGTATCGGTCGAATATGTCGAGCTTCAAGGCTATGCGGTCTCAACCGGCAAATGGGTTACGGAAAGGATAAAGAATTGAAATGAATAAAAAAATATCCACAGAAACCCGGTGCAATTAAGGATTAAAAGCTCCGTGTTTCTGTGGATCCGTGTCAGAATGATTAGAACCTCCAGCCTAAATTGATTTGGAGGACACTATTGCGGCATTTATCGAACTCCTCTTTCAGATATTCGCTGGTCGTATCGCCATAATCGAATGTATTTGTCAGGCCAATGTTGTAATTGAGAGATACATTCAGCCCCATGTCAAACTGATATCCGGCTCCGATCCCAATGCTGAAATCAAATACTTTTACAATATCCTTGATATCCATATCCTCTCCCGATCCTTCGAAGTTTACGGCATCCGCATTCAGACTGCTCTGCACATTAAATCCGAATTGCGGTCCGGCAAACAGATAAAGCCCGTCATACACATAATACTTCGCATAGATAGGAATATTCAGGTAATCCATATCGTAGGTCAGATCTCCATCTACCAGCATATCGTCCATAGCCACATACACATCGCTCCGTGTACCTTGCATGGAGTAATAGATGCCCGGCTCGATGGCAAAGTCCTCAAAGATAGGGAACTCAGCGGCAACACCGATGTTCAGGCCCGGGGTCATGCTTCCATCGGTATTTGTCAGATTGGCGAAGCTCATACCGATTTTCGGTATGAAATGGAACTCTTGCGCTTGTCCGAATTGGAAAGTGAAAGCTGCAATAAGCAACAACAGATACTTTTTCATAAGCGAATCTCCTATAGTTTTGAGTTTATAAGTTTGATAGTTTGAGATTATGCTTCAACTGAAAAACTCATAAACTCAAAACCAACAAGCTTATATTCTTACTTTATAACGTTGATTATCTATACATATAACATATATGCCGCGTGAAAGTTCATAACGTTTGGTGCCGATTTGCATTTCCTGTTTGATAATCGAACCGTTCATGCTTACGATGATAACCTCGGCCGGTTGGGTAGTTTGTACATAAACCCCTCCTTCTTGCGTATAAACTTTGGCTTGCTCTACATCTTCGATGCCGGTCGGTTTGTCCGGTTCGTCCGGATAACTCTCCATTGCCAAGACCGGAGCCACAATTTCTCCATTTTCCCCTAAGCTGGGAGACGATTCCCATCCGTTTTCTTGGGTAAAGAAGGTGGACATCGTATTTATCAAATCCGTTGCCTCCATCCCTTCGTCCGAGTCTGATACACATCCTTTCAGATATCCGCAATCCGTGATGGTGGCATTTTCCCCTCCGGCTATACCTGCCGCAGGGACTTCGTCCGAGCCTCCGCGTACTGTGCCTACATTATAACAAGCTTCGATTATATTTCCGTCCGCCTCGCCAACGATACCGGCTATATATTCGTTCCCTATAACTCCTCCTTCGTTATAACAATAGGCTATTTGGGCTTCTTGGGCAGAACGTAAAGGCGTTAAAGAATAGATTTCTCCTACGATTCCTCCCACGTATAAATCTCCTTCTACCACTCCAGAGTTGATGCAACTTCGCGTGGTGCCTCCTTTTTCATTTCTCCCGACGATACCGCCTATACCATCATCTCCGCTAATATGTCCGCTGTTGGAACAATGGGTTATCGTACCTCCGTCATTCAATCCGCATATACCTCCTGTCCGGTCCTGATTATCCTGTAGGGCGCGAACATCTCCGCTGTTGGTGCAATACTGGATCGTGCTTCCTTCGCTATATCCGCAAATTCCTCCGTTGCGTTTATAGGCGCAATCTATATCCGCCGAGTTATGGCAATCTGTTATCGTGCTATTCTTGGCATATCCGACCAATGCACCGAAGCCTCCTTCATCGGTTATATCGCCTAAGTTTGATAAATTTCCGGCCACCTTCAACTCCCGGATTGTGGCGTTCTCGATATGTCCGAACAGACCTACCTCATTATACCCCGAATGGATGTTTACCGTAACCGTATGCCCGTTCCCATCGAATACACCGCTGAATATATTCCCGTCTGCAGCTATCGGCCCGGTTGTAACATCTTCAGATAACGAAAAATAGACTCCGTCATAGGCATTTCCTGAGTTTACGGAGGCGGCAAAAGCCTGCATCTCCTCGTCCGAAGTAATCTGATACGGATTATCTTCCGTTCCTTCTCCGCTCCAGCTCTGAGCGATAGCCATCATCGGCAGAGCTGACATCATCATCAAACAAGTAAAAAATTTTTCATAAGCCATAAATGTTTATCGTTGTTCACAAAAATAAGTATATTTATTCAGAAACGGAATAGGCAGGTAAATAATCGGATAAAAGTTTGTAAGTATCGGACATAATTCAGGAAAAATATCAGATGATTTTTGGGGGCTTTACTTTTTTATGGGTGTAGGAGATGTAATGACGAATCACGCTTGATCACCCGCTCTTTTTCCCGATTATCGAAAACGATGCGAACACCATCCTGTTTATGGGAAGGTCGGGAAGCCGGGGATGAGATGGAATAGAATTGATTAGGTCGTTTTTTCATCCCTAAGTATTGATTTATTCAAAAAAAGGTTCTATCTTTGCAGCCCGAATGAGTTCGTAAATAATAAATAAATAGATAGAAAGATGAAAAGAACATTCCAACCGTCTAACAGAAAAAGAAAGAACAAGCACGGCTTCCGTTCAAGAATGGCTACGGCTAATGGCCGTCGCGTGTTAGCTGCTCGTCGCGCTAAAGGCAGAGCAAAACTGACAGTGTCTGACGAATACAACGGATAATTTATCCCGTTTGTAGCGAAAAGGTATAAGGAAAGTAGAGGTTTTTTAGGGAAAGCCTTTACTTTCTTTGTTTTTATACCTACCTTTGGACGTTGGTTTGTAAAGAAGGCAAGAATTATATAGTTAGAATATGAGTACTCGTTTTGTGAAGATATTGAAGAATCCGTTTGTTGTAAGTTTCCTGTTGGCTATCTTGATAGGATGGGGACTGATTTACGGGACTTTGTTGTGGCTGGATTCTTATACGCGCCATAATCAGGCGGTTGTAGTACCGGATGTGAAAGGTATGACGGTAGATGAGGCGGAACCCTCGTTGGCGGAAAGGGGATTGCGTTATAATATAATCGATTCGGTATTCTCGAAGGATGTCCCTCCGGGTGCAATTGTTGAGGTGGTCCCGGCTCCGGGGTCGAAGGTGAAGCAGGGACGTATCCTGTTTGTAACGATCAATGCGAATACTTCGCTGATGGCAGTCCTTCCGGAGGTGGCAGATTTATCTTTCCGTCAGGCATACGCTTTGTTGCGGTCGTTGGGATTTTCATCGGTCGAAGTAAAGTATATTCCGGGTGATTATCGGAATCTGGCTATCGGGGTGGAATGGAACGAACGTCCGGTTGAGCCGGGGCGGCATATCCCGTTGAATGCCCGTTTGGTGCTGATAGTCAGCAGCGGAGAGGCTGAGATTGATTCTACCGCATTGGATAGTTTGAATATGCTTCCGATAGAGCCGTTGGATAGTGAAGTTGAAAATTGGTTTTGAATATGGCGGATTGGTTAGATGAAATAGAAGACGAGCAGGCTGATGAGCTGCTGATGGACGATGATGAGTCGGGGGTAGTGATTACTTCTCCGGAGATACAGCCGGGCTTGTATGAACATTTTAAGGTAACCGCTGATAAGGGCCAGTCGTTGCTTCGGGTGGACAAGTTTCTGGTGGCACGTATCGTAGGTGCTACACGGAACCGTATCCAGCTGGCGGCTGATGCCGGGTGTATTTGGGTGAACGGTAAGGCGGTCAAGAGCAATTACCGGGTGAAGCCTTTTGATGTGGTGCAGATCGTGATGAATCGTCCGCGCCGGGAAACAGAAATCATTCCACAAGATATTCCTTTAAACATAGTCTATGAAGATTCCGACCTGTTGGTTATTAATAAGCCGGCAGGTATGGTTGTGCATCCGGGGCATGGAAATTATACCGGAACGATGCTGAATGCCATCGCTTATTATTTGCGTGACGAGCAGCATTTCGACCCGTCCGACCCGCGGTTGGGTTTGGTACATCGGATCGACAAAGATACTTCCGGTTTATTGGTGATCGCCAAGACCCCGGAGGCGAAAAGCCATTTGGGATTGCAATTCTATCATCACACTACCAAGCGATGTTACCGGGCTGTGGTCTGGGGGCAATTTCAGGAAGATGAAGGAACTGTGATTGGGAATATCGGCCGTAGCCCGAAAGACCGTATGCAGATGACCGTCTTCCCGGATGGAGACCAGGGGAAATATGCCGTGACGCATTATCGGGTATTGGAACGTCTGGGCTATGTGACGCTGGTCGAGTGCCGGCTGGAAACGGGGCGTACGCACCAGATCCGTGTTCACATGAAGCATATCGGGCACACCTTGTTCAATGATGCGCGTTATGGCGGAAATGAGATACTGAAAGGAACGACTTTTTCTAAATACAGACAATTTGTGCAAAATTGTTTCGCTATTTGTCCACGCCAGGCCTTGCATGCGAAGACATTGGGATTCATTCATCCTACAACCGGCGAGGAGCTGTTTTTTGATTCCGAAATGCCGGACGATATGCAACATCTGATAAGCAAATGGCGTACATACGCAACGACTAAAGAGATCGAATTATGAAGAAAAACATTGCTATCGTAGCAGGAGGTGATTCCTCCGAAATCGTGATTTCCTTAAAAAGTGCTGAAGGGATTCATTCTTTTATTGATAATGACAAATATAATTTATATATTGCCATCGTAAAACATGACGGTTGGTTTGTGCAGCTCCCAAGTGGAGAGCATGCACCTATCGACAAGGCCGATTTCAGTTTCCTCGAAGGAGGAGTGAAGAAGTTGTTTGACTTCGCCTATATTACCATTCATGGGACTCCGGGCGAGGACGGACGCTTGCAAGGATATTTTGACATGATCGGTCTGCCTTATTCCTCATGCGGTATGCTGGTTAGCGCATTGACTTTTAATAAATATGTGTGCAATCATTACTTGAAGGGATTTGGTGTGCGGATAGCGGACTCGGTGTTGTTGCGGGCTGATTGTAAGCGGGTGGATCCGGATACGGTTATCGGCCGTTTGGGATTGCCTCTTTTTGTGAAGCCGAATGATGGCGGAAGTAGTTTCGGAATAACGAAAGTGAAGGCTGCGGAAGAGTTGCAACCGGCCGTTGATAAGGCTTTTGCTGAAGGGCATGAGGTCGTCATTGAGAGTTATATAAAAGGAACGGAAGTAACATGCGGTTGTTATAAGGTAAAAGGCAAAGAGGTGCTATTACCATTGACGGAAGTCGTTACGCAGAATGAGTTTTTTGATTTCGATGCCAAATACAACGGACAGGTGCAGGAGATCACTCCGGCAAGAATCTCTCCGGAACTGACCGCCAAGGTCCAGCAGGAGACTTCTTGGATCTATGATATTTTGGGTGCGAAGGGACTGATTCGTGTGGATTATATCATTCCAGAGGACGGGAACCCCTGCCTGCTGGAAATCAATACGACACCGGGTATGACGGCTACCAGCTTTATTCCTCAGCAGGTTCGGGCTGCCGGATTGACTATGACCGATGTGATGAACGATATTATTGATAACGAGTTAAACTAAGTGATATGGATAGAGAAACAGCTTCTCCTAATTTTGAAGATATTCGCCCACTAAATCAAGATGAGGTGCAATCTGCCATTGAAGAACTTTTGGCTTCAGACGAATTTCGCTCTGCGATTCGTTATATCAAGCCGAATTTGAATTGGGATGAGTTCGCAGCTACTATGCGGGCTTGCAAAACCAAAGAGCAATTCAAATCGACATTGGGGTATGAGGCCGTGATGACGGTTGCCCAAAAGACAACTTTCTCATTGACGGTTTCGGGGCGTAGCCGTTTGCCTGAAGGAAAACCGGCGTGTACCTTTATCTCCAACCATCGGGATATCGTGTTAGACGCATCGTTCTTGAATCTGATTTTGTTTGATGTGGGATATGGCCTGACGCAAGTTGCCATCGGGGATAATCTGCTGATTCGTCCTTGGATAGAGACGTTTGTCCGGCTGAATAATAGCTTTATTGTAAAACGGGGCGTTTCTGTACGTCAGATGCTGGAAGTAAGTTATACTTTGTCTGCTTACATTCACCATACGATCAAGGAGACAAAGGAGTCCATTTGGATCGCGCAACGTGAAGGACGTGCCAAAGATTCAAATGACCGCACGCAGCCCAGTGTGCTGAAGATGCTTAATATGGCGGGCGGTAAAGATATCCTCTCTAATTTGGCAAGTCTGAATATTGTTCCGGTTTCTATTTCGTATGAATATGACCCTTGCGATTATCTCAAGGCAAAGGAATTTCAATTAAAGCGTGATAATCCGGATTATCACAAGACGCAGCAGGATGACTTGCTGAATATGGAAACAGGTATATTAGGAAACAAGGGACGTGTCCATTTTACCATTGGCAACCGGATTAACGATCGCCTTGCTGAATTGGATCCGGATAAAGACAAGAATGAGCTTTTTGTGGAGGTGGCAGGTATTATAGATAAGGAGATTTATACACACTACCGCTTCTATCCATGTAATTATGTCGCATACGATTTGTTGCATGGAACACGCCGTTTCTCTGACCATTATGGATTAAAAGATAAGAAAGAGTTTGAAGCGTACCTGCAAGGACAGCTGGATAAAATAGATATTCCTCATAAAGATGAGGCATTCTTGCGGCGGAAAATATTAGAGATGTATGCCAATCCGTTAGTGAATAATCTCTCCTTGAGTTTATAAGTCTTATATGGAGGTGAGATAGCTTTTAACCCAAAGTCTAATGACCGATTTGGGTTTAATTCAAAAATTCAGAAACGAAATATATAAAGCCCCGAAACGGAAATCTCCGGAACGGGGCTTTTTTAGATTTTTACTCTTCCACATATCGGAGAATGTCTGTTGCTTTTTCGGCGATATATTTCGGATGATAATCTTGTAATTCGTTGACCGGCCGGAATCCCCATGTCACACCACAGGCATCAACTCCCGCATTGATGGCAGTCTGCATATCGACATTCGAATCTCCTACATACAGTGTATCTTCTTTTCCTGCATTGGCCTGCTTGAGGATATCATAAACAATCGTAGGATCCGGTTTGGTACTGATACCTTCGCGTTGCCCCAGGATAGCGACAAAGCGGATTCCCGGGAAGAAATGCGGAACAAGCTTCTCTGTAGCAGCTTGGTATTTATTGGAGGCTACAGCTATTTTTAGGCCTTTCTTTTGCAGGATTTCCAATACATCCGTGATTCCCTCATACGGGCGACTTAAATCTGCGTTATGCTTATCGTAATGGATTAGAAAATCCTGACGGATGGCCTGGATATTTTCCGGAGTCTTTTGCCCTTCCGGCAAGGCACGTTCGAAGAGTTTATTGATACCATTTCCTACGAAATAATTGTATTCATGTATTTCGTGGGTTGGAAAGCCATTCTTTTCTAATGCGTAATTTGTACTATGTGCCAGATCGGCAATAGTGTTTAATAGCGTACCGTCAAGGTCGAATATCACTAATTTCTTCATATTTGTCTAACCTCTTATATCTTTTTGACAAAGGTAAACAAATCATTTTATATATACAAAAAGCCGGCTTCGGTACCGAAGCCGGCTTTTCTAATTATGGAGGATAAGAAATTACTTACCAGAGAGTTTTTCTTTCAAAGCAGCGAGTTCTTCGATATCTCCTAATGTTGTCTTCTCCAATGGAGTAGAAGTTACATTGCTTTCCTCTTTCTTGCTGTGCTTAGTTTTCTTTTCAGCAGCAGCTTCTTTCTTAGCGCTCTTGTGTTCATCTTCGTAAACACGGCTATGAGACAAGATGATACGCTTAGCATCCTTGTTGAATTCGATTACCTTGAACGGAAGTTTCTCGTCAACCTGAGCTTGAGAACCGTCTTCCTTGATCAAGTGCTTCGGAGTTGCGAAACCTTCTACGCCGTAAGGCAAAGAGATAACCGCACCCTTATCCAACATTTCGATGATAGTTCCTTCGTGAACAGAACCGATTGTAAAGATTGTTTCGAATACATCCCAAGGATTTTCTTCCAATTGCTTGTGACCTAAGCTCAAACGGCGGTTTTCCTTATCGATTTCCAATACTTGAACTTCGATGTCAGCACCGATCTGAGTGAATTCAGACGGATGTTTGATTTTCTTTGTCCAAGACAAATCAGAAATGTGGATCAAACCATCTACACCTTCTTCGATTTCAACGAATACACCGAAGTTAGTGAAGTTACGAACCTTAGCCATGTGGCGAGAGCCAACCGGGAAGCGTTCTTCGATGTTCTCCCATGGATCCGGTTTCAATTGTTTGATACCAAGAGACATCTTACGTTCTTCGCGATCTAATGTCAGGATTACAGCTTCTACTTCATCACCTACCTTCATGAAGTCCTGAGCAGAACGCAAGTGCTGAGTCCAAGACATTTCAGAAACGTGAATCAAGCCTTCAACACCCGGAGCGATTTCGATGAATGCACCGTAGTCAGCCATAACCACTACTTTACCCTTAACCTTATCGCCTACCTTCAAGTTCGGATCCAAAGAATCCCATGGATGCGGAGTCAGCTGCTTCAAACCTAATGCGATACGCTTCTTCTCGTCATCGAAATCCAAGATAACTACGTTGATCTTCTGATCCAAATGAACGATTTCTTCCGGATGAGAAACACGGCCCCAAGACAAGTCTGTGATGTGGATCAAACCATCTACGCCACCCAAGTCGATGAATACACCGTAAGAAGTGATGTTCTTGACAGTTCCTTCCAATACCTGACCTTTTTCCAGTTTAGAGATGATATCTTTCTTCTGTTGTTCCAGTTCAGCTTCGATAAGAGCCTTATGAGATACAACCACGTTCTTGAATTCCTGATTGATCTTAACAATCTTGAATTCCATTGTTTTGCCAACGAATACATCATAATCGCGGATTGGCTTAACGTCAATCTGAGAACCCGGCAAGAAGGCTTCGATGCCGAATACGTCAACGATCATACCACCCTTCGTGCGGCACTTGATGTAACCCTTGATAATTTCATCATTTTCGAGTGCTTCGTTAACACGTTCCCAAGAACGAGAAGCACGCGCTTTTTTGTGAGAAAGGATTAATTGTCCTTTTTTGTCTTCTTGGCTTTCAATGTAAACTTCTACCTGATCGCCTACTTTCAAATCCGGATTGTAACGGAATTCTGACATAGGAACTACGCCATCCGACTTGAATCCGATGTTTACTACAACTTCACGCTTGTTCATTGCAGTTACCGTACCCATTACCACTTCTTTGTCTTTTACTGTGTTCAGGGTCTCGTCATACGTTTTTTCAAGGTCTGCCTTGCTTACGTCTCCGTAAGAATCGCCCTTTTCAAGAGCATCCCAATCGAAGTTTTCGATGGGTTGGATGTTCTTTAAATTTTCCATTCTAAAATTGTTAATACTAAATTTGTTTTTGTTTTTTAATTAGTAAGTTAGACATTATGTTGCCTCTCTCAAAAATCAGCTGCAAAGGTAATGCTTTTTTCTGATTTACAAGCTAATTCCGATTGAAAATAAGCCTGTTTTCAGTTTTTTAGGCATCAGTGCCATCAGAAGTTGAGGTTTATGCCACCCATGATGTTGATGCCTTGCATCGGATAGCCGTAATACATCTCATAGTCCTGATTCAGCAAATTGTTTACCTTAACATATACGCCGAACGTGTCATTAAAGGTGTAAGATCCGACAAGGTTCAGTTCGTTGATATTATCGAGTTTGACATTTTCATATCCGCCCAGTTCGGTATAACGGTCAGTTGCCAGATAATAATTCAAGCCGATAGCCAGTTTCTCTATCGGTTTGATCGTTATATCCGCATTCAGTTCCATCTTCGGTTTGCCGTATACATAGTCTAATTCACCATTGGGCTCACCTCCTATCCAACTATCTCCGAAGTTTCCTTTCCAACTATTGTAAACTCCTTTCAGACTGATATCTAAGAAATTCTGATACTTGTATTTCAGGTCGGCTCCGGCAAAGAAGCGTTTTGTGTCAATATCAGACATGGCATACATCAATCCGCCAAAATCCTCTTCGTTGAAAGTTCGTTCCGGAAGGAACAGGCAATCGCTCGATGCAATCCGATAACCGGCAAAGATATCAAACCAGAAACTCTTTGCCACACCACTCTTGATGCCCACTTGTCCGTTCAGCCATTCGCGGGTCGGAGCTATTTCTTCTGTAGGATCCACATAGCGGTTTACCAGCGAAGTCTCGTAAGCACTGTTCGAATAGAGTCGGCCTTTGGCATTCAGGTAAAGCACCGTCCGGTCGGCCACTTCGACATCAGCAGACACGTTAGGCGAGGCGGTAAAGGAATTATCCTCGCCTGTTACGAACATTACATTTGCACCTAATTGTACATTCCAACTGTCTCCGCCAATTCGATAGTAGGGAGTCAGTATGATTTCCGCATGATTCTGGAAAAGGCAGATCCCCTCGCCGGATTCATAAGCCGGTAAATTGTACGCGAAATATTCCACTTGTCCGGCCAGACCGATACGCTGATTCTCATGGAAGAGCGCATTAATATCCAGTTTGGCATCCAAGGTATGCTCCGTGGGTCCGTCAAATGCTTTGCTTACTCCATATTTATGAGAGAAATTGATGTAATCCACGTCCACCAGGTAAAAGACATCCGCATCCTCTTTCGCTTCCACACCGATATTCGCCTTGATGGTCTGGTTGACCTGATTCGTCTCCTTATCAGCGGTACGAATTAACTCCTGTTGAGGTTTAGAAGAAACATCTCCGATAGGAATACCATAATAATTGAATCCGGTATAATTGTATTGGACTCCCATATTCAGGATGGCCTTCTCGAATAGGTGGGAAAACTTCAATCCGCCCAGATTGTCATTCAGTTTCGCTTTCCAATCAGTAGAAGAACCTTCTGTACTTGCATAGCCCGAAAAATATTTGTCATAATCCGGTTCCCAATTCGTTGACCGGTGCGAAAAGAAGACATTCAGCTTGTCTTTTTCCGTACTGAGAATATGATATCCGAAATCCCCGTTGATGTTCAGATGCATTCCTGCGCCCAGATTCAGATATCCGCGTCGCTTATTAGCCTCCAATTGCGTCATGACATTTCCCGAAGGCAACACCGTGATCGCCTTTTCGGGTTCGGTCGGTGTGGTGAAAGATGAATAGTCTATAGCGCGTTTTGTCACCTCCGGTTCCTTGATTTCCGGCAGGGTATTCACCTTGTTCGCATCCTGGACGGTCGGGTCATACTCGCGTTCCAGCGTCATCTCCCGGTCCAGTTGATCCTTCTCTTTCTTTTCTTGGGCTGAAATCGTAACGGCTGAACCTAGCAAGACCGCTACACAAAGCACTTTCTGATATGTTGTTTTCATCTTCTTTGTTTCCTCCTTACTTTAAGTTCGCCAAACGACTTTCGATCATTTCCTGGATATTGTCTTCTCCTTGATAATTCTTTTGCAGGCTATTCAAATAAACCCTTGCCTGGCCCGTATCGCCCTTACGGATATAGATATCCGCCCAAAGGATGAATCCGCGTGCCAGCCAGTACTGATGCGGTGTTCCGTTTTTGGCAAAGTCCTCCAATACCGCCTCGGCATTTTTATCATCGTTCGCGTCATAATAAAGTTGTGCCAACAGATATTTGGCTTCTGCCCCCTCGGCCGTTCTCGTATCTTTGCTCAGAAGTTTCAAATCCGCCAGAGCTTTCGATTCCTGCCCCATCTCCATATACGCTTTGCACCGTACATAACGAGCCTCGTTGGCTATTTCGGGCGATACTTTCGGATTTTTCAACAATTGATTGGCCCCGGCAAGAGCCTCCTTCTGATTCCCCACTTTCAAGGCGCAACGCATCAAACCTAAAGCGGCAGCTTCCTTATTATCCGGGCTTTCTGCAATCTCCTCCAGACGTTTGAAAGTTTCCAATGCCGTAGCAAAATCTTCCGTGAGGTATTCTATTTCCGCCTTGCGGGCCGTTGATTCTTCCAGGAACTTCCGGTCTCCGCTATCAATCACCTTTTGGAACATCGGCAAAGCCTCGTCATACTCTTTCAGGTTGAAAGCGATGCTAGCCAGATAGAAATTCGCGTTGATGCTGAAGGCTCCGTCCGGATAATTGGCCAGATAGTTCTGCATGCTCCGGCGTGCCCCCTCGTTATCGCCCCGCAAGAAAAGCTTCTCGGAGGCTATGTAGGTCAGCGAGTCCTGCTCATTTATATTAATATGTATATTCCCGCCCAACGAATTGACGTATGCCACGTAAGAATCCACGTCATTCATGTCGATGTAGACCGACTTCAGGTCTTGCAAGGCCACACGCGCCTCTTCGCTTCCGGGATAATGGCTGATCACCTCCTTATAGGCCTCGGCGGCTTTTTCAGGCTGGTTGGTGTTATAGTAAATCAATCCCATCTGGATGCCGGCTTTCCGGGCCAGGCTGCTTTCCGGATATTCGCTGATCAGTTTCCTGAAGGTCTGTGCTGCAGCCGAGTGGTTCTCCAGCAGGACATAAGTGCGTCCTTTCTCGAAGAGCGCATCATCCACATATTGCGATTCCGGATATTCGCGGATCAGCTGGTCCATGACCCGGATCTTTCCTTGATAATCCTTTTGCAATCCCAAAACGAATCCCTGTTGGTAAACCGAATAGTCCCCGGCAGAAGGCAATATTTGCGAAGCCTTGTTGTAACTATCTTCGGCCGCGGCAAATTGGCGGTTCTGGAAGAGGCAATCTCCGATACGGTTATAGGCATCCGCATACGAAGCCGATGAATGGTCTGTCTCCGTATCGATATATTGACGGAACCGGTTCAAGGCTACGTCATAGTCCTGTTGCTTGAAGTAGCAATAGCCTAAGTTATAGAACGAAAGGGCATACATGTCCGTTCCGCGTTGCTTCGTGTTGTTTTGATAAGTGCGGTAATCGGATATGGCGTTCTCGTATTCACCTTGCCGGTAATAACATTCGCCCCGCCAGAAGTAGGCGTCGCTCCGAGCCTCTTCGTTGTAGGTCCCCATCTGGATGGCGCGAGTAAAGAGTTGGATGGCATCATCCAGTTTCATATTGGCAAAGGCCTCCGTTCCCAGCTGGAAAAGGATATTCTGCTTGGCATCCAGAATCTTCAGGCTTGGATGCTGGATCTTTTCGATAGATTTCAGTGCCGCATCGTAATTCTTGGTGGTCAGGTAAGTCTCCACCAGGTAATCATTCACTTTGTCGGCATATTGCGAGTTCGGATAATCGTTCAGAAAATCTTCGAATATCGTAACAGACTCGCCAAAACCGGTAAAGGCCGTTTCATGGATCAACAACGCGTAATTATACATCGCCACTTCACGGATCTGGCTATCGAAAGACGAAGTGGCCGCGGCTTCGAACGCCATACGTGCCTTGTTCTTGTCGTTCAACTTCAGATAAGCCTGTCCTAAGTAAAGGTAAGCGTTCTGGGTCAGTGCGTCATTCTCGCTGACTACCATGCCCAGATTATTTACAGCTTTATCATATTCGCCATTATCAAAAAGGCATACGCCCAGCAGGTAAGTGTCTCCGCGTAAAGGATGATCGGTCTCCTTTACATACCGGTTCAGGTACCGGCGTGCCTTGTCTGCATTGCCTTGGTGGTAATACGAATTACCCAAAATCCGGTAAAGCTCTGTGTTGTTCGGGCTGTCCGGATAATTGGCCAGCAGCGCTTCGCCCTCTTGGATAGTCCGGTTGTATTTGCTTTGGATAAAATAAATCTGCGTGATGTAATAAGCGGATTGTTCCTTGAATTCGGGATTCTCTTTTAACGCTTCAAATTCGACCCGTGCCTGATTGTATTTCCCGTCGGCATAGTCGATATACGCCACATAGTAGGCCGATGCATCCCGGTATTTATGTCCGATTTGCTGGATCCGGTCAAAATAGCTCCGCGCCTGCTTCCGGTCGCCGGTCTGTAACAACGAATAGGCCCGTCGGAAGGTATATGCCTCCTGCTCATCGGTACTCAACATATCGACATCCGCTTCATGGAAACGGGACAAGGCTTCGTTGTATTCACCTTTGCCGAAATAGACCGAACCGATCAGGTAGTTCACCACATCCGTGTGGCGCGAATCGGGATAGTTTTCCAGATAGCGTTGTAACGCCTCTTCTGCATCCGGCAATCCCTGCTCAAAAGCGGAATAGGCCAACATGTAATCTGCTTCTTGAAGCAAATCGGCATCTGTTGAATGAGCTTTGTAGGCATTCAGCTTATCCATACAGCCCGAATAATTCTTCAGGCTGAACATCTCCTTGCCTTCTGCGAACAAGCGTTCCGGAGTACCGAATTGGTATGAACGTTGCGCGTCCGCCAGGTGCGAGCCCAGAACCAAGCACAAGGGAATCAGTATTCTTTTCATCACACTCTTTATTTTATGAGTTTATGTTTCTACTTCTTTAATCCGCAAATATACAGATTTATTTCCGCCTCGCAAGGACTTTAGGGATAAATATAGTAAGTGCTGTGGATCTTTGTCTTATAATTTTATGCCGTTCTTTATGCCTTTGGGTTGTTTTGTCCTTTTTACCGGCTTATTCCCTCTTTCCAGATTTTCTTTACCGGCTGGATGAAGCGTTCGATCAGCCTCAGGTCGTCGGTGATGATCTCGGCGGTTGCCGGCATCTCCTGCAGGACAGGCAGCGTATGGCCGTAGTTGGTTTGCAGTCCGTTCGGGAAGTCTATTTCCACCATATAATTATTCTCGGCCGGGACCGGAGAGACCGAGGCCACGCGCCCTTCCACCGTCCCGAACTCCTCGTCCGGATAGTTGGAGAAACGGATGATTACCCGTTGCCCGACCTTCACCTTTCCCGATCGTTCCACCGGAAGCAGCGCCTTGCCCATCAGGCGGCTCCGGCTCTCCGGGACGATGGTGCAGACCGTGTCGCCCGCGGGGATATACTGGTTCTCGTTCCAGTAGGTCGTGAAGCTCACCTTCCCGCCTATCGGTGCATAGAGGCAATAACTCAGTTTCCAGCTGTTGATGGCGTTCGTCACCTGCCCGACCGAGGAGCGTAGGTTCTGCCGCAGCACCTCCTCCTTTTCCATCCGCTCCAGACGCAGATCCAGCAGGCTCTCTTCCAGCTGTCCTATCTGGATGCGCTCGGTCTCCAGCGAGGCGTTCGCGCTCTCTACCGAGTAGCGGCTTTGCAGGTAAGTGCTCCGTGCGGTCTCGTGTTCGTAGGCCGAAAGTACCTGCCGGGCATAGAGCAGCGAATCGCGCTCGTATTGTTGCCGGGCTAATTGATATTGATCCGCCATGATCTGTTGTTGACGTTGCAGCAGTTTATAATAGGCACGATGTTTTTGAAGCTGGCTCTCCGTTGAGCCTATTTTCTGCGGATAATAATCCAGCTCCCGGTAGTTCCGGTAGGCATGCAGGTCGGACAGCAGGGTGGAGTAGGTCGACCGGATATCTCCCAACGCCAGTTCTTTCAGCGGAAGCAGCCGTTCCGTCAGGCTGTCGGGCAGTCCGGCATAGGTATGGAGCACCTGTTCCAGCAGCAGCACATCATCGGTCTTGGCCGGGTTCTCCAGGACTACCAGCAGCTGTTTCCGGCATACCGCCTCACCGTCCGCCACATACAGCCGGCTTATCTTCCCGGAACTGCGTGCCACCAGTTGCGCCACCGGCTCATGGCTGGTCAGCGTCATCCGGGTGCTGATTACGTCCGGATAGCGGAAAAAGCAGCTGCCGATGAGCAATATCAATACGATCAGCGAAAGCAGGGAAATGCCTGAGCGGATGATCCACGAAGGGATTTCTCCCATCACTTCCTGTACCTCCTCACTGCGCAGTTCGATGTCGTTGTCCTTCTTGTCCATATTTCCTGTTTCAATTTCCCAATTCCAGCTGGTTCTTCACCAGTTGATAATAGATTCCCCGCTTGGCGGTCAGTTCCTCGTGCGTGCCTTCTTCTGCAATTTGTCCTTTGTCCAGCACCACGATATTGTCCGCATCGCGTACAGTGCTTAACCGGTGTGCCACGACCACGACTGTACGTCCTTTATAGAACTGGTGCAGATGCGTCATGATCTCTTTCTCGTTGTTCGCATCCAAGGCATTTGTCGCCTCGTCCAGAAAGATGTATTCCGGATTCTTGTACACGGCGCGGGCTATCAGGATGCGTTGCCGCTGTCCCTGGCTCACCCCGTTGCCCTCCATGCCGATTTTGGTATTATAGCCTAAGGGCAGGGATTCGATAAAGTCGCGGATATTGGCTACGGTTACGGCATGGAGCAGCCGTTCCTGGTCAATGCGTTCTACACCGACGGCTATGTTCCGTGCGATCGTGTCCGAGAAGATGAACCCGTCCTGCATCACGCAGCCCGTATGGGCACGCCAGACGTGCGGGTTGATTTGTTGCAGCGATAAATCGCCTATACGGATTGTCCCTTTATTGGGCTCATAAAATCCCAATAGCAATTTAATCAATGTTGTTTTTCCGCTTCCGCTTGCCCCCACTATCGCCGTTACTTTCCGTTCCGGGATAGTGAGCGAGACATTTTGCAGCACATAGTCCCGGTCGGCTCCGTCATAGCTGAAGCAGACCTGTTCGATATGCAGTGTCCTGTTTGTTGGCAGACTCTTCACTTTCATCTCCAATGTCTGCTCCTCATCTTCTTTCTGATGGATCTCGGCCAGACGCTCCAGACTGATCTTGGCATCCTGAAAGGTGCGCGAGAAGCTGATGAACTGTTCAATGGGTGAAGTAAGCTGGCCGACAATATAGGTCAGCGAGGTCATCATACCCAATGTCATGTCACCGGCCACCACCGCGCGTGCCGCGATGAAAGAGATAAGAATGTTGGTCGTCTGGTTGAAGAATACCGACCCCAGCTGTTGGTATTGTTCCAGTGCCAGTCCCTTGATGCTTATCTTGAACAGTTTTACCTGGATGCGTTCCCACTGCCACCGC
>ERZ857521.1814-NODE-1814-length-23247-cov-5.117152_pt1 | contig 23247 bp, 12 predicted proteins | sample MGYA00519701_ERZ857521 | MGnify/ENA primary metagenome ERZ857521 (study PRJEB31778, sample SAMEA3449346) | human gut metagenome | biome: human gut; feature: human-associated habitat; material: faeces | place: United Kingdom | collected 2010/2012 ...
ATAAAACCTTTGTACAGGCAAAGTTGTACCACACCATCCTTACTTGCCAATGCCTTCAGTTGATCATCCGTGAGATTCCGGGGATGGTCACACAAGGCACGTGCGGAAGAATGTGAAGCGATAATCGGATGCTCGCTCTGTTCCAGTACATCATAGAACGTTTTTTCCGAAGCATGGGAAACGTCAATCATAATACCCGACCGGTTCATCTCCCGGACCACCTCTTTCCCGAAAGGACTTAATCCGTTCCATTCACCCTTTCCACGGGCAGAATCGCAAATATCATTATCCCCGTTATGGCAAAGCGTGATATAACAGACTCCCATTTCCTTGAATCGGGTTATATTTTTTAAATCTTTGCCGATGGCATACCCGTTTTCCACGCCCAAACAGATGGCTTTCTTCCCTTCTTCCTTCAATCGTTTTATATCTTGAGGGGTATAGGCAATACCCATGCGCGTAGGATTAAGAATTTCCTGGCGTTTCACCTGGGAAAGACGTTCCATAGCATAGTCTGTAGCCTGCTTTAGGGATTTCTCGTCACGTGCTCCCTGCGGGATATAGGCGACCATAAACGTGGCATCAATCAGTCCCTCTTCCATAAAGGAGAGATTGACTTTGCCTCCCTCCTTCTTCCCGATATTAAATTCCTTGGGGAATATCATCGGGGTATCTGTATGCGAATCTAAGGAGATTATCCGGTGATGCAATCGCTTGGCTTGTTGGAATGTCGATGCATTACGGATAAAAGCTTTGAAAAGAGCCTGCGCATTCTTGTCTTCATGGGTAGCCAACGCTTCCGGATGCCATTGCACACTGAAGATGTTTTTCTCCTGATGACGTATACCTTCATTTATTCCATCCGGGGCTATAGCTGTTTCTATGAATTCAGGCGCGATGTCCTTTATGGCCTGATGATGGAACGAATTGACGTAAATCGTCTCGCCCGTATTTAGTCTGACGGAGTGAGACACCTGTTCACGGGGCAATTTTTGGCTATGCTTGAGCACCGGATGGTCGCTTTGCGTATATATATCCTGTAAGATATTCCCCCCGAAAGCCACATTCAGTATTTGATGCCCCCGGCAGATACCCATTATCGGAATTTGCCGGTTAGATGCCAAACGGATTAATGCTAAGTCAAAAGCATCCCGCAATGTATCTCCTTCTTGGAGGGCCGGGATAGGTTCTTTTTCCAGGAATAGCGGATTGATATCCCCGCCTCCTGTCATCAGAAGTCCGTCAATCGAGTGGACTATGGTTGTCAAGGATTGCCAATCCGTCATGGCCGGAATGATGATAGGTGCTCCTCCGGCTCGAAGGACGGCTTGTATATAGGTCTCGGCAACACACGCTTGTCCCTCCTTGCGGTTGGCCGAGATTCCGATTCGAGGGGATTCCTTCCCGCTCCGGAAAGAATCCACCTCTTGGAATAAATCTTTTATGTGAAAAGAGGATATCATTCTCAATTATGCATCAATGTTAGCATAAGTGGCATTCTCTTCGATAAACTCACGACGTGGACCTACATCCTCGCCCATTAGCATAGAGAAAATCTGGTCAGCTTCAGCCGCATTATCTATGGTAATCTGCTTCAAGGTACGGTTTTCCGGGTTCATGGTCGTTTCCCAGAGTTGATGGTCGCTCATCTCACCCAAACCTTTGTAGCGTTGTGTCGTAATCTGCTTTTCATCACCTCCGCCATATTTCATGATGAACGCCTGGCGTTGCTGGTCGGTCCAGCAATATTCCTCTACTTTACCTTTCTTGCACAGATACAGAGGCGGTGTAGCCAGATAGACATACCCATTTTCTATCAACGCGCGCATCCGGCGGAAGAAGAAAGTCAGGATCAATGTGGCGATATGGCTTCCGTCTACATCCGCATCGGTCATGATGATCACCTTGTGGTAACGTAACTTGTCCATGTTCAATGCTTTCGGGTCTTCTTCCGTACCCACCGTTACGCCCATAGCGCGGAATATGTTCTGAATCTCTTCGCTCTCAAACACCTTATGCTCCATGGCTTTTTCCACATTCAGGATCTTACCACGTAGAGGCAGGATAGCCTGGAATTTGCTATCGCGTCCTTGTTTGGCAGTACCACCTGCTGAGTCTCCCTCGACCAGGAACAACTCGCATATAGAAGCATCTTTCGATTGGCAATCGGCCAGCTTTCCGGGAAGACCTCCACCTGTCATCGGGGATTTACGGAGTACCTGCTCTCTGGCTTTCCGGGCCGCCTGGCGTGCGGAAGCCGCAAGGATTACTTTCTCTACGATGGTTTTCGCCTCTTTGGGATGCTCTTCTAAATAATAGCCCAAGGCTTCTCCTACGGCTTGGTCTACCGCTCCGGTGACTTCATTGTTCCCCAATTTGGTCTTGGTCTGTCCCTCGAATTGAGGTTCAGCCACCTTGATAGAGATAACGGCCGTAAGTCCTTCGCGGAAGTCATCTCCTTGAATTTCCACCTTCGCCTTCTCCAGCAATTTGGAGTCTTCAGCATATTTTTTCAATGTACGGGTCAGACCACGGCGGAATCCCGCTACATGCGTTCCACCCTCGATGGTGTTGATATCATTGACATAAGAAAATACACTTTCGTTATACGAGGTATTGTAGGTCATAGCCACCTCAACAGGGATACCTTGTTTCTCGGTAACGATATGAATGACATCCGGAATCAGTTTTTCTTTCGAGCGGTCTATGTATTCGACAAATTCCATCAGCCCTTTCTCGGAATGGAAGGTCTCAGACTTATAGGAGCCATCTTCCTTGGCCACACGTTTGTCGGTCAGGCGCAGGGTGATGCCTGCATTCAGGAATGCCAACTCGCGCAAGCGGGTCGCCAATATATCGTATTTGTATTCGGTTACGGTAAAGATGCTTCCATCCGGCTTGAAAGTAATCGTGGTTCCGGTTGTGTCAGAATCTCCTACAATTTGCACGTCATGCAGAGGCTTTCCGCAAGAGAACTCTTGCATGTAGACATGCCCGTTACGGCGTACCTCCGCTTTCAGGTAGGTGGAAAGTGCGTTCACACATGAAACGCCTACGCCATGCAAACCTCCGGATACCTTATAGGTCCCCTTGTCGAATTTACCTCCGGCGTGCAGAACCGTCAATACGACTTCCAGCGCGGATTTTCCCTCTTTCTCATGAATATCAACCGGAATGCCTCGACCATTATCCGTTACGACAATTGAATTATCTTCGTTGATTACTACATCGACCATTGTACAATATCCGGCCAGTGCCTCATCGATAGAGTTATCAACAACTTCATATACCAGATGGTGGAGACCCTTTTCACTAATATCGCCAATGTACATTGCCGGTCTTTTGCGTACCGCTTCTAATCCTTCAAGTACTTGAATACTATCCGCAGAGTAGTCTGAAGACGTATTCTTAATTTCTTCACTCATGAGTCTATTTTTTGTTTTAGTCCGTTATATTCTTCTTTTTCTCAAATAAGCTAACAAATATACGAAGAATTATCGAGATAGAGGCAATTCCTTAACTATTTTGCAGGATTTTAAGGGCTGTTTTACTCCTTTCCGGAGGGTAGGGAAAATTCATGCCTATCTTTGCCGGGAAAGATGCCTATGTTTTCTTCCGAAGTTAGGCATGAATGCTGGCGAAGTCAGGCATGAATTTTTTTGAGCTTATGATTAGAGATTGACCTTGTGGTGAAGGTGTTTTTCGATATACATTTTGAGGATATGGATTGCTATCTCATTATTCCCGCCTTCGGGAATGATAAGGTCTGCAAAACGCTTGGTCGGCTCGATGAATTGCTGGTGCATCGGCTTGAGTACGCGGGTGTAACGTTCCATTACGGCCTCGGCGGTCCGTCCGCGTTCTACGACATCCCGCTGGATGACCCGTATCAGGCGTTCGTCCGGGTCGGCGTCCACGAAAAGCTTCAAGTCCATCATATCACGGAGCGATTTATCCCATAACGCCATAATCCCTTCGATGATAATCACCGGACGCGGCTCGATGTGGATTGTCTCTTTCAGGCGTGAGCAGGTCTGAAAGTAATATACCGGCTGGTCGATAGGCTTTCCCGTCTTCAGCATTTGGATGTGCTTCAGCAACAAAGGCCAGTCAAACGCATCCGGATGGTCGAAGTTGATTTGTTGCCTCAGCTCGGCTGGCACATGGCTGCTATCTTTATAATAAGAGTCCTGCGGGAGAAGTACGACTTCTCCCGGTTGCAAACTATCTATGATTTTACGGACTACGGTCGTTTTTCCCGACCCGGTTCCTCCAGCAATACCTATAATAATCATACTTTTATTTATTATCATGCAAAGATAATAATTTTTTGTGAGATTATCACTCGGTCGGCTTACATCATGCCACCTCCCTGGTTTCCGCCATTATCACCTCCGTCATCATTACGTATGCCTCGTGTTACCTTCTTGATGGCACTCTTCAGCGTACCGAATCGGTAGGTTACACTTATACGGAAATCACGTGCACGCATGTAGTTGGTGCTGACCATGTGAAACGCAGGGTCTTCGGTCGTGCTTTCCATCTTGATATCTTTCCAGAACGGATTGCGGCAGGTCAGAGATACCGTCAGTTTCTTGTTCAGGAAGCTTTTGTTAACCGCAAAGTCGGTGAAGTACATCGGCGAACGGCTTCCTTGCAAAGAGATACGCGGAGAGAAGTACCCTCCACGGACATCCACGCGCCAGTCTTTCGGTAAGGTGAATTGTAATCCGGCAAACATACGTCCGCTAAATCCGGAATTGCTCAATCCTTCTTCATTGCTGCTCATGTCGGAATAGTTGGCACCTCCGTTGAAGATGATGCGCAAAAGTTCGATAGGCGTATAGCTCAAATACAGAGAGAAACCTACATTCTTGCTTTTACCGATGTTGTCATAGGTCGTTTCTGATATGTTGTTGTTCATACGCACAATCTCTTCGATACCGTTATTTTCAAAGCGGTAGGTCAGGTTGGCGTTCATGTTGAACTTCGTATTGAAATAGCTATAGTTCAAGCTCAGGCGATTACTCTTCTCCGGATCCAGATTCGGATTACCAAAGCTGATGTTTTCCGGGTCGGTAGTATCTACATACGGGTTTAAGTTCCAGATGCTCGGACGACGGATACGCATGTTATAGCCCAAACGGATCTGTTGTGCCATGTCAATCTTGTAAGACAAGGTAATATTCGGTACTACATTGAAATAATTGGTGCTGAAGTTCATATCCGGAGCGTAAGCGAAGTTGGCATTCAACGAGGTGCCTTCAGCACGGGCACCGGCCTTGATGCCGAACTTTCCGATATTCACCGTATACCCTAAATACGCGGAATAGATATGCTGGTTGTGCTGGAAGTCGCTATTCGCATCATACTCGGCATTCCAATCTCCCGTTACCGAATCCTGATATTGACGTAACGTTTCACTATCGCTTCGACGGAAGATGTATTTGGCTCCGGCTTCTATAGTATGGCCTTCCCAGAGCGGGGTGGTATAGTCGATTTGTGCCGTATGTTCTACGGAAGCCGCATCGTTGATGTCCCAACGCGGATAAAGGTCATCCTGCTCATAGGTCCCTTCCATATTATAAAGGTCCGTATAGCTTTCGTTATCGTTCGGGGTATGGCTGAAACGATACGAGAAGGTCAGTAATTCATCCTTCCGGTGCGTGGAGTGCTGGTAATCTACATTGACATCGGTCGAACCGAATACCGAAGTCGAACGGCTTTGGCGATCAAAACCATAGGCGAAGTCTGTAAGGTCATCTCCCTGCATCATATTTACGCCATATTCGGTCTTGTTGGTCGCTTCGCCCCGGAACAGATTCAAGCCTACACTCAACAGGTTCAACGAGTCGATTTCGTAGCTGCCCTCAATATATCCGAATTGGAACGGGCCTTGGCGTTTGCTTCGTCCCTCTTGCGATAAAAGCGTACGCATATTGGTATCTGATCCGTATGTCTCACGAACCGATGAGGACTCGTTCCAAGGAGAATTTTCGTGATTGTATTTGTAGTTTCCGGTGATACCGAACTTCCCGATTTTGGCAGATACATAAGCGCCGGCACCCATTCGGCCTAATACGCTGGCATCGGCATTCAAAGATGCGGTATACCCTTCTAATGCATTCTTTGTCGTAATGATGTTGATGATGCCCCCTACACCTTCCGCGTCATATTTGGCACCCGGGTCGGTGATGACTTCAATATCTTTGATGGAGCTTGCCGGCATACTTTTCAAGACATCGGCCGGATTGTTGTTCATCATGTTGGACGGCTTACCGTTGACATAGATCTTGAAGTTGGTCGAACCTTGAAGCTGGATTTCGTCATTGCCATCTACGGTAATCATCGGCACCTTGCGCAACATATCCAACGTATTGCTGGTTTGCGCTTCGGGGTCTTCGTCCAAGCTGTAGGTCAGCTTGTCCATTTCTACTTTTACCATTTTCTTTTGTGCCGTTACCGTTACTTCGTTCAGGACTTCGCTATCATCGCGCATCAGCAATTCTCCTAAATCAAGTGTCTTTTGATTGCCCAATACGAATGTTTTCGAAGTTGTCTTTTTGCCTAACGATTGAAGCGTGACGATATATTTCCCCGGCTTTTCCAAGCTGACCTCAAAGAGGCCGTCTAAATCACAAGCCAGCAATGCAACCGATTTTTGCGGGGCACTGGCCAACGCAAAATTGATTGCCGCATAAGGGACCGTTTCACGGCTCAACGAATCTAATACTTGCCCTTTCACTACAAAATCACCCTTGTTGGTCTGTGCATTCATTGGTAGGGCTAATAGCACCAAACACACTAAGGCGAACAATTTACATCTCATTTCATCAACACATTTTTAAGTCTGATTGTTATAAATTAAGTCTGTTTGCGTCACAAAAGTAATGGATTTGACCAATAGAAAACCAATTCTTAAGTTTAAAGAACACTAAAACACTGATTTACTATTCTAAAATCGTTCTTACTTTCATTTCAACGTTTTTTTTGACTATTCTTAAATAGGATGGTTTAAAGGGAGGATAATGAAGGATGGGGATTTTTATTTTATTAACGATTTTGGCGTAATCGGGATGGAATAAAACATGGAAGCCCGGAGCTTTTCTGTTTTGATTTTCAAAATGAAATCTCCGGGCCTTCGTGTTTGACAATTCTACTTAAAAATTTATCGGAACAGGTTCTTGATTCCGTCCATATCAAATGAAAGCGAGAAACGCAGAGTTTGGTCCAAGGGGTTACTTTGTACGGTACTGAGCAGATAGGCTGCGTCCAGTTGGAATACACTCATGCGGAAACCGGCTCCGAACGAGAAATACTGGCGGTTACCCATGTTCTGGTTCTCGTAATAATATCCTCCGCGTACAAAGAATTGCTGGTTGTAGCTGTATTCCAGACCTATAGAAGCCATGATCTCCTGCATCTCGCCTTTGAATCCTAAAGGTGAATCCCCGAACGATTTGAACATACCGGTGATGGGCGACATGGTGTTGTATTCATCCACCGCATCGTTGTAGGCCTGAATATCCTCATCGGTGGTACCTGTCATTTGCGGTTCGCTGGGCACCAGGTATTTGCTGATGTCCACGTAAACGCCTATTTCATTATAATCGTCCAAGGGGTAAAGTAACCCGGTACCGATAGCCAGTTTTGTAGGCAGGAACTGGTTGGTAGCTCCTGAATCATACGAAATCTTGGTTCCGATATTCGAAATATTGAATCCGAAGCTCCATAAGGCTTCTGCATTTCCTAAGATAACGTATTTTTCCAGATATCCGGCTACGTCAGCGGCAAAGGCATTGCCCGGTACACGTTCGTCGGTTACATCTGCGCCCTGATCGGAACGGATATACCGCAAAGCGACCGCCATGGAGTAGGACTCGGATAGCTTGCGGCTATAACTAACATCGAATGCCATTTCGTACGGGTTGGTAATCATTTGTTCAACCCCTGAGCCTTCTTCACTTATGGTAACTTCACCGAAGGTGAAATAGCGTAAGGATGCCGCTATGGCCTGTCGTTCGTCTGTTCCTAACTTCAAGTATCCGGACAAGTTCAATAGGGCGACATCATTAACCAATCGGCGTAACCAAGGCGTGTAGGAAAGAGAAACTCCGGCATTACTATAGTTAAATACATATTTGGCCGGATTCCAATATTGGGAATTCACGTCGGGAAGTGTTGCCACACCGATATCTCCCATACCACCTCCTCGGGCATCCGGAGCGATGGAAAGAGAGGGTACTGCGGTGTTGATAGGTGCCCAATTGGCTTTCGGGTTTTCTCCGTCTTGTGCCCAGATCCGGTTTCCGAAACAAAACAAGAATGTTGCCAGCAGGGCAAAAGCTTTTAACTTACGGTATGTAATCATCTTATTCAAGTTGTATGCTAAGTTATAAACAATCATTATTAATAACAGAAGATTCTGTTTTTTATTGTGCCAGGATAATCATTTTATTCGCATCGGTCACGGTCTTGGATTTCCCAGAACTGAGTGATGCCCGGTAAATGTAAATGCCGGGACGCAGGCGAGTTCCGTTATTCCCTTCCAAGTTCCAGGTCAGTTGATAAGCCTTGAATACCTCGGACGAACCGGTCTCTGTGTGATTCCAGCGCAATCGGCCGGCCATGTCGAATACTTCGATGCGGACATTCAGTTGGGATTCCGGCAGGTTATGATGCAGGTAGAAGGTAACTTGCTCGCGTGCCGGATTCGGTGTCGCATAAAGTTTGATCAGTTGAGGCTCAAGGTCTTCCACGACCTCGAAAGAGAATGTCTGTGTAGTGGAGTTGTTCAGTACATCCCATACTTTGAATTCAGCCGTATGCAAACCCGGTTCGAGTTCCGGAATCGAGAATATGACCAAACCTGCCCCATCCTCTCCGGAAAGTTGATAATAGTCATTCAGGGTATAGCTCTTAACTACCTGATTGTCTATGATCAGCATCATATCGTGCCCGATACTGCTCCCGGTGATATTGATTCCGCTGGCATCCCATAATGAGGCGACAAATAGCGGAGTCGTATTAACCTTTCCTCCATCTACAAATGTCGTGTCATTCAGATAGAGATAGCGTATTTCCGGTCCCGTTTCATCATCCGTACCCGTATCTGAAGTTCCGCCAACACGGAAATCCCGGAATGAGCCGTGTGCTTCCAGGGAATCGGTGGCATTGAACGCGTAAAAATTCATCTTCCCGAAATCGTTCGAGTAGGAAATGTCCTTTGGTACCGTGAACGTAAAACTGAATTCACCTTGTTGAACGGAGTCGTTCCCTATATATAAGGTATTGGGGTAATCGGTATAGGTAAAATGCGTGCCGGTCCCGAAGTTATCCAGTGTAGTGATAGTCTGCTGGCTATCAAAAATCGTTATGTCTAAGGAACCGGAAAATTGCGAATCCTTCACACCGGCCGGAGTACGGATCTCACCACTTACCGTTACCCGTTCCAAAGCCCGGATGGTCGGTATGTCGGCTTCATCAACCGGAGTGCCGTTGATCTCCGTAACGGCTATCTCATAGTCCGGATAAGTCAGGCGCATTGCCGGATCACCAATCAGCAGGAACTTCAGTTTGTTATCATCACCAGACAAGGCTTGTTTGGCATTTCGGATAATGGTCCCTAATGTCAAGTGCATGCCATTCTCGTCTTTCTCAAACAGATTGTTGATGATAGCCCGGTTGATAGAGGCATTATTGCTGGAAAATACGGTTCGTGTTGTGGTGAACAGGGCAATGCCTCCACTATTTTCATTGAGGAATACCGATTCGCCCGCCGAGGTGGATAAGGCATCGAAGCGCGTAAAATCACAGGTCGCCGTAATCCACAAAGGAAGATAGGTGTAGTTGTATTGCTGGATGGCCGATTGGGTCACCACATGCTCATCGCTCAGGCTGGTCGTATTGCCGTGGCCGGTATAGTTCAGCACCATCAATCCGTTTCTCAATTGTTTTTGGAGATTGCTCTCGACATCCGGATAAGAGGCGTTTCCTCCGGTTCTTTCTTTGGTATAAGCATCAAAATAGAGTTTGTTTACCCGGAAGTCCGGATAATTTTCCTGGACGATCTGCGCCAGTTCATCCGCTTGCCTCATGTGGATCTGCTTGTCGGTATCGGCATTGCTCCCATCGTCGGCCATAAACGTGATGTTGTTTTTCCAATCTCCGGGAGATGTATTGTCCATATACGAGATAAGTTTGTTTACGGCCGCCCGTGCCTCCGCATAGGTACGTACCGGCAAACGGCCTATGCCTATGCATATCCTGTCTGACGCTAAATTGCGTCCGCTATTATCTTCCAGGATTCCGAAATAATCATCGCTGGTGTAAGAATATATATTGATGGAATTTTCCGATTGATAGGTCAAGAGCATATTGCTCAACAACGAACTGTTCTGAGACCATTCGTGGGTCAATCCGCGATTATCAAACGCGCCATCTCCGAATAATAACAGGTATTGCAACGCATCTGTGTCTGTGCTCCGGTCATAAAACATCTTCAGCATCCGGCGATAGGCGGTAGCTTCCGGCATTCCGCTGGAAAATTCGTTGTAAATAGCTTCCGGACTGATCACCGCCACCTTCAATCCGTCCCGTCTCCGGTGCTCTTCCGCCAAGCGTTCCGCTTGTGAGGTAAAGGCATTGGGGGCAATGATGACCATATTGGGGAGTTCCATGCCGTGCAGGTCTTGCGGATTGATTTCTCCTACAATCGTGGGAGTACGGGTTAAACTGTTTTTATCGAATGCCACAAATTCCCGAAGTTGGGAAGAGGAAGAAATCGAGAAAGAGAGCGTTGTACCGTCTAAGGTCGTACTCATCAGCTTGGGCGCTTGTGCATCGGTTATCTCGAATACTACGGTAGATGAAGATGCGTCTTCCAGTTGGAAACGGGATACATTCCCGATGGCATCTGTGCTCCGGAATGCCGTTTCTGAATCGTATAACCGCAAGGCGCGTCTCATCTGAAAACGGATATAATCCAAATGGGCATTCTCGTCTCCGGATTTTCCATACGTCACGGTCATGTTTACCTGTTCGCTTTTTTCTCCCCTCCAGACTATCGAGCCGGAATCGGCTACTGCTGCTGTATAGGTTTCATATTGAACGGGTGCCGAAATGGAAAGGTTCAGCTGCTCGTCTCCGACCTCCAGGGTTACCGGTGTTCGGCTTGAGGTCTTGGCGATGAACCGCATGGTGATGATGGCATCATCCTGAGTAATACCTGGTACAGAGAAGGAAAAATCGCGCGAGGTAATCGCTGTAAACGATTCGCCGAACAATTGGCGTCCGGATTCGTTCACGGCTACCGACTCGGTTTCCCATACCTGATAATCATCGAAGGAGGAAATTTGACGTACCGCCCCTTCAACCGAGGCTTGCGTTTCCATGTTTGATACATCGGTCGCATCGGTTATGAAATAATATCCTGAAGTGGAGTAGGGGTTGTTGGTGTGAGTGAAACGCCGGTTGTAGGCATTATACTCCCATTTGACGGGGCCTTTGGCATAAAAGTAGATGGACTCGCCATCACGCCAGACCGGAATGGCCGGGACATCGTCCAAATAGGTTCCTTTCGAAAAATCCTCGTCCAATATCCAGCCTCCATATCCATGGACGGAAACTTTCGATGGGTCGGAAAACCCCATCTCCGCCAAGGCAGAGGCCGTAAGCCGGTACACACCGGATTGCTCTACTTTGACTTTAACCCAGCGGCCGGATGAAAGCAGAGAATGGGCGGTATATTGGTCTGTTGAAGCCCAACCTGATACCCATGACAAAATGATGAAAATAATACTCAGTAAATTTCGTTTCATACTTTGTTTCTTATTAATAAACTGAGCCCCTCGCAAAGATATCCGGATCAACGGACATGGAAATCCAATAATTTCTGGTCGCCCAAATAGCCTTCCAAATGGTCCCCGATATGTACAGCTCCGATGCCCGCCGGAGTTCCTGTATAAATCAGGTCTCCGATTTTCAAGGTGAAGAAACGGCTGACGTAGGCTATAATTTTATCGACCGAGAAAAGCATGTCATCCGTACACCCTTGCTGGACGGTTTGCCCGTTTATATCCAAATGGAAAGAAAGATGCTGGATATCATCCGTCTCCTTCAAAGGAACAAACGTGCCGATTGCCGCCGAGTTGTCGAATGCCTTGCTGATTTCCCACGGTAGTCCTTGCTCACGCAAGCGACGTTGTAAATCGCGTGCCGTGAAGTCGATACCGACCGTTACCTCATTATAGTAACGGTGTGCAAATCGCTCCGCGATGTTTTTTCCCAACCGGTCAATCTTCACTACCAATTCCGTCTCATAATGCATCTCAGCGGAAAAGTCCGGAATAAAAAATGGCTTTCCGTCTTTTAACAGGGACGAGTCGGCTTTCATGAAGATTGTAGGCTCTGTTATTTCTAACGTATGATGCAGCTCTTTATTGTGAGCCGCGTAATTCATTCCTACCGCTATAATTTTCATGCTAAGAATTTATAGAGTTCAATCGATTAAACATGACCGCTAAATGCGCATACATTGAGGTGTTCTGGATGACGATATGCTCAGGCACGCGGATGCGGAACGGGGTGAAGTTCCAAAGTCCTTTGATTCCGCCCGCAATGATTTGGTCGGCCACCTCTTGGGCCTTGTCGACCGGTACGGTGATCACTCCGATGGTGGCATTCGTCTCTTTTTGTTTTTCAAGGAAACGGTTGATGTGGAAAACCGGAATGCCATTTATGGATGTCCCGTCCAAGTTGGGTTTGATATCAAAGCCGGCTACAATGTCCAGTCCGTATTGCTTCAATCCGGAATCCTGCAAAAGAGCGGCCCCTAAGCTCCCGACTCCGAACAGGAATGCTTTGTGTTGCGAAGTAAATCCCAGGAAGTCGTTCAACTCGTCCGTCAATTCATCCACTTCGTACCCCACACGCGTTTTGCCTGCAACATTGACGTAAGACAAGTCCTTTGCGACCTGACTCGCATCCACATTGATCTCTTTGGCTATTTGCGTAGACGACACGACCGATTCGCCCTTGCCCTGCAACAATTTGATGAAGGCAAGATACCACGGCAATCGGCGCAAGGTCGGTTCAGGTACCTTCTGCATTGTTTTTACTTCTTCGTGCGTCATATATTCGTTTCCTCTTGAATTTGCAAAATTAGTATTCTTTTTTGTTCGATAATCTTTTGTCTCTTGATTTTTGTTCAGAACTGCATCCATTTTTTTAGAACGGTTTTTAAAATAGGAAAAAGTACGCACCCTTTGTCGGAAAACATAGGCATAAACGCGAACGAAGATAGGCATCTTTTGCTTTAAATGGAAAAGGAAAAGCTATACATCGCCAGATTGTAGATTTCTTGGTACTTTAATTTATAAAAATCTCTTATTCACTTGTCTGTTCAAAAAGAATGCTTACCTTTGAGCACTCTGCTTTTGGAGGAACTAAAAACTCTTAGCTATGAACAGCTATTTTATCAACATGAAGACAGATTATGGCTTCAAGAAGATATTCGAGGACATGGATCTGTTGCGAGATTTTCTGAATGATATGCTTTGCGGTGAGCGCACCGTGGCGAGTGTGGAACCCCGTAATCCGGAATGGATGCCGTTAAGTCCGGAAGACCGGAAAATAATTGTGGATGTCTATTGTACGAGTGATGACGGGACACACTTCATTGTGGAGATGCAGTATGCCCGGCAGGCCTATTTCCCGGACAGGGCATTGTTCTATGATGCCTTTTGTCTGACCCGGCAAGGTGAGAAGGGAAGTGACTGGAAATACGGGATCATGCCGGTGGTAAGCATTTATCTGCTGAACTTTGTACTGGATCCGGACACGGCCGATGACGGGGTGTATCGGACGGACGTAGGACTTGCGGATCTGCGGACAGGCAGGATATTCAATCCCAAGATACGGGAGATATTTATCGAATTCCCCAAATTCAGGAAGAGGTTTGAGGAATGCGAAAACGATTACGAACGCTGGATTTATTTTATTAAGAATATGAATATGATAGATATTGACGCACCTTATTTTCCTTTCCCGAAGGACTCGAAGTTTACCAAGTTGCTTCAGATGGGACGCCTGTCCAATTATACCTCTGAGGAGCTTGACCAATACTATTATGCCCTGAAGGTCTACCGCGACAACCGGAATGTGTATGAATATATGATGGAAAGCGAAGAGCGGGGACTGGAAAGAGGTATGAAGAAGGGTATGGAAAAGGGCATAGAGAAAGGTAAAATAGAAACGGCCCGGAATTTGAAACAACTGGGTGTTTCGATAGATGTGATTGTTCAGGCAACTGGCCTTCCCGAAGAGGAGGTACAACAATTATAATGTATTTATATAAAGGAGAAAGGGGCACAAAGAACATTGCTGCATTCTTTGTGCCCCTTGGTGCGTTCATAGTGTTCTTTGTATTTAAATCTATGCACTTTACTTGAAAATTATGTAAATAGCACGCTGGCGGGTGCTCTTATTAAGATAAAAAAGACCTATCAATCTCGATTGATAGGTCTTTACTTCATTACTGTTCTTTATCCAGTCATTACAGCGGAAGCGGGGGGATTCGAACCCCCGGTACGGAAACCCGTACGTCAGTTTAGCAAACTGGTGGTTTCAGCCACTCACCCACACTTCCTAAGAACTGCTATTATTGGAATTGCGTTGCAAAGGTATATTTTATTTTTCAATAAACAAGGCTTAAAGCTCTTATTTTTTCAGAAAAAGATATTATTTTTGCGACTGATTCTGAAAATCAATCATTTATTATTCTATGAATAAACGCATATTCTTTCAACATTGGGCCTGGTTGTGTAGTGTCGCACTGTTTTTAATTCTGTTTTCTTGTGGGTTATGGTGCTATCGCATAATCTGGGCTCCTAATTTTTTTGCAACTAAACCGGTATATATTTACATAGACGAAGATAAAGATTGGGGAAAGTTATGTGCTCAATTGGTTGATTCGGCCGATTGTATGCACATCCATAGTTTCCGGTTACTGTCTGATTGGATGAACTATTCCGGTCATTTGCGGACCGGGCGTTATCGCATTACTCCCGGGATGAATAATTTGGAGGTTGTCCGTCTATTGCGGAGCGGGCATCAGGAGGCTGTCCGTCTGACTTTCCAGTCTTCGCGGACTTTAGACGAGCTTGCCGAACGTGTTTCCTCCCAATTGATGCTTAGCGGAAATGACTTGTTACAAATGACAAATGACTCGGTTTGGTGTCATTCCATGGGATTTACCCGGCAGACGATTGCCGCTTTGTTTATTCCCAATACCTACGAGGTCTATTGGAACATATCACCGAAAGGATTTATGGCGCGTATGCAAAAAGAATACAATGCCTTTTGGAATGAGGAGAGAAAGGAGAAAGCCCGGCAGATAGGCCTGACTCCCATAGAAGTCAGCACGCTGGCTTCTATTGTTGAAGAGGAATCGGCTATGACGGACGAATATCCTATTATTGCCGGACTATATTTGAATCGGCTGAAAGCGGGCATTCCGTTACAAGCTGACCCTACGGTCAAATTTGCCATTGGCGATTTTTCCTTGCGGCGTATCTTGAATAAGCATTTGGAGATAGATTCACCTTATAATACGTATAAATATGCAGGCTTGCCTCCAGGCCCTATCCGAATCCCATCCATTCAGAGTCTGAATGCCGTATTAAACTATCAGAAACACCGCTATTTATATATGTGTGCTAAAGAGGATTTCTCGGGAAGACATAACTTTGCTGTGTCTTTAGCAGAACACAACCGGAATGCAAACCGTTATCGTGCGGCTTTGGACCGGAGAAAGATTTATTAAGAGAAGAGAACAGGTTGACCCGGCTACAGGTATATAAGAAGTGTCCCCTTGTTAACTGTAGTCAGGTCAACCCTTCGGCTAATTTTTATAAGCTACCACCCGGTATTTACCGGAAGAGAGCCGGATAGAACCGGTATCGGAGACCGGTTCATCATTAATCGTAGCCTGTTTGGCGGGGAAAGGAAGAATTACGGAGGCTTCACATCCTATCGGAATAATGACCTCCAGAATAAACGTCTGTTCATTTTCTTTTTCTTTTTCCCAGTTCACTTGCACCTTTCCATAAGGAGTGTCTTTCGAAGCCTTGACCCAAGATAGCTCATTTATCCATTGAGGACGGATAAACAGATGGCGATACCCGGGAGTGGCTTCATCCGGAACAATGCCTGCTAATGCCTGATAGAACCAAGATCCTATGCCGTTGTAGCAATTATGAATATGGCTTCGTGCTCCATTCCAATGCTCCCAGGTTGTCGTTGCCCCTTGATCAAGCATGTATATGTATCCCGGATAATCCCGTTTTTTCAACATCTGGTACATATATTCGGCTTGTTGGTTCCGAACGCACCATTCTGTAATGACAGGGATACCTACCAGCCCGGTTGATAGATGTCCGGCAAAGCGATTGGCCGTGATTTCGTACAACTTGTTTTCAACCTGAGGAATCATTTCTTTCGGTGTTGCGCCGACCAACATCGGATAAACCAAATCTATTTGTGTGCCCGAACCGTAACTTTGGGTTTTTGCATCATAAAACACCTGATGAATCCGAGCCTTTAATTGTTCCGCTTTTTGCGTATAGTCCGTTTGGTCATTAGACTTACCCAAATATTTTGCTATTTTAGCCATTGTCTGATAACAAACTACCATGAAACAATTGTTTACCAGATCAACCGAACGCGGGTCGGTTTGGTCTATACCTTCCGGAGTAGCCCAATCCCCTAAATACCAATTGCGATAGTCGGTGTCCGGCCAGGCTTTCAACAGACCCTCTACGGTGTGTGCTTGGACATATCCCAACCAGTGTTGCATGAATGGATAATACCGTTCCAGCAATCGCGCATCTCCATAATTCACATAGGTCTGCCAAGAGCCGGTAATCGGGAAACCACACCAGAACGGTCCGCCTCCGGCCGCATACGGATTGGGAGCGGTATGCGGCATACTGCCATCCTCGCGCATACAATCAGCCCATGCTTGCATCCAGTTCATGTAAAGAGGGGAAAGATTGAACATAGTTTGTACCGTAAGGGTTGAGGCATTCCCGTCACCACCATATCCCAAACGCTCTATTTGCGGGCAATCTACCATATCTCCGCCCAATGTCAGGCAACGCAGGGTATATTGAACCATGTCATGTATCGCGTTCAAATCATCATCTGAACATGCAAAGGAAGAGCTGCCCGAGTAGTCCGTATGGATCAGATAAGCTGTAATGTCCTCCAATTTCGGAGCCTGGCGCAAATTGGATAATTTCAGGTAGCGGTAAGCCTTGTAATTGAACTTGTTGGTAAAGACCTCGTTCCCTTTTCCGGAGGCAATATAATAATCTTCATACAATCCATCCCGGAACTGTTGGTTTTCGTCTAAGAAATCACAATAGCTGATGCGGATTTGTTGCCCTTTTTTCAAAGCCGGAAATTGGATGCGTGTCCAACCCGTCAGATTCGTTCCCATATCATAAATCCAAGCGGTATCTCCGGACGCTTTTACCGATATAGGCTGGAATGTTTTCTGAAAACGATTCAATTCCGTCATCTGTGGAGTTACTTTATGTTCCGGTATTTCCGCGACTCGAACCGGTTCCCAGTCTGCCGCATTCAGGGAAGCAGCATCCAAAGCAATTTTCTTCTCCGCATGAACAATTTCTCCGCCGAACTGATGAGGCCTCCAGGTCCCGAACGATACATAGCCACTCTCGCGCGCTGACCAAGAACTATCTGTAATCAAAGATGTTATCCATTCATTTCCTTTTTGTGTCTCCAACTGGGCTCTGACAAATGGTCCTCCCGGAACGACACCCGGAAGGTTGTCCTGATACCAGCCTTTGCCTAACCAAATCACCAGTTCATTGTTTCCCTCTTGTAAAGCTTCCGTAAGATCGTATGTCACCACCAACGAACGCTTATTGAATTGCGAAACGGCTGGAGCCAGTACGGCATCTCCTACCGGGAAGCCATTCAGATAAATCTCATGGTATCCTAACGAATTGACGTGTAAAAAGGCTTTTCCTTTTGTTGGAGTCCACGTGAATGTTTTTCGAAGCAAAGGCGATTCGTCCTTGTTGTCCGGTAAACCTATATAACGGGCTTTCCAATCTTGGGAAGACAACAAACCGACACCAAAATAGGCAGGTGCGCTCCAATCGGTTGCATTTCCCGACTTGTCCCATACCCGCACTTTCCAATAGGCGAAACTCTTTGATTTCAGGGCTTCCCCATCGTATGGAATCCAAATAGATTCTGATGAAGAGACTTTCCCGGAGTTCCATAGGTCAGCCTCGTTTTCATTCAGGCGTGATTCGTCTGATGCAACGAGTACCTGATACGCCATTTGCTTTTCGCCTTGCTTATCCGAATATAATTGCCAACTGAAATGGGGAGAAGTGTTGTCTATGGCCAACGGATTTTCTAACGCCTCGCATCGCAGGTCTCCTATTTCTAAGGTGGAAACCGGAGAGCAAGCGAACAATGCCCACATCATCAATAGGCTTAATCCCTGTTTTAGCTTGAATGATTTCATGTCCTATAAATTTAAAGTTATTTCTTTGAGAGTTTCAAAGCATGAAACTTTTGTTTCATAAGGACGAAACTGGAGTTTCATGCCTTGAAACTGCTAAAATAATCCTATTCTATTTCAAAACTATAAGATCCTGCCGGCAAATGCTTCGGCTCTTTATCTCCATCCAAGAACAAGGTAGCCGTTGTGTTGGCTGGTATAGTTACCCGATAGAGCACTTTCCCGTCTTTCCTTGTCCAATTCGACTCAATCTTTCCATAAGGAGACAGATAAGAAGCCTTGACATATTCCAGATCTTTTACAAAATGGGGTTTCAGTAAGATATGCTTGAATCCCGGATGCTCCGGATCGGGATTGATCCCTGCCAGGGCTTTATAGAACCAAGCTCCGAGTTCTCCATACATGATATGATTTTGCGAATAGCCCCAAGCCAGTCCGTTATAATCCCAATTTTCGTACAAAGTAGTTGCACCTTGTCTTAACCAATTACCCCACGATGGATAATCCTGTTGGGTCACCATGCGGAATGCCTGCTCTACATTTCCACTTTCCGTCAAAGCATTCAGTACCGTTTTGCATCCCATGATGCCAAAATCCAAGTGATCTTTATCGGCACGGACACGTTCGGATAGGCGCATTGCCACTTTTTCTTTCATATCTTCTGGGACGATACCCCAATAAAGCGGCATACTTTGCTCGGTCTGATATCCGTTCGCATAAATACCGGTTTCCCGGTTCAGGAATTTGGCATTGATAGCCTGTTTGATTTTCTCAGCTTCCTTTTTGTAATAGAGAAAATCCTCTTCATGTCCCAATAATTTTGCGGTGCGCGATAGGATATCTGCATTTTTATAATAATAAATAGACACGGTCAGATCCTTATCGGAAACAGATTTATGAGGTACCCAATCGCCCAATCCCGCGTCATGTGCGATGCCATCCGGGAATTTTGCCAACCAATAGTCTGTCTGTTTTTTCATTGCCTCATAATTGTCTTCCAGACAGGTGATATCTCCATAAAACTCATATATAGCCCAGGGGATAATGGTTATAGAGCAAGTCCAGTCCAAAATATCACCACCCCATCCTCCGGAAGGGATGATACATCGCAAACGTCCTCCGTCATACATATTATCCCGATGATCATCCATCCATTTTTCATACAATGTGATAGCATCAAAATTATAAAGAGCCGTCTCAATGGCCAAATGCGCGTCACCCGTCCAGCCATTCTTTTCCCGATGGGGGCAATCGGTCGGATAGCCTACCAAGTTGGAAAGATAAGAGTAATTGGTAGCACGCCACAATCGGTTTACCAACGAATCGGAACATTCAAAGCTCCCGATAGGAGGCACATCTGTATGTATAAAGTAAGAGGTGAGGTTCTTTTCTGTCAGTTCCAAAGGCTTGTCCGAAGAGACCTCTACATATTGGAATCCTTTATAATTAAAACGCGGAGCGAATGTGTTCTTTTTACCGTCCAAGATAAGCACATCCGTCTGGAACAATTCATCTTCCGGATGCTTCCCGTACTTCAACGGTTCATTTACATTCTGATAAAATTGCGTGTTGTTATCATCAAAAATGCGTTTGTGGCGCGAATCCAATTGCTCTCCATGGTGTAATTTCACTTTTGTCCCGGCTGGCCCTTGCGCAGAGAAAGCGGTAATACCCGACCAGTTCTGTCCGAAATCATACAAATAGAGAGTGTCACTCAGCTTTTTTACATCAACAGGTTCACGCGAATCGGTTATCCGGATGGGGTGCATGGTTTGAGAGGAGATGACAACATCCGGCCATTCCACTTCCGAGGCGTTCCGCCAGGTCGAGTCATCCAAGGTGGCTTTGTCCCAATCGGGAATCTCCTGCCGGAAATCATAATTTTCCGCTACATAGATAGCATTAAAGCTAATCGGACCGGCCTTGACTTTAAAATTCTTATCTGAAGCAATCACCTCTTCAGAACCATCGGTATAACGTATTCTCAGATTCAGGCAAAACGAAGGGCGAGCACGCCATGGGGCATTGTGGAAATTCCATTCTGCTACAGGCTGGTGATTATACCAACCATTTCCTAGGATTACTCCTACCGCGTTTTCACCCGATTGCAAGAGATGAGTTACATCATACGTGGCATACAACAAACGTTTGCTATAATCCGTAAAGGCCGGGTCCAGAAAATGATCGCCTACTTTCTTCCCATTAATGGAAAGTTCATATAAACCGGCGGCTACGATATAAGCCCGGGCCGATTCAATCTCTTTATCTACGGATAAATACTTCCGGAAATAGGGTGTCTCCCGGGACTCCACATCTTTCCCGTCCGAAATAAAAGTCCCTTGCCAGTCCTCTCGTTTCAACAAGCCGGTCTCGAAAGAAGAAATCACCGGTTCCGACTTTTGCTTATCCTTGTCCCAAACCGTTATACTCCAATAATAACGAGTGCAAGGCTCCAGCCTCTTCCCATTATAGGTGGCCATCATCTGCTCGCCCGATTTCTTCTCTTGCCAAATGATCTTTTTGCCTTTCGACAAAGCCAGCGAATCTTTTCCAACCGCTATCCGATAAGCCGTCTGTTTAGCCCCATTTCTCCCATCCGCTAATTGCCAAGAAAAACGAGGCGATTCCCGATCAATTCCTAACGGGCGTACCAGATGTTCGCACCGAAGGGAAGTAGGGGAACAAGAGGATTCTGTTTGGGCAGCTACATTGTCCCATGCCCATGCGGTACTCAAGGCCATCCATGCCCATACTACTATATGATTCTTCTTTCTCATAAGTCTGCATTATGAAAATTCTAACTTAATATACTACATCCTTAATATACTACATCGAAATCCTGCATCAGACCATAATCCTGCATTTGGTATTCTTTTCCTGGAATTTGTTCCTTGATATTTTTCCAATGCCATGGGCCAGCCAATCCGGGAGCCGGATTATTATAATGCGGGCCTAACAGGTTTTTATGACTACCTATTACTCGAACCTCTATTTGGTTTTTGCCTTGTTTTACATGAGATGTTATATCCAAACGATAGGGATTGGATGCGATGATACCGGCTTTTTCTCCATTCACATATACTTCGGCAACGGTCCCTTTCCAAGCATTTAATTGTACTGCATAGGGTTTGGAGGTATCTTCTATCGTATAATCTTTTGTATAAGACATATCCCAAGAATAGAAAGGCTGTTTCTGTGCTTTCCAACTCCCTAAAGTCAATTTTTCTACCGGTGCGCTGATGCTCCAACCAGCCTTTTCTGGAATAACCGAGAAATCACCGATGATATACACAGGCTCGATTTCTGCAAAGATACTCATAGAAGCAACGCTCATTTCTACCGCATTAGCTCCTTGTCTGATTTTATCACCAATCGGATAGACACCAAATGAACGATCTAACCACCATTCGCCGGGAGTCGGCTGAACTTTTTCTCCGTTGATTTTTACGGTAAACAATTCCGGACGTTCTGATACCAGCTTCATGTCGGAATAATCAAATTTATCGTTTATCGTAAAATGGTAAGTTGTTGTAAATCCTCCATTTGTAAATGTATCTCTATCTAAAATATTCCGTTTATATTGAACGGAGGTATTCCAAGGATTGCCATTGACAAAACCATATTCTTTGAATGCCATGTCGGCTGCTTCGGCAAAATACACATTTTTCTTGCTTTTACCATTCACATATACATCACAAAAGTCGATATTCAATGCGTTTTCTTTCAAACGATTAACTTGTACAACACTATTGGCCTTCAGTTTCGTGTCTCCGGCTAAAGGAGGCCTTTGGGGATAACCTTTCAGGGTGTTTTCTGAGCAAAACAGTAATAGACTTTCTGCTGGTTCCAAACGGAATTTGATGAGGATAAAATCTTTATCAGCCACAAACGGATAGGCATAAATCTGCCCGTTCATCGCTTCTAGACTTGCTACGGATTTTTTGGTAGATACGATGGTCCCATTAACGGATTCATCCATAGAGGAGTTTACCAGGAAGAGTAATTCTCCATCAGCAAATTGACGGCGTTGGTGATACAAATTTCCCCCATTAAATGTAAATAAGCAGTCTTTATTCATGAAGTACTTCTGCATGACCTCTTTGCTTAATTGGGGGGCAGATATAACTGATGGAGATTTTAATAAGGCGGCCAGCTCTTCATTCTCTGCACCATCAATTTGGTTGGGTGAAGAGAAGCAAATCAGTTTTCCTCCTTGTTTTACGAATTTCTGCAGTAAATCAAAGGTGGGTTTATTCAAGGTTTCCATCATTGGAGGTAGTACAACTACAGAATAAGCGGCTTTTCCGATTATAAATTCTCCATTTGTTACTTGCCCGTGATCTTTGATGATATTTTCAGATCCCAGATCATATTCCACTTGATTCTTCTCTAAGGTCGTAACGAATGTCTGGAATGCCTGACCGATTTCCATCAATTTCGGACTGCTTTTAGTATGAGAGTAATAGCTCCATAAAGTAGAATTAGGTTCCAGTACCAAAATATCATTGTCCTGAATACCTTTACTCATAACCAGTGAGAGACGGGCGTAATAATCGTTCAGTACTTTATAATCAGACCACCAAGGCGAGTGGTAGGTGAATACAGGAGGGTAGTCATATTTGCTGGCTCCGGTCAGCGTAGCGTGTGCTAAGTGCTGATTCATAAAATTGACACCTAATACATAT
>ERZ857521.1829-NODE-1829-length-23067-cov-66.729967_pt1 | contig 23067 bp, 19 predicted proteins | sample MGYA00519701_ERZ857521 | MGnify/ENA primary metagenome ERZ857521 (study PRJEB31778, sample SAMEA3449346) | human gut metagenome | biome: human gut; feature: human-associated habitat; material: faeces | place: United Kingdom | collected 2010/2012 ...
GGGGCTTAAAGATACTTCCTCACGGCCCGCCAAAGACTTGGGGGGAACCCTGCGGTACACGATACGAACGGTGCTGCGGAGTTATGACAGCCGCGCCAGCGGAGAACTGTTGTGTTCCCATCGTCAGGGGGCGTGGCAAATGTGATGAAAGCTTAGTTATATAAATAGGAAGCGTTTACAGCTTCCTGTTCAAAATCAGATACCATGCGCTGGCAGTTTCGGCTGCCAGCGTATTCATGTGGCTTTGAACAAACACGATGACAAACTTGACAGATTGGAGGAAATATGCTTTATGGAAAAACTTATTACACGAAAAGAAGCAGCAGAAATCTTAGGTATCAGTATTGCAACGCTGGACGCGGCCCGTAACAATGGTCTTATTTCTTATGTGCAATATGTGCAGAATGGCTGTGTGTACTTTACTTCAGCGGGCCTTCAGGAGTATATCGCAAAATGCACCCACAGAGCAAAGCCAGCAGAAAAGAACGCAACTTATCGTAAACCTCGCAGAGCTGGAGTGTGAGCCGGTCCGTATCCTTGTCGAAATCATAATGGTCTGATAAAACATAGATACAGCGCTGGAGTATATTCTTAGGAGGTGGCGGAATTGGCAAAAAGAAAAAGAGCAATTCCACAATACGGTACAGTTACGCTTAACGGCATAGATTATTATAGAACGCGGGTTCAGAACGCAGATGGAAAACTGGTGGCCCTTTATGCGAGAACACCGGAAGAATTATATGATAAAGAGTTGGGAGCATTAGAGCAGATCGACAACGATACATTCTGTCGGAAATCCCCGACGGTTGCAGACTACTGTGAAAAATGGCTTTTGATGCAGTCGGTTCATGTGAGGGCAACCACGCTGATAGATTATACCTCAAAGGTCAGACGGCACATTATAAAAGAACTGGGACAGATGCGGATGGCAGATGTGACACTGGATGACATTCAGCTTGCACTTGTTCCTGTTTCCGAGAAGTCCGCTTCGGTATATAAGTCAGTGGTTATCCTGTATAAATCCATTTTCCGTGCAGCAAAGGAAAGTAAGATTATTGATAACAACCCAACGACTTACCTTACAGCCAAAGGTGGAGGCGTTCCGCAGAAGGACAAAGCTGCATTGACGGATGAACAGGCCGCCAGACTGCTGGATGCCATTCAGGGACTTCCGCCGTATGTATTTGTCATGTTAGGGCTGTATGCAGGATTGCGGCGAGAAGAAATTCTTGCCCTAAAATGGGATTCTGTATATCTGGATGTGGATTGCCCTTATTTAACGGTACGCAGGGCATGGCACACGGAAAATAACAGACCGGTGATTCTGGATGAGCTGAAAACGAAAGCCGCGCATCGAAATATTCCGTTGCCGGTTTGCCTGGCGGACTGTCTGAAAGAGACAAAAGCTAATTCACAGTCAGAATATGTGGTGCCGAACCGGGATGGTGATCCGTTGTCCTATACACAGTTCAAGCGGCTCTGGCAGTACATTGTAACCCGAACAGTCAAGGAGCGTTTCTATTATCGCTACGAGGATGGAAAGCGTGTAAAGCACACGGTTACGCCAGTCCTCGGTGAAAAGGCAGCGCATAACGGCAAAGTGATTTACAGTTTGGATTTTGAAGTGACACCGCATCAGCTGCGGCATACATACATTACGAATCTGATTCATTCGTCCGTGGACCCGAAAACGGTTCAATACCTGGCGGGGCATGAGAGTAGTAAAATTACGATGGATATTTACGCAAAGGTTAAATACAACAGACCGGATGAGCTGGTAAGAACAATGGGTGGTGCATTTGCCCAGTGGGATGCAGCACAGGCATAACAATTATAAAGAGTAGGAAACAAAGCTGGAGCGAGGCAAGGATGTCTCGCTCTTTGTTTTACATAATCCGTATCTTTGATTAAGTGGGTGCTTTCTGATAAAAAGAAGGTGTGAATTTAAGAACACTCATTATCAGGAAAGGAAGATTTGTATGGCTAAGAAAAAACAAAGCGTTCCAGAGTACGGAACGGTTACAAGAAAAGGAACACTGTATTACAGAACCAGAATTACAGATGCCGATGGAAAGCAGGTCAGCTTATATGCGACCACCTGTGAAGAATTATATGAAAAGCAGTTGGAGGCCCGGAGACAGGTGGATGAGATCATCTTTCACCGAAAGCATCCAACGGTTGCCGAGTATTGTGAGAAATGGCTGCTGATGCAGTCAGCAAAGGTGTCTACGGCTACTATAAAAGGATACAGACAGAATATGAAGAATTATGTCATTAGCTCTCTGGGAGATATGTATATGGAGGAAGTGACTGCGGATGATATTCGTCTGACGCTTGTTCCGCTGTCTCAAAAATCGAAAGGACTGTATGATACGGTAAATATGCTGATTAAGTGTGTGTTTTATTCGGCAGAGCGCAGTCAGCTGATAACCGATAATCCGTGTGTAGGAATTTCAGCAAAGGGCGGAAAAGCATCGAAAAAGAAAGACGCCTTAACAGATCAACAGGTTGCAATTCTGCTGGATACGGTGAAAGAGCTTCCGCCATATCTTTTTATTATGATTGGTTTGTATTCCGGCTTGCGTCGGGAAGAAATTCTTGCATTGCAATGGGACTGTGTATTCCTGGATGAATCCACACCATACATTTCTGTGCGGCGGGCATGGCGCGCGGAGCATAACAGGCCGGTGATCTCCACCGTCCTAAAGACAAAGGCAGCTAAAAGGGATATTCCCATTCCGAAGTGTCTGGTGGACTGTCTGCGGGAAGCAAAAGCAAATTCCATATCGGAGTATGTGATTGCCGACAGTGAAGGACAGCCGCTTTCCTATTCTCAGTTTACGAGAGTTTGGCAGTATGTAGTTGTTCGTTCTGCAAAAGAGAGAACCTACTATAAATATGTGAATGGACAGAGCATTAAATATACCGTCAAGCCGACATTAGGAACAAGGCAGAGGAACAATCCCAAGATTCGCTATACCCTGAATTTCGATGTAACACCGCACTTGTTGCGGCATACCTACATCACGAATCTGCTCTATGCGGGCGTTGACCCTAAGACAGTTCAGTATCTGGCAGGGCATGAGAATAGTAAGACAACTATGGACATTTACGCGAGGGTCAAGTATAATAAACCAGAGGAACTTTTCGAGGTAGTGAATGATGCTTTGAACCAGGAGAATTTCGATGAAAAATCACCGATTTCTATGGTTAAGGAATAGGACAACCAACAACAGAAAATGCGAAAAAGCCCGTAATATCAAGGAAAAACGCACCATAGAGATGTTTAGCCCGGCCTGAAGGCTGCTCGTCGCGCGCCCCAGTTCAGCAAGCGCTGAGTTCCCTTCTGTACCAAGCATTTTGCGCCCTATGGCTGTTATGGCAGTCATGGGGTGTTTTTGTATGCAGTCGGTTTTGTGCAAAAGATCTGCCTGTGCGGAAATCGCGGAAAACCTTGCAGAGTCGGCATTCTCCGGACTTTTCAAGCGTGAAATCTGTGCAAAATCAGGAGGCTCTTATTTGCATAATGATGTATTTTTTACAGTCATGCGCGGCTGAAAAGTCCGTCGCTTGTCCGGCTGATTTTCTCGACATTGCCAACATCTTTGTGGACGTAGGTGTTCATGGTCATCGTAATTTTGGAATGTCCGGCAATGCTCTGCAAGGTTTTGATGTCTACGCGACCTGTGGCTTGCAGCTGGGTCAGGAAGGTGTGGCGAAGCACATGCGGGGTCACACCCTTGGGAAGGTTGACTTTCTTGCAGATTCGCTTCCATGTGTTTCGGAAGGAACGTTCGCTTAATGCGTCCTCGTCACCCACCACATATTGGGCGAAATCTTCGTTTGCTGGCATGTGATTCCGCAAAATCTGTTCCAGCTCTGGCAGCAGGGGAACTTCACGGAGCCCGGCCTTGGACTTGGTTAGCTTTTCTATGGGTCAGTTGTTGATGAATGTGATTTGTCTGCGCACATGAATGAGCTTACGTATGTACATAACTTCTTGCTGATATCAATCGCGTCGCTGACAATATCATTGATGCGCTTCATCAGCGTGGAATTCGGCAGTATGGTAGCGTACCTCCTCAGTCGATGTGTCGATACAAGTCAATTCACTTTCGTGTTTCTCCTCCGCTCTACCATACGCAGCAAGATAAACAATGCAGCGGCAAAGCAAAGCATCCACCAGGGCATCAGCGCTACGCCCAAGCGCCCAAAAAGGAAACCCGTCACAAGAGGCATAAGCATAGAGCCGAGAGAGGATGCCGCTTGTTGAAGGGCTGTTACCGACTGACTGGCGCGTCTGCCAACCAGCAACGGAAGCTCATGAACTATGCAGGGATTGATGGACGCGCACCCAAGGCCAGTCAATAGCACACCGATGACACACATGATATAGCCGGAACCCAACAGCAGTACCAAAATCCCCGTCAGCATGAGGATGACACTGCACCGCACCAATGTGAAGCTGCTGAATCGCATATTAACAAACCCAGAAATCCCGCGTCCAGCGGTAATACCCAAAAAGAAGAGGCTGGACATCAACGCCGCCTGACTCTCGGACAGTGCATAAACTTCCCCGGCAAAGGAAGTAATCCAAAGGGTCATACAGGACTCCGCGGCGTAATACGAAAGAAACAGCAGCAGAATTGTCTTAACGCCAGGCATGCGCATTGCTTCGCCATTGGAAACAAAGCCTTCGCCAGCAGAATCTCCAACATTTTCAGAGGATGCGCGGCTTGCTTTCCAGCGCGGAAGTGTAAAGGTAAAGAAAACGGAAATCAGCCCCACGCAGCAGGCAGCGAACACATAGCCGCCTCGCCAAGTGTGGTTCATCTGATAACTGAGCGTCAGCAAAGCGGGGCCAACCATACTGCCAACGCCCCAAAAACAATGCACCCAGTTTAGATGCCGCGCTTCATAGTGCAACGAAAGATAGGCGTTCAATGTAGCCACAAGACATCCGGCGCTTGAACCGATCAGCAGGCTTGCCGCACAAATCATATAGGGAGAGGACGCTGCCAGATAACCAATCAGCCCCGCAACGGTCAACAGGAGGCTGTAAAAGATTGTCCGGCTTATACCAAGGCGGTTCATAATGCGGACGCAAAGCAGACTGGATAAAATGGTGCCTCCCGCGCAGATCGCGGCGATAACGCCCATCCACTCCGCCGAAGCGCTAAGCTCTCCCTGAATGGATGGCCATGCCGCGCCCAGCATCGAATTGGGCAGTCCGACGGAGAAGAACACCAGATAAATCATGATGAGGAGCAAGTTCTTGACCTTCCTTATACCGTAATGAGCAGCTGCCCGGTGAAGGGAATCCGCCTGCCAGAGGGCGTAATGAACAATCCTTCCGTGTTTTCAGGAAGCTGCACCTCGTAGCTCCATTGTCCATTAGCGCATTTCTGGTAACAGTAGTGAACCGGCCCGGAAGGCGTGATTGCCGTGCCCGAAAGATCATCCAAATCATACAGGTGCGGCATGATAACAACTCGGTGACCTTCCGGGCGAACCCCCGCCATGGTGCGCGTCAACTCATATAAGGGCAGCGCACTCCAGGCATGGCATTCGCTGCGGGGATGACGAGGCTCTTCTGGACAGGTTGTATTGCCTCGGTCAATCAGCCCAATCCACGCATCCAGACTCTGCCGCATTTCGTCCTCCATGCCCGCCTGTTCCAGCGCACGGAACCATTCGTAGGAAGCGGCAAAAGAGCAAGGTGGACAAGCCAGCGCGTTTTTCAATGCTGTGCGGCTCTGGGCGGGATCAAACAGTCCGTTGATGACCGCCCAGGCCTGGGCGTGTCGTGTAAACTGCCTGCAATTCGGACCTTCGCGGAGCATTCCTGCTTCCTCGCTGAAGCACAAAGCTCGCACTTTTTCGAGAATTTCCGCACGACGCTTGCGGTATTCCATGGCCGTTCCAGGACGGCCCGTGGCCTCATAGAGCTTCGCGCCGCACGCCAAAGCCCATGCGTACATCAAATTGATGATGGTGCTGGAGCCTTCAAAGTACGCGGGCGATACGCCAGATAAATCCTTCCAATCATCCTGCCAGTTCATAAAGGCCCAAGGGGTGATCTTTCCTACCAGCCCGGTTTCATCTCGCTTGCTCTCATAGTAATCAAGGATGCGGTCAATGTCTGTGCGATAGCATCGACCCAGCGCCAGATCGCCTGTATGTTCCACATATTCCCATAAGGTATAGGCATAGTGCAGGGAAAAGGTGGAGATCACCTGACAATAGGCCGTGGGCGTTTTGCCGGGCAGCAAGCCCTCCGGTCGCATGCCGCAGTGGAAATCCAGCAGCGCCTTTTTTGCCAACCGGGCGTCACGGCTTACCGCATAGGTAAAAAGCATTTGCAGCCGGGTATCCATGATGAATTGCAGCTGTTCGTAGTACGGACAATCCATGTAGGTTTCCAGCATGCAGTTTTGGAGCGTTCTCAGGCAGATGCCCCAAAGCTGCCCGACCCAGGGCGTGGATGAATCCACCGTGGATTCCACAGACAGAGGATAACCTGTTTTTCGATAAACCTGCGCAGCGGGCATTTCCGGCAGCTTACCGTCGGATGATTTGACGACAATGAAGCGGAAGGTACGCACCCAGAACGGCTCATAGTTGACGAGATGACCATTCAAAATGATATGATCGGCCCTGCCTTCCACCGTTCCGCCCATATCATCAATGCGGGCGCCGTCCGCGCCGTTTCCGAACCGCTCCAGATAGGTCACGGTGATTTCTGTGCCAGCATTCCCGTTGAAAGAGAAGCGGGGATAACCATTCACTTCCACTCCGGCGTCAAGCACCAAGTCGTTTTTTCTGCGGATGACCCGCGCAAAGGCGCATTCCGTTTCCTCCATCAGCGGAATCTCTCGTGGCATCAGGTGAACTCTGGGAATTAGCCCGACGCTCTGAAAAAGCGCGGAGGGCATGACTGGCCCGGAGGCGCAGGCAAGCGACCAAGAGGAAGCGTCAAAGTCCAGGCGTTTCCATTCGAGCGGCGAACGCCGGGCATCAACGCTTTCCTCCGTAGCGCCTAAATAGACGGTATACTCCGATGATTTGAGAAAGAAGGTGTGATCCAGCCACACCCGCCAGAGCGCTTTTCCCGTGGAAATGGTTCCAATCACGCGGCCCAAAGCGTCGGTGATGTCGCCGTCAATGGCCAGAGCATGGCAGTTTCCAGCGCCCACCACGCCGTAAATGGCCGCTCGTTCATCCGTTTGATCCCTGGCAATGTCGGGATCGTTATACAGCACCTGAACGGCAAACACGTTTTTCCCGCCATGCAGATAGGGCGTCAGCGAGACTGTTTCATAATATTGTCGGTTCAGATCGCCCTTGCAGGAGCCGGACAGCACGGCTTGATCGTTGACCCAGAGCCGATAACGGGAAACAGCCGTGATCCGGACCGTCAAATGCGCATCCGTCAGCAATTCCTGTTCCAAGCGGAAATACGCAAACCGACCGCCCAGATCACCATGGAGAATCTGCTTGTTGCGAAGCTCCATGTCGGGTATTTTGATCCACTGTACCTCATTCCACATCGCTGTTTCCTCGTTTCGGCAGATTTCACTTATGCATTGCAGCCATTTTCTCCAGAATCATATCGAAGGTGAAGGCCATAGCGTTGGGGCGAATGCCTGCTTCCACCTCCAGTGAGGAGCCGTAATCCACCACCATCAAATCGCCGGACAAATAGCTGCCCATGTTGCTGCACTGGAACACAATGGGCATCGCCATTTCCTCGCTGGCGGCCAGACGGTGCGCATGGCCGGTAAAGGCGAGCAGCCGCTCCTCGCTGCCAGTCAGCTTTAGGAAATCGTCCTTCAGGCCAGTGTCCGTAGAACCGGGCAAAACCGCGTTGACACGGATTTTCCTGGCCGCGAAAAGCGCCTGCTGCTTTGCCACCAGGTAGTTCATGGCCAGTTTGGAGAAGGAATAACCCAGGTTGCCCGGCAGATGAATCAGCGGCGTTTTTTCCAGCGCGGCCACCGCGCCATCCCAGGCTTCCGCTTCCACCACGGGCAGATAGTGCCGCTTGTTGCCCTCCTGCTCCCAGCCGATGCCGGCGGTGGACGTCATGTAAGCAATCGCGCCGCCTTCCGTCATGCGTGCGGTAAGAATGCACTCGCTGATGTACTTGTTGGAAATCAGGTCAATTTTGGTTGTGGTCAGGAAGTCCGTGCCGAGGCCAGACACGCCAGCAATGCCGAAATAGCAGTCGATGTGGTCGGGAATCTGAGCGAAGGCCGCGTCGATGGATTCCTTTTTGCTCAAATCCGTATGCAGATAGGCTGTAATGCCCTCTACCTTGACCTCAGCCCAGTCCAGGGCGTAGACCATTGCGCCCAAATCCACCAGCATCTCCGCCGTGGCCTTACCCATACCGCTGGCCGCGCCAGTTACCACACATACCTTACCCGTATACCCAAGGTAATCCTTCATTTGCATTTCCTCCTCAAAAAATGTCAGTCTTTGCATAGAAACAGCGTTCCCGCCCCTGGATGATGGCGCTTTCCCGAATGCGGAATGCGCCGCGTAAACGGATGTCCTCCGAGGAAGCGCCGATCCGCACACCGATCATCCCCTTTTCGACCAACCAGCGCATCTCCCGATTGAGAAACGCCATGCGATCCGGCCGGAAGGTGAAGCACACCTGACGGCTTTCGCCTGGCTCCAACGCCACGCGGGCGAAACCTACCAGTTCCTGCACCGGGCGAACCATACAGGCCTGCTCGTCCCGCAGGTACAGCTGAACAACCTCCGTGCCTGCCCGGCTGCCCGTGTTGGTCACCTGGCAGGACACGGTGATTTCCTCCCGTGGGCCAACCTCCTCCTTGTCGATGCGCAAACCATCATAGGCAAAGGTCGTATAGCTCAGGCCCTGACCGAAGTAGTACCGGGGCCGATGCGGCATATCCACATATTCCTGGAAGCCGATGCTGTCGCCCTGATGCCAAGAGGAACCGTTGGGGTGATTGTAATACACGGGGATTTGCCCTGCGCTGCGGGCGGTGGTCACTGGCATACGGCCGCTGGGGGCAGTTTCCCCTGTCAGCACCCGCGTCAGTGCCTCCGCGCCCATTTCGGAGGGATTCCAGGCTTCCAGGATGGCGTCCAGGCATTCATCCGCCGCGTCGCTGGAAATGGGTCGCCCGCCGAAGTGAATGCCGATCATCGGCTTGTGCAGGTTGGCAGCTGCCCGGATGAAAGCATCCTGACACCGCGGCAGGTTAATGTCCGTCGCGTCCACGCCCTCGCCCATGGTGGCCACGGAACCGGAGCCGTGCTTGCCGCCCAGCGTCAGAATGACCAGATCAGCCCCGGCAGCGGCCTGCAAAGCCTCAGCAAAATGGCTTTCGTCCGCGCCAGCGATGGGATAGCCGTAAGCATAGGTGATTTCCGCGTCGGGCAGCGAAGATGTGAGCTTTGCAAGCAGGCTGGGGCAGTCCGGCTTGATTTGCCGCCCAATCTGCGCAAACTCCTCCGTTTCGTCGCTCTGCACCTGCGTACCTGGCACGGTGAGCATGGGCTTGCGCTCCGTGTTGGAGGCATCCACCCCGGCCAGGCTGTTCATGACCGCATGAATGGCTTCTACCATGGACAGATGGGTGTATCCGCCAAAGAAATGCCGTGCGTTGTCCGCGTGAGGGCCGATCAGGGCAATCTTCCTGACATTCTTTCCAACGGGAAGCACGTGGTTGTCGTTTTTTAGCAGCACCAGGGATTCCAGGGCGCTTTGCAGCGTAATCAGCTCATCCTCCGGATGATGAACCATCTCCGACAATGCGCTTCCCGTCAGGGCAAAGGGATGTTCAAACAGGCCCATGCGGAATTTGGCCCGCAATACCCTTCGCACCGCTTGGTCGAGCAGTGCCATGTCCGCTTTTCCCTGCGCGAACATAGCTTTCATTTCTTCATTGAAGCACACTGTGTCGGGTAGCTCCACATCCATGCCCGCGGACAGGCAGGCCAGCCCGGCCTCGGCCTCGGTTTCGTAGAGCTTCTGCGTATGATGCACGTTGCTCACGGCGCTGTAATCGGCCACGGCCACGCCGTCAAAGCCCATCTCCTGGCGCAGAATCTGGGTCAGCAGATGCTCGGAGGCGGACACCGGCTCGCCGCCGATGCTGCAATAGCAGGGCATCACACCCCGCAGGTTTTCCTCCGCGATGGCTGCCTGGAAGGGCAGACCGTAGACCTCCCGCAGCAGCCTTTCGGGAATACTGCAGACCGTGCCATGAATGCCGCCCTCCGACTGATGAAACCCCATATAATGCTTGGCAACCGATTCAGCCCTGCACTCGCCCTCACCCTGCTTCTGGACGCCGCGGGTGTAGGCGCTGCCCATGGCTGCTGCCAGCGTGGAATCCTCGCCGTAGGTTTCGCCTTCCCGGCCCATGCGCGGTTCCCGGTTGATGTCCAGCACGGGGGCCAGAATCTGGGTGATGCCCAGTGCGCGCTCCTGTCGGCTGACGATCTCGCTGATCTTTTCTTCCAGCGCGGGGTCAAAGGAAGCGCCACGGCCAATCCCTGCCGGGAAGCTGGTGGCGTCCTGCACCAGCGCTCCGCACAGGCCCTCCATGTGGAACACGGCGGGAATCCCGAAACGGCTGTTTTTCATCACCGTTTCCTGGATTTCCCGTTGGATGCCCGCTGCTTCCTCCAGGGACAGCGCCTGCCGGAATTCCAGCGTGCTGATCTGTCCGATACCGTATCTTGTGTCCTTTTGCAGATCGCCATGGGCGAAAAAATGGCATTGAAGCTGGGCCAGCTTCTCATCCAGCGTCATTTGCGCCAGCAGATCCTCCGTTCTTTCCTCCGGACTCAGGCTGGCGTCGCGATAACGGTTACTCATGAGCGGCCTCCTTGACTGGAATGGTGATGGTAACGGGTTCCAAGCCCTCGGCGGAAAGCATTACACGAACGTTGCCCGCCGTCCGGGCGCTGCGGATAACAGCCTGCAATCTTCCTTGATAGGTGGTATGGTGATTCTGATCGAACCGCTCGGCATTGACAGGATTGGCACTGCCAAAGCCAGCCAATGTTCCTGCGCCGTCCACCTGAATCGAAATGACCCTTTCCGGCCAGGTTTTGACGATTCCTTGCCGATCTGTCACGGCGATGTCGATAAAGCTGAAATCCTCACCGTCAGCGATCAGCTTCTTTTTGTTCGGTACCGCCGTCAGTATCGTTTCCGAACGTGCCGTTGCCAGCGTATTCCGATACAACTCATGACCATCTGCGTCATAGCCGACAGCCAGCACCTCGCCGGCTTCGTAAGCGGCGGGGAACTTGGCAAAGAAGTCGACGACGGGCGTTCGGCCAAGGGAGGAACCGTTCACAAAAACCTCCGCTTCCGCCGCGTCGGTGTATACGTCAATCCAAGTAGGCTTTCCCTCGCAGCCGTCAAAGCTCCAGCTTTCGATGGTATCCGTCCACAAATAGGAAGTATAGGTGGGGACGACGCCGTCATGAACGGGCACCTGCGCCGCCAGCCACAATCCGTGACCGCCCCAGGCCAGCTCATACCGATGAATGGCGGGCAGCGGCTTCCCCAGCAGATCGACCACGCCGCCGTGATTGAGCAGCCACGGATAATCCTTGCCCCGCAGATTCTTGGGCCGGTCATCCTCTGGCAGCTTGCCGTAGCACTCGTTGCAGGTGTTGCATTCGCCCAGATGATCCTGTAGCGTCCAGATGAAATCGCCGATCAAATAGGGATGTTCCTTAGCAAAGCGCATGGTATCGACGATGCGGTCGCCGCGGGTTTCTGTGCCCAGCAGCACGCGCTCCGGGTGCAGCGCGTGGAGCGTTTCGTATTTGTCCTCATAATAGTTGTATCCAGCCACGTCCAGCGCGGGGTAGAGATGCTTGGTTGCATCCTCATCCATGCGGATGTAGGTGGGTGGGTAAGGCTCGTTTTTCTCGCTGTCCGGGATGTTGGCCGCCGCACCCATGAACACACCCAGATAATGCTTCCAATCAGCCTGACGGTTTTCCTCACTCTGGGTCATCCATTCGTCCTCATCCACCGTCAGATAGGGCGTGCCGTCAACGTATTCCCGGAGCCAATGGACGCTGGGGCAGAAGGTAATCAGCCGCGTATCGTCCATCTCCCGAATGGTGCTGATGATAGATTTCCCGATACGCACCCCCTTCACGCCGCCAGCCTCGGGAATCTCATTGCCGATGGAGTACATGATCACTGAAGGGTGGTTGTAAGCGTCCTGCACCATGAGGCGGGTATCGGATAGGTAGCTGTCCATGAACCGCTTCACATAGGGGTTCATCACCTTGGGTCGATACCAGCTGTCGAAAGCCTCGTCCATCACATAAAGCCCCACTTCATCGCAGGCTTTCATCAGGCTGCGGCTCATGGGATGGTGCGCGGAACGGATGGCGTTGAATCCTGCCCGCTTGATATTCCGCGCCCGGCGAAGCTCGGTTACGTCATTGTTGATGACGCCGATCACGCCATTATCGTTATGGATACAGCCGCCCCGTAAGAAGGTGGGGACATCGTTAACCAGCAGCCCTTTCTCCGGCTGAACGGTCACCGTGCGGATGCCGAAGGTCTCCTCCGCCGCATCCACAACGCTTCCCTGGTCGATCAACTCGGCCCTGGCTTGGTAGAGATGTGGCGTTTCGGCGCTCCACAGCTTCGCGTCCGGCACGTTGATTTCAAAGGGTGCCTGGCCGCTGACCTCGGCAATGAGCTGGCCGCCGTCAAAAATGGCTACGTGGATTTTCTCTCCGCCAGTATGATGCACGTCCACCCGAATCCTCGCGGGATGGATGGAGAGCGTCGTGATTTTCAGCCCGTACAGGTCGATATGTCGCTTATCAGCCACAAACAAGTTGACGGGACGATAGATTCCACCACCCGTGTACCAGCGGTTATGTCCCTCCCGGGGTACGTCTGCGGTAACGGTCAGCAGGTTGTGCTCACCAAAACGCAATTGATCGGTCAAATCCACTACGATTGGCGTAAAGCCATAAGGATGGTCGGCAAGCTGCTTGCCGTTCAGGGCAACCGTCGTGTTGCAGTACACGCTTTCCAGCTCGACAAGAACCGCTTTTCCCCGCCACTGCGCGGGCGCAAAGAAGCGCTTGGTATATTGGTAGGTTTCCCCCAGAAATCCGGCGGACAAAAAGTAATTGCGGATGGAAGGGTCGCGATCGGTATGAATCATGCCGTCATGGGGCAGCGTGACGGGATAGCTTCTGCCCGTCTGCACGGCCTCAAACTGCCAATCCGTGTTCCAGTTTTGTGCGTTCATGGGGATATTCCTCCCATCCATCAAGATAAGAAGATTATACAGAATTCAGAGTCCAAAGAATAGAAACAAATTAGCGAATAAGTTCCATTTTTCGCACAAGTAAAAAGCCGGCGCTCCCCATAGGAAACACCGGCTTAGGCTTATACTATTTCCAGATAAGAATGCGCCAAGATGCGCCGCGAATTTTTCATTCTGGCTAACGTGAATGAAACGCAGCGTAGCAGCGCTACGCTAAGTGGAATGAGCGGACGCCAGAAGGGAAAAGGCGCAAGCAGATGGCGCAGGTGAATCTGGAAATAGTATTAGGCCAGAAAAGCGGCAATCTGGGCGTAATCCTCTTCCTTCGTACATTCCAGCCCGCTGCTTTCAGGGCTGGTGTGTGCAAGCAGTGAGATGAACACATATTGAGACAACACGCTTTTCAGATCAAGTTGATCGTTTTTCGTAAGGAAGAATACGTCGCCGTCGCATTGCTTGACGGCCTTCATCAATGCCACCGGGTCAATGGCGGGTTTGAGCTTCTTCACCAGTAGACCTCCTATTGATTTTCTTCTTCCTGGGCCCGCAGCTGCTTGCGGTAGGCGCTGGGCGTCATGCCGACCTTCTCGCAGAACACCTTGCCAAAGTAATTCCGGCTGTTGAATTGCAGCGTTTCGCTGATTTCATCCACGGACTTCGAGGTGGTCACCAGCCAGATCTTGGCCAGGTTGATGCGCTCGTCCTTGATGAAATCCACCACCCTGATGCCCATCTCCTTGTTGAAGCGCTTGGACAGGTAATACTCCGAATAGCCAACATGCCGCGCAATCTGGGACAGCTCCAGGGGCTGAAGAATATGGCGCCGAATGTAGTCGCAACACTGCTGCACCGGCTTGGAAACGTCCGGAGTGGCTCGAAGGTCATGCACCTTGCGGATGTAATCCTCCATCATGCGGCGATTGACCGTCAGCAAATCCGTCATGGTGGCGGCGCGCTCCAGGCGGTCGCAATGTTCTGTTTCCATCGCGAATGCGGTCTGCTGGGGCATGCCGCCCTGAATCGCGGCGCGGGTGCATTGCCCGCAGAAAATCATCAGGGCGTTTTTCAGGCGCCGGAACTGTCCCGCCGCCGGGAACTGCACGGGAAGCTCCAGTCCGGTGAGCCGATCCAGCACGTTCCTGTATTCCAGATTGCCCTCCCGAATCATTTGCAGCAGCGTTTCCTCCGTCATGTGGATGCGCTCCACATTCGTGGAATCCCAGCCGCCGTCCGCGTCCAGCTCGTCGCCCAGGTGACGGTAGATGTTTTTCCCGTCCTCAATCACGGTTTGGAACTGGAATTCCTGACGCTGAATCTCCTCCTGGAACAGCATGTAGTGCAGCATCTGCACATACTGGCCGAAGTTTGCCATGGACAGCACGGGTATCTTTTTCATTTTTTCCAGCAGCATGTTGCGTGCCTGTTGGGAGAGCGTCAGGCGGTGCAGCGCCGTCTCAATGCTGCGGAAGGAGCTGCTGCTGTTGAAGATGGGGCCAATCATAATCAGCTCTTCCGGCGCGCCGTTTTTCCACATGTACTCCGCGCCCCATATGATGCCGATGGAATCGCTGAGAATGACCGGGCGGTCGCGCCGCACCTGTTCCCCGGTCGCGTAGTCCAGGCATCCGCTGGAACGAAGGAACAACAGGAACTCTTGCTCATCCGGGCAAGTGGAAAAGAACAGCTTCTCCCCCGTGACGGAAAAGCACCAACAGCTGAGGCCGCAGGCGCTGTGTATCAGACCGGAAAATACCCGGCTGCGCACATAGATATTCGTCAAAAGCATTTCTTCGTTCATCATGTTCCCCCACGATTTCATGGTGAGGATGAGGCGGAGCCTTCCGCCCCATCCCATGAGAACATTATAGCAGGTTCTTTTTCGTCTGGCAACGGGTTATTCCGCGTCGCTTTCCTGGAGAAGCTCGTTGAACGATTTCAGCACCTTCTGGTAGCCGCGCTTCTTCAGGTCGGCGCAGTAGGTATCCCAATCGCTCTCCAAATTCTTCTTGCCCGTGATGAACTGCGGCACCTGCACATACATATACTCGTTGACAATTCGTGAATACACCTTGTTGTTGCTCTGCACAGCCTTGACGGGCAGCTGATGGTTGAAGGGATAGAGCGCCATGAAGCCGATTGGCTTGTACAAATCCCATTGCCCGATGCAGTGCTGAACATAGGTGTATGTATCCCCGTAATCCACCAGCATGGGCGAACTCAGCCCCATCACGCGGGAGCCGTTCATGGCTGTGCGGATGTTGCCGTCATTGACCTTGAGCAGGTCATGGAAGCGCACCATCTGCTGGCCGTCGCGTTCCACCAGCGTATAGGCTGCGTCAACGCCGAATCGGAGATACGTCGCGTCCTGAAGCTGAGCCTGCTGCTCGGCACTGAGGCCGTAGTTGTACAGCATGGCGCCTTCTTCCGTGTAGAAGTAATCCAGCCAATGGAAGAGCAGCGCCAAATCCTTCTCCTTGGCCTTGTCTGTCACCACCACAGAGCCGCCGTACTTGGCCGTGCCAAAGAAGGTATTGGGGATTTTCAGCTGCTGCTCGGGCCCGCCATAGACGTCGTTGATGGGGTTGGCCGCGCCAAAAACCACCGCGCCCTCCGTATAGGGCAGGGACGCATTGCTGATGCGGCTGCCCAGGGTGGATACACTGCCCTGCCAGAAGCCCACCTTGCCGGAACGCACCGTTACATCGTCGATCTTGTAATACATATCGCCGGAGCGCTCGGCAAACTGCTTGTCAATCCAGCCGCGGTTCCACCAGGCGTTCATGCACGCCAGATACGTCTTGAAGGTGTCGGAATCGCCGCCGAACTTGACTTCGTTATGCTCGGCGTCATACCAGAGCCAGGGGCTGCCCCCGCCGAAGGAGCTGACCAGATCACCGTTCTGATTAAAACCGGGATAGTACACGCTGGTCACATAGCCATCGGCGATGCCCTGCTCCTTCAGTGCCCGTTCGAAGATTTCAAACATCCATTCCCAGTCGCTGATGTAGATGGGGTCGGTGTTTCCGCTGGGGAAGATGACGTCATCCACCCAGCTGTCGCCGTTGACGTTTTTCTCCAGCGTAGCGGATTCGATGGCGTTGCCGTCCTTGTCCAGGGTGTAGTGGCCGGAAAACGCCTGGCCTGCCTTGGGATTGGGGCGGGGCTCACTGTCCGCCATGGGATCAAACAGCGTATCCGGCTGCACGCCATAGCGCACAATCCAATCCCGGCGGTAGCACCAGCCAGCGAACAGATCGTAAGCGGATAGATTGGCCCGGATACCCGTGAGGGTCAGGTGGAGGTCCTGATCGCCCACCGGCGTGGTGGCAATCACTTGGGGATTCGCCTCCAACCATGCCTTATAGTTGGGCATATACTGGTCGATGTAGGGTCCCAGGTCGAGGATGTTGCCCGCCTCATACAATTCCGCCAGGGAGCCGCCGAAGTAGGTCATGCTCATCACATCCGGGTAGGATTGGGTGGAAACCAGCAGGCTCAGGTTGTCGGCCTCCTTGCCGGCGGGCGGCACCTGGAAGCTCATCAACACCCGCTGCTGCGTGCCGTCCGAGGCCTCAAAGGTCTTATAGTTGGCAATATAGCGCATCACGGGGTTATCCTCATAGTTCAGGTAATACTCCGTGCTTTCACCCTTGTCCAGCAGATAGGTGAAGGAACGCAGCGCCCTGGGACGCGGTCACCGGCCCGTTCAGCTGGGACAGTTCGGCATGGTCCGCCCGGTAGAAAATATAGACCACCGCGACCAGCAGCAAGCAGACGAGAATCATTTGCATGATCTGCTTGAGGCTGAATTCTCTTTTCATATTCTCCCGTCCTTTCACGATCAGCCCTTGACGCCGCCTTGCAGCTGACCGGCTTCAATCTTATCCTGGAAGAAGGGCATCGCCACCATGATGGGCAGCGTGGCTACCACGATCACGGCAAACTGAATCAGGTAACGGCTGTAGTTCGGGGTGGCCGTTTCCAGGAAATTGACGTTCGCACTCGTCATTTCATTGATGAAAAGCTGAATGGGCCACTTGGTCTTATCCGCAGGCACATAGATGGAGGCGTTGTACCAGGAGTTCCAGGCACCGACAAAGGTGTTCAGCAAGGTGATGAAGAACATCCCCTTCGCCTGGGGCAGCATGATCTGGAACATCACCCGCAGATGTCCCGCACCGTCTATCCGCGCGGCCTCCACCGTGGAAAGCGGCACTGCCGCAAAGGCCTTGGCGGCGAAAATCAGGTAGAAAGTCTGGGTTGCCTCCAACAGAATGATGGAAAGCCGGCTGCCGGTAAGCCCCAGGGTATTCATCACCATATAGGTGGGCACGATACCGCCGCTGAACAGCATGGTGACAAACAGGAAAGCATACATGATGCCCTTGCCCTTGGTGGGCTGGCTGAGGGCATAGCCGCCCAGAACGTTCAGGAGAAAGCCAAGCCCCACCGTTCCGGCGACATAGATGATGGTGTTCTTGTAGCCAATCCACACGGAAGCGTCCCGGAAAATCAGCCGATAGCCCTCCAGCGTGGGCTTGCCGACGGGGACAACGGCTACGCCCTTGTACGAAAGCAGGCTGAAACCGTCGGAAACGGAGGACATGAGCACATGCCACATGGGCAGCAGGGAAATCACCGCCACCATGATCAGGCAGAAGTGAATGATGCAATTTGCAATGTGATTGCCAATGGTCAGATGCTCCACCATGCCCTCGCGAATGCGCTTTTTCTTTCTGATCTGCATGTTTCTTCCTCCTTTAGAACAACCGCGAGTCGGGGTTGATCTTCCCGGCCAGCACATTGCCGCCGATGGTACGGAAGGAAATCGCGATGTTCAGCACAAAGGACATACCGAGAATCGGCGCGATGCAGGGAATGGTGATTCTCAGGATGCGCTGCATCCGGGTGACGCCGTCGATGGCGGCAGCCTCGACAATATCCCCGTTGATATTGGCAATGGCGGACATGAGGAGGATTGAGCCGAAGCCCAGGCTCTGCCAAATGCCCATGAAGGTATGAATCAGCCAGAACACAGGCGGATTGGCATTGGCCAGCCAGTTCTGCTGGGGCAGGCCCAAAGCGGTGAGCAGCGCGGTCAGGGGGCCGTCATTGCCCAGAAACAGCTTGACCAGGTTGGTCACGACCACCGCGGCAACGAAGTTGGGCAGATAGGAGATCATCTGGATGGTGCGCTTGAAGGTTTTGTTCCGCACCTCCGAGAGCATCAGCGCGAAAATGAGTCCGGGGAAGAAGCCCAGCACCAGCGAGAACGCGGCCATGATGGCCGTATTTTTGAAGGCGTTGAGGAACGCGTCGCCGGTGAACAGCTCCACAAAATTATCAGGCCCGACGAAGGTGCTGCCGAAAACGCCCTTGGACAGGCTGAAATCCTGGAAGGCCATCACAATGCCAAACATGGGCAGGTAATGCGTGACGATGATGTAGATCGCCACGGGGACAAAGACGAGGTAGACGGTCTTGTTTCTGGCCCAATCCCGCTTCCAGGTGTTCTTCACCTTGTCATGGGGGTTGGGCGATGGCATTGTCGAGCTTCTTACCATGGGGCACCTCCTCAGAAAATAACAATGCGGAAGGAAACGCGTCGGCTTTCTTCCGCAAAAGCGTGATTATTGAGCGATGGAAGCCGTGCCAGCCAGCTGAGCATCGATCACCAGATCGGAACCCATCGCCTGAACGGTGGCCGCGTAGGGAACGTTCACCCCGATGCCGGAGGTGGTGGCGCTGGCCCAATCGGGCTGGCCTGCGATTTCACCGGCGGTTTCAAAGTTGAAGGTGTAGTTGAACACATCGGCCACCGTGTAGGTGCCCTTGTCGGCCTCCAGCTCCATGCCGATGGCGGTGATGTTCACCAGCAGCACACAGGTGCCGTCATCGTAGCAGTTCAGGGTCAGGTTCGCACCCATGGTCGTATCGGCGGTGGCTACCTGCACATTCTCGGCCTTGAACACATTGAACGCCACAGGGCCAATGGAGGTGGTCAGGTCTTTGGTCTCGCCGTCCCCAAGGCTGTAGGAAGCGGTGCCGTCCTCGTTCCAGGTCAGGGTAAAGACGTTGTCCTCGTCATCCTCATCCGTCAGGGTGTAGGAGCCGTCCTCATTCTTTTCCCAGGTGCCGTAGATGCCCATTTCGCCCGTGTAATCCACAAAGGATTTGTCATGATACAGCGTCAGGGTGTTGCCCTCCAGATTATCGGCATACAGGTTCACAACCTTGATGGGCGTTTCGGTGGAGGCGTCGTAAGCCTTGCCCTCGGTCAGCGCCATGGTGCGGTGATTCGCCATGCCAGCCAGAGAGATGTCCACCAGCTTGCCGTCCACATAGGCCACCTTGACGGGCGTGGGATTCACATAGGAGACCAGCTCGACAATCTGGGTCGCGGTGGCCATTTCGTCATCCTCGGTACCGGCAGTTCCGTCTGCGCCTGCGCTGACCATGTATGCCAGCTCCTCGTCCTTGATCTCATAGGTGCCCGCGTCGGTCACAGCGCCCATGAAGAAGGATGCGTAATAGGTGCCGTCGGCATTGAAGTGGTAGAAGGTTTCCATGCCGAAGTCGTTCTTCTCCAAATCATATACGCCTTCAAGCACAGGATTTCCTTCCGCCGTTGCAACGCTGACCAGGGAGAAGGTCAGCAGCAGAGTCAGCAACAGGGAAATGCTTTTTCTCATCGTGTTCATCATGAAATTCGTACCCCTTTCTCACTTGGATGCTCATTTGCATCCGGTTTGTAGCCACATTATACAAATTGCAGACTTGCTCCGATATAGAAAAATTAGCGAATAGGGGCACTTTTTCGTTCAATTCTATCACTTGCACCAATTTGTTTCCTTCCTGCCGATTTATTGCATTTTCTTTCATGGCGTAGTTTTTTATAATAAACCCATCCTGTATGATAGGCGGTGTATACGATGGAGAAACTGATTTATCACGCGCTGGAGGACCCCACCTATGCGCGTCCGGTGATTGATGAAAAAGAAGAACGCGTTCAAACGTTGATGGACGGCCAGAAAATTCCTTTTCTCTATATTCACGGCAGCTTTGAGGGAACAGAGGTCAAGTTCGTTTTCTGCTTTCCCAGGAAGGACGCCTATCGGGGAAGATTCTTCCAATATCTCTCGCCGTTCCCTGGGCCGGACGAGGAGGTCGCGTCCCTGGAGCATCACGGCCTGCAAGATAACGTTTCCTTCGCGCTGCTCCATGGCGCGTACTTCGTGGAAACCAACATGGGTTCCTCCGCCATGTTTGCCGGAAGGCCGGATTCCACCATTGTATATAAGTCCAGTGCGGCGGCAGCGGAGTATTCCCGGCAGGTTGCCATGGAGCTGTACGGCTGCCCGCGGCCCTATGGCTATGTGTTCGGCGGAAGCGGCGGCGGATACAAAACCATGGCCTGCATTGAAAACACGAATGCATGGGACGGCGCCTGCCCCTATGTGATTGGCTCGCCGGTATCCCTGCCCAACACTATCACCATGCACGCTCAGGGACAGCGGGTGCTGCGCCATGCGTTTTCCAAAATTGTGGATGCGATGGATGCGGGCGGCAGCGGCGACCCCTACAAGGACTTAACGCATGACGAAGCGCAAATGCTGCGGGAGCTGACCCGCATGGGTTTCCCGCCCAGGGCGTGGTTTCTGGAGGCAGAAGGCAGGATCGACCCTGGCTCCCTGCCTGTCCTGCTGCCCGGCATGAAGCAGGCTGACCCCAGCTATTTTACGGATTTCTGGACGTTGCCCGGCTACGAGGGCGCAGACGGCTTGTGTGGCGCGGCGACAGATCGGGTGCGCTTTGAGGGCGTGATCAAGTCCGTTCACCTGCCGGAGAAGGAGGATGCGGACAAGACGGGCTTCAACGGTGTGGACGACGCCTGGAAGAAGCTACTGGCCAGCGGCAACAGCGCCTATCTGGAGCTTGAATCCGTGCCGGAGCATTCTGATTATGTGGAGGGCGTAAATATCACCATCCTGTCCGGCGAAGCGCAAGGCAAGGTTCTGAAACTCGATCACGACGAGGAAAACAGGCTGTATCTGGGGATGTGTTTCGGTGTGGACGATATTGCCGCCGTGCTTGCCCTGATTCAGCCCGGCGACAGGGTCGCGCTGGACAATTCCGACTTCATCGCCATCCAGTCCTACTATCGACATCAGGTGCCTGCCGACCCTGCTTTTCACGCCTGGGATCAGTTCCGGGACGCTGAGGGTCAACCAACCCTGCCCCAGCGCAGGAACGTGTTCGGTTATTCCATGACAGGCACTGGCACTGTGCAGGACGGCCAGATTCAAGGCAAGGTGATCGTGATTCAATCGCTGATGGATGAATCCACCTGCCCCTGGTGCGCCGATTGGTACAGAGGAAAGATTGCGGAAGCCCTGGGTTCTGACAGCCATGTGCGCGTGTGGTATATGGATCGCTGCCTGCACGGCGATGACGGCATCCAGCGGAACACGCAGGTCGTGAATTATCTGGGGGCGCTGCATCAGGCCCTGCTGGACGTGAGCGACTGGGTGGAGCGCGGTGTCGAGCCTCTTCCCACCACCAATTACCGCCTTGAGGACGGGCAAATTGTTGTGCCGGACAGCGCCAGGGAACGGCGCGGCATCCAGCCGGTTCCCGTGCTGCTGGTCAATGGTGCGGTATGCACCCATGTAAAGGTGGGGGAAATCGTCACCCTGACCGCCTCCGCTCAAGCGCCGGAGCAGGCAGGCAAAATTACCGCGCTGGATTTCGATTTTGGCGACCGCTCTCAGGAGGATTTCTTTGACGTCGTGGGCGTGCTGAACCACGATTCAGCTTCCGTTACCCATACCTATGCCAAGCCTGGCACCTACTTTGCGGCTGTTCGGGTAAAAATGCAGCGCATGGGTGATTCGGACGCACTCTTTACCCAGGTGCTGAACCTGGCACGGGCTCGCGTCATTGTGGAGGAATAAGCATGTACACATCCATTCATCCCGGCCAGGTGTGGCTGGATACAGCAGGAAAGCGCATTCAAGCCCATGGCGGGTCGATTCTGTATGAAAACGGCGTCTACTACTGGTACGGCGAGAACAAGGAGCATACCGATGGGCAGAACGGCATCTGGCATTGGGGTGTGCGCTGCTATTCCTCCAAAGACCTGTATAACTGGCAGGATGAAGGGCTGATTATCCCGCCCGATGAAGGCAATCCTGCCTCGCCACTGCATCCCACGTCCATGATGGACAGGCCCCATATCATCTACAATCGGATGACAAGGAAGTACGTTTGCTGGCTCAAAATCATGTGCAAGGATGGAACCCAGCGCTCCACCGTGCTGACATCGGAGAGACTGCTCGGCCCCTATACCATCGTCCGTACAGGTTTGCGTCCGCTGAGCATGAGCGCCGGGGATTTCGATCTGGCTGTGGCCTCGGACGGCAAAGCCTATTACTACTTTGAGCGCGTACACTCCGAGACCATCTGCGCTGATCTGACGGAGGATTACACCAACGTAACGGGCTATTACAGCACCCATTTTCCCCGCCCTTTCCCGCCGTTTGTCCGGGAAGCCACGGCGCATTTTACGCGCAGGGGAAAGCATTATCTGTTGACCTCCGGCACAACGGGGTATCTGCCCAATCCCTCGGAGGTCGCCGTGGCCGATAGCTGGCATGGCCCCTATACGATACTGGGCAATCCTCATCCAGCGGACAAAAGCCGCACCTCCTGTTACTATATATTTGCCCCTTGATTTATGGCAGCCAGCCATAGGCATGGG
>ERZ857521.1839-NODE-1839-length-22925-cov-3.097158_pt1 | contig 22925 bp, 26 predicted proteins | sample MGYA00519701_ERZ857521 | MGnify/ENA primary metagenome ERZ857521 (study PRJEB31778, sample SAMEA3449346) | human gut metagenome | biome: human gut; feature: human-associated habitat; material: faeces | place: United Kingdom | collected 2010/2012 ...
TGCTGGAAGATGTGCTCATCGAGATCAAGCAGGCCATTGAGATGTGTAATATCTACTCGGGCATTCTGTCCGGTACCATGGATGCTTTTGCCTCCATCATCTCCAATAACCTCAATATCGTTATGAAGATCCTGGCTGCTGTCACCATCGTCATGGCGATCCCCAATATTGTCTTTGGCTTCTATGGCATGAATGTTGTGGGATTCGGCGGTGTGACCATGTTTGTGCCCATTGCGGTCACCCTGATCCTCATGGCACTCAGCGCTGTGATCCTGGCAAAGCTGGGCATGTTCAAATAATCTGATTTTGTATGGAATTTCGGCGGATGCCGGACATCTTCTGGGGAGGTGTCCGGTTTCTGTTTTATTCACTTTGAAAAAGGAGAGTTTGCCAATGAAGTATGTGGACTGTTCTGATCCGGTGCGGGAGTATCTCTGTCAGGCGGACCCGGTGCTGGGCGCTCATATCCAGCGGATCGGGGAGCTGTACCGTCCCATGAAGGACGATCTGTTCACAGCCCTGTGCAGCAGTATTATCTCCCAGCTCATCTCCAAGAAGTCAGCGGCGACGGTCTATAACCGTCTCACCGAAAAATGCGGCGGGGCGATCACACCCCAGGCGCTGGCTGAGCTGACCCCCGAGGAGATCCAGAAATGCGGTATGTCCATGCGCAAGGCGGACAACCTCAGCCGGATCGCCCATTCGGTTCTTGGCGGGGAAACAGATCTGGAACATCTGCATACCCTGTCCGATCCGGAGATTGTGCGGGTACTGTCCGCTCTGCCCGGTGTCGGGGAGTGGACGGCCCAGATGCTGATGATCTTTGCCATGGGGCGTCCGGATGTCATCAGCTATAAGGATCTGGGCATCCGCCGGGGCATGATGGCAGCCTATGGTCTGGAAAGCCTCAGCAAAAAGCAGTTCGATGCCATTGTGAAGGCCTACCACCCTTACTCGTCCGCTGCTTCCATCTATCTGTGGCACCTGTCCGATGAAGTGACCGGCAGTGTGGGTCTGGCACAGATCAACTGAGAAAAGAGGGGATACAACAATGGAAGAATCACGATCCGGCTCGCTGCGGCAGGCAGCTGCGGCGGCCTTTCCGCTGACCATCCCGGTGTTCACCGGCTTCCTGGTACTGGGCATGGCGTATGGTGTGCTGATGCAGACCAATGGATATGGGGCATTCTGGTCCACCCTGATGAGCGCTGTTGCCTTCTGCGGCAGTATGCAGTTTGCGGCGATCACCCTGCTCACTAGCGCCTTTGACCCTGTTGCGGCCCTGCTGCTGAGCATCATGGTCAATGCCCGGCATCTGTTCTATGGCATCTCCATGCTGGGCAAGTACAAGGGCCTGGGCAGGAAGCGCTTTTTCCTGATCTTCGGCCTCTGCGATGAGACCTTCTCCATCGCCTCCACAGCCCAGCCGCCGGAGGGAGTGGACCGGGGCAGTTTCTACTTCTTTGTGACCCTGTTCGACTACCTTTACTGGGTGGGCGGCACCCTGCTCGGCGGTCTGCTGGGCAGCGTGATCCCCTTCAGCACCGAGGGATTGGACTTTGCGCTCACAGCCCTGTTTGTAGTGCTGTTCCTGGGCCAGCTGGAGAACACCGGCAGCCGGATCTACGGCCTGATCGGTACAGTCTGCTCGCTGGCGGTGCTGCTCCTGGTGGGAGCGGATAATATGGTGATCCCTTCGATGATTGTAATTCTCATCGTACTGCTGATCGGGAGGAAACGGATATGACACTGACTGCTTCACAGACATTGATTACCGTACTGGCAGTGGCACTGGGCTGTATGATCACCCGGTTTGCCCCCTTTGTGATCTTCCCGGACAGCAAGGAGCCGCCCGAGGTGGTCACCTGGCTGGGCAAGGTGCTGCCCGCCGCCATGATGGGACTGCTGGTGGTCTACTCCCTTAAGGGGGTTTCCCTGGTCAGCCCGTCCCATGGCATTCCGGAATTCCTGGCGATCCTGGTGATCGTCCTGCTCCATCGGTGGAAGCACAACACCCTGCTGAGCATTGCCGCCGGCACAGCGGTCTATATGCTGCTGGTACAGACTGTATTCTAAAGAAAAAATCCCTCCGGCCCACTGTGAGCCGGAGGGATTTTCTGTTTGCCGGGGAATGTTTCCCGGTTCGGGGATTCAGCGCGCGGGGAGGCTCCGGCGGATCTGCAGGAGCAGCAGCACCAGGCTGATGCCCAGCAGGATATGTCCGATGCCTGCCATGCCCGAGATAGCGGCGTCCATGCCGGAGGTGAGGGGAGAGCCCAGCACCTGGGTGACGCCCCGTACTACAAACATCAAAGCGGTGAGATTGAGACCGGTGTGGTACACTGCCAGTACCTTTCCGGTGCCGGAGCCGGTGAAGGAGAAGTTCTTCTCCAGCAGGAGCAGCAGCAGAAAGACCACCATACCCAGCAGGAAATAGTGGGTATGTACCACCGAAAGGGTGGTTTTGCCGGTGAAGGCGTTCAGCTTGGTGAACTCCCGGTAGAATACCCCGCCCGCCATGGCGAGAACCGAATAGAGCAGGGCACAGTTCATATAGCGTTTCATTGATTGGAACCTCCTTTACCGGCACTCTTTCTTCATGGCACGATAGCCGATGGATACAGTCCATACATAGGCACAGGTCTTGGGGATCATCAGCATGCCCATCAGGGGAATGGTATCAGCCCACAGCACCACCGGGATATAGAAGCCGAAGCTCAGTGTAATGGTGAGCCACATCCAGCGGAAAGCGGCGTTCTGGTGTTCTCTGGCGCTGCGGTAGAACAGGACGATGATCACCAGTCCCAGCAGGGCAAAGGGGATATTGCGGTAGATGCCCCAGGAGAGGGGAGGATTCGCGCTGAGCCACTGGTTCTGGGGCATCAGGCACAGGATAATGCGCAGAGCCGCAAGCCCATAGACCGAAGCGGTGAGAAGGTTTTTTCCCTGAACATGGTAGCGCTGCCGCCAGACATAGTAGAGCAGCACATAGAAGATGGTCATGGTCACTGAGGTAACCAGCTTGCCGATGCCCAGGGCAGCGGTGTAGTTTTCCAGGCCGGTGGTGCAGAGAGCCACGGCCCGGGGAACCAGATGGAACGAGTCACCGGAACCCAGTACGACTGCCATGATGCCGAACAGCCGGAACTGGGGATTGCCCTTGCATCCACGGATCATGCGGACACCGAGGGTGATGACGGTGGTGAGATAGACAATGTCAAACAGAGTTTCTGCAATAGCCTGCATAATGGATTCTCCTTTTTATTGTAAGATAGGGTTTCAGACAGCCGCTGAAACAGCTCTGCCGTAATTTTGACCGAACCGCAGTCCAGCCAGCAGCAGGGAAGCGCCCAGACCGGTATAGAAAATGGCGATGAATGCTTCCGGCGCCAGACCGCTGGCCCGTAAGCCGATTCCGCCGGTCATCATCACAGCCATTATCACGAAGGACTTCCGGTCAAAGAACCGGAGGAAAAAGAGCCGTTCATCGGGATAAGCGCCGATTCTGGCGGTATGTTTTTTCACCAGCTTTCCAAAGACCGCCTGTTGGAATACCGCAAACACCAGTACCGAAAGCAGGGTATTCCACAGGGTGAGATAGGCGGGATAGGCCGCCAGACCGATCCGGAGGATATTGGCTCCCGCTATGCCCCACACCAGCGCGGCGAGGAGCAGCAGAGTGTTTCGTTTTACTTTCATGCTCTGCCTCCTTGTGTGAACATTGTTCAGTTTCCCGGGTAAAAAATTCCCACACCGGGGTGGGAATGTCAATAGAGGGTTCTGCGGACAATTTCCAGGACAGCGGTGGGATCGTAGTCCTGCCGCAGCAAAGCGGACAGCATCAGGGAAAACAGCACATCCGCAAACTTCTCCGCTGTGAACTGGTCGGTGAAGGCATCGGGCCGGACCCGGGCATCCCGTTTCAGAACCAGACACAGTCCGTCCAGGATATGCTGCCAGGTCTGCTGCATCCGGCGTTTTCCATCGGATTTTTCCTCCCGCATGAATCCCAGGGAATGTAGGGTGAAAAATCCCGGATACTGCCGGCAGCCGTACTCCATGCGCTCATACATCCAGGTGACACAGGCTTCGGTATCCCGGAACACAGCTTCATGATCAGGGAGATGGAAGATCTCACACCAGACGCTTTCCACTGTGGCGCCCACCAGCTCCGCCTTGGAGTCGAAGTAGTTGTAGATGGAACCCACCGATACACCGCAGGCCGCTGCCACCGAGCGGATGCTCACAGTGGACCAGCCCTGCTGCCGGATCAGTTCCCGGCTGGTCTGGAGGATCTGTTCCTTGGATGTCACGACTGTATTCACGCAGTCCGCTCCTTTCTTCAATCTGAACAATGTTCATTATACGCACAGACCCCTTGTCTGTCAAGGGGAAATTGCAAATCAAGCCCTCTCATTCTGCTGGAAGTTCCTGGGGGAAGTCAGCGGGGACGGTCATTCTTATGGGCGTTCTGGTAGGCTTCCCGGATGCCATCCGGCAGGTTGTCCGGGATCATGGCCTTGATCCGGTCCTCATTGCCGTCCTGGATGGCCTGCTCATAGTACCAGCACTTGAATTTCAGCATGTCCAGCACCTGGTTCATGCGCTCCATCTCCGCCTCCACCTGCCGGCGCTGCCGCTCAAACAGCTCCTTGCGCTGGGGATAGGTGGAAGCCCCTTCCATGCACCAGTCCATGAACTGCTTGATGTCCTTGATCTCCAGCCCGGAGCGTTTCAGGCACTCGATCACACTGAGCGCGTCAATTTCGGTATCATCGAATTTGCGGATGCCGGATACCCGGGTCATCTCCGGGAACAGCCCCTGCTTGTCATAATAGCGCAGGGTGGAGATAGGCAGGTCGAACATTTCGGATACTTGACCGATTGTATACATAGGCAGCCTCCAAAAAATTTTTCTGAAAAAACTCTTGACCTAAAGTCAGGTTTAGGTATTACCATGATTATAGCAGAAAAGAAACCACCATGCAAGATGCCAGAAGGAGGATTCCCATGAGCAAGAAAATACTGATTCTTTCGTCCAGCTACCGGAAGGGCGGCAATTCCGAACAGCTTGCCGCAGCTTTTGCCAGAGGCGCAGAGGAAGCGGGACATGAGGTGGAGACGATCTATCTCCGGGATAAGGAGATCGGATTCTGCCGCGGCTGTGTGGCCTGCCTGAAACTCGGGCACTGTGTGATCCAGGACGATGCTGTGGAGATCGCTGCCAAGATGCATGACGCGGATGTCCTGGTGTTTGCGACCCCGGTTTACTATTACAGCATCAGCGGACAGCTCAAGACCATGCTGGACCGGGCCAATCCGCTCTATGGCACTGACTATGCGTTTACCAAGGCGTATCTGCTGGCTGCTGCGGCAGAGTCCTCGCCCAGTGCGGTGGAGGGCTCGGTCAAGGCAGTACAGGGCTGGGTGGACTGCTTCGGACGGTGTGAGCTGGTACAGACCATCTTTGCCGGCGGCGTGAATGCTGTGGGCGAGATCCAGGGCCATCCCGCACTGGAGCAGGCATACCGGGCCGGCAGGGAGGCATGAGCATGAAGATCCTGATCCTCAACGGCAGTCCCCGTCCCAACGGGAATACAGAGGCGATGGTCCGGGCGTATGCGGAGGGTGCTTCCGAAGCCGGGCATACCGTTCAAATCGTGAATGTGTGCCAGAAGAAGATAGCGGGCTGTCTGGCCTGTGAATACTGCCATACCAAGGGCGGCGGCAAGTGCATCCAGCAGGACGATATGCAGGAGGTATATCCGCTGCTGGAGGAAGCCGAGATGATTGTCCTGGCTTCTCCCATCTATTATCACAGCTTTTCCGGACAGCTGCAGTGTGCCATCAACCGGATCTATGCGCTGGATAAGCCGAAGAAACTGCGCAAGGCAGCACTGATTCTGTCCTCGGGCAGTGACCTGGTGTACAGCGGCGCGATCTTTGAGTATCAGAATTCCTTCCTGCAGTACCTGCATCTGGAGGACTGCGGAATGTTTGCGGCCCATGGTGAGGAGAACCAGTCGCCGGAGCTGCAGGAGCGGCTGCGCGCTGCCGGAAGAAACCTGAAAGACTGAACGATACAAGGAGAAAATTCAATGGAGCAACTGAATCTGACAACCGATTGGGACAAGGTATTTCCCAAGAGCGACAAAGTGGATCACAGCAAGGTGACCTTCCACAACCGGTATGGCATCACCCTTGCGGCTGATCTGTATATTCCCAAGGGCGCAAGCGGCAGACTGCCTGCCATTGCGGTATGCGGACCGTTCGGTGCGGTCAAGGAGCAGTCGTCGGGTCTGTATGCCCAGACCATGGCGGAGTTTGGCTTCCTGACCCTGGCCTTTGACCCCTCCTTTACCGGAGAGAGCGGCGGACAGCCCCGATATGTGGCCTCCCCGGACATCAATACGGAGGATTTCTGTGCGGCAGTGGATTTCCTGTCGGTACAGGACAATGTGGACCCCGAGCGGATCGGCATCATCGGCATCTGCGGCTGGGGCGGCATGGCGATCAATGCGGCAGCTATGGATACCCGCATCAAGGCGACTGTGGCGTCCACCATGTATGACATGACCCGGGTGAATGCCAACGGCTATTTTGACAGCGAAAACACCGCAGAGGCCCGCTATGAGAAGAAAAAGGCCATGAATGCCCAGCGCACCGAGGATTATAGGAATGGAAGCTATGCGCTGGCAGGCGGTGTGGTTGACCCGCTGCCGGAGGACGCGCCGCAGTTTGTAAAGGACTACTATGCCTATTACAAGACACCCCGGGGGTATCATCCGCGCTCGCTCAATTCCAATGGCGGCTGGAATATCACCTCTTCGCTGTCCTTTATGAATATGCCCCTGCTGCAGTACAGCCAGGAGATCCGTTCGGCAGTGCTGCTGGTGCATGGGGAGAAGGCTCATTCCTGCTATTTCAGCCGGGATGCCTTCCAGAAGCTCACCGGGGATAACAAGGAGCTGCTGATTATCCCGGGAGCCAGCCATGTGGATCTCTATGACCGCATGGATGTGATCCCCTTTGAAAAGCTGAAGCGCTTCTTTGAGGAATATCTGTGATGAAACGGGCAGCACTGCTTTGTATGACGCTGCTTCTGCTGTTTGGAATGACCGCCTGTGCGTCCGGCCCGGCAGAATCAGGTTCAGCCGGGGGAGAGGAAAGCTCTGCCGCTGAACCGGGACCGGCCCGGGAGGAGACAGCCGAAGAGAGCTCCGTGGAAGTGCCGGAGGAGGGGGAGTCCCCGGTTCAGTCCGAGCCGGGCGAACCGGCCCCGGATGCAGAGGAGCCGGATTCGGTGAGCCCGTTTGAACAGGAGCTGACCCTGTCTGTGGACGGCACCACGCTGGAAGTGAGCTGGGAGGACAATGAAACGGTCCGGGAGCTGATGGACTGTGCGGCAGAGGGGAGCATCACGGTGAACACCTCCCTCTACGGCGGATTTGAGCAGGTGGGCAGCCTGCCCCGGCAGTTCAGTAGGAACGATGTGCAGATGACCACCGCACCCGGGGACATTGTCCTGTACTCGGGGGATCAGCTGGTGCTGTTCTTCGGCTCCAATTCATGGAGCTATACCAAACTCGGGCATATCGACAGCCTGACCACGGAGGAGCTGACCGGACTGCTGGGCGGCAGTTCCGCAGAGGTGGAGATCAGCCTGAACTGAGAATATCATAGTGCAGGAAAACGGCGGCAGGGTCTTGGCTCCTGACCGCTGTTTTCCGTTATAGCGGGGGAGGGGGCCTGATAACGCCTCAGCCCACGGTCAGAACGCAGAGGGCTCCGGAGCAGAGTTTCAGATATAGCGGGGTGGAGGGCAGCAGAGCGCCTGTCTGTCCTGATATAGTTCCCAAAACGCATCAAATCACAGTCAGAATACAGAAAATCCCCGGCGTCTGTTCCAATGGACGCCGGGGATTTTTGTCTTACAGTCAGTTGGATTCCGGTGTGCCTTCGCCGGTTTCAGCAGAGGGGGCTTCGGTGCCGCCGCTGGACGGAATTTCTTCCGCAGCGGCAGTGCTTTCTCCCGGGGTTTCCTCTTTATTCTCCTTGGGCACAAGGCTGTCCCATTTTTTCGGATGCTCCTTGGCTCTCCGGGCGATCATCGCCAGATTGTAGAGGTCGGGATTATTCTTGAGCAGGTACTGCTGATCCTTCAGGGGAACCTTGTCCCCGGCACGGATGCGCGCAGCGATTTTGGAGCAGCGCAGCTGGACATCCATGCCGCTTGTGAGGGCATCTCCCTCGTTGCCGGACTGTTCCGGGTTCAGCAGTTCCTTTGCCAGATTTTCCTCAGTCTGGCGGTACAGATTCTGCACCGACCGGGAAAGTTCCAGGGTATCTCCCACCGGCGAGGGGGCAGAAGCAGCCGGAGCAGGCGAACCCTTTCCCGCAGTTTCCGCTGGACGGGCGGTATAGGCAGACAGCACAGTTTTCTGACCGATCAGACGGATATCCATAGCCATTCCTCCTTCCATGATGCGGCAGAGCCGGGCAAACATTCCGCTCTGCCGCTTATCAGATATATTCGGCATATTTTCCAGAATATAAAGGCGATTGGCTATACAAACTGTGAAATACAGAAAAAGGGCAGACAAGCCCTCCGGCACTTTTTGAGCGTCATGCGAAGCAAGAAAAAAGCAAGGTTTCAGAAACAGGATTTTGCGCTATTTTATGATATAATAGGAAGCTCAGAAAAACAGATCGAGGTGAGGCCTATGCAGAACAGTCCCATTGCGCATCAGCGTGTCCTGAATTATGCGTATGTCGATACAGACACATTGTATCAGGATTTCCAGATCCCGCAGCAGGGCTATAACGAGAAACAGGTTGAAGAGAGCCGCATCGCATACGGGAGGAATGTCCTGTCGGGCAGAGCGTCGGATACTGTGCTCTATCGCCTGCGCAGAGCCTTTGTCAATCCGTTTACAGTGATCCTGTTTGTGCTGGCTGCCGTCTCCTTTTTAACCGATGTTGTGCTGGCATCCAATTTCAGCAGGAATATCACCACATCGGCTATTATCCTGTACATGCTGCTGCTCAGCGGCATTGTGCGGTTTATCCAGGAGCTGCGTGCCAAGCGCATAGCGGATCATCTGACCCGGATGGTCTCCTCCACGGTGCAGGTGCTCCGCAATGGCCGCTGGTCGGAAATCTCCTCCGAGGAGCTTGTGGTTGGCGACAAGGTGCGTCTGTTTGCCGGAGACCGGATTCCGGCGGACATTCGGCTGACGCAGTCGAAGGATTTGTTTGTTTCCCAGTCGGTGCTGACGGGCGAGAGTGCGATACTGGAGAAGAATGCCGGTACACTTGCCGACGGACAGGCCCGCTCCTATTCGGATTATTACAACCTCGCCTTTATGGGATCGTCTGTCACCGGCGGTACCGGAGAGGGCATTGTGCTTGCCGTTGGCAAGGATACGGTCTATGGCGGATTTTCATCGATGGAATCCCATCTGAAAAATGGCTTTGACCGGGGCGCAAACTCGATTGCGTGGGTTCTGATCCGATTCATGGCGGTTCTGATCCCCGTTATCTTTATCGCCTGCGGCCTGACTAAGGGCGACTGGCTTTCCGCCTTTTTGTTTGCGCTTTCGGTTGCTGTGGGCCTGACCCCCGAAATGCTCCCGATGGTGATCAATGCCTGTCTGGCAAAGGGCAGTGCTGCGATGGGCAAAAAACAGACGGTGGTCAAAAACATCAACGCCATGCAGGGGTTCGGAAGCATGGATGTTCTTTGTGTTGACAAAACCGGCACCCTGACCGGAGATCAGATTTCCCTGGAATACTATATGGATGTCCTGGGGAACGAGTGCCAGCATGCCCTGGATCTGGCCTACCTCAACAGCCTCTACCATACGGGCGTGCAGAACCATCTGGATGATGCGATCCTGCGGTACCGGGAAATGCCGGGGCAGGAGAGCCATTACCGGGAACTGGAACAGCGGCATCCCAAGCTGGACGAGCTGCCTTTTGACCATGAGCGGAGGTTTGCCAGCGTTCTGGTGCGGGGCAGCACTGAAAACCTGCTCATCATCAAAGGCAGCGTGGATGAGGTCTGCCGGAAGTGCAGCCATATCGAGTACAGAGGCGAGCGGCATCTGATCGATGCCCATGGGCGGGACAGCGTCCATGTCATTGTTGATGAGATGCTGGAGGACGGCATGAAGGTTCTGGCAGTGGCGTATAAACCGCTGAATCAGGAGACCATCTCGCAGGACGATGAAAACGGCCTGACCCTGCTGGGGTATCTGGCGTTCTTTGATGCACCCAAGCAGAGTGCCGCTGCTGCCATTGAGAAGCTGCACCGGCTTCATGTGGATGTGCGGGTTCTGACCGGGGATAACCAGGATGTGGCGGTTTCCATCTGCCGCAGGCTGGGGATCGATACCATGCACACCCTGACCGGTGCGGAACTGGAACTGCTCACCGACAATGAAATTCCGGTGAAGCTGGAACATACAACGGTATTCTCCGAGCTGTCGCCGAAGCAGAAAGTGCAGGTTGTGCGGACACTCCGGGCCAACGGGCACACGGTGGGCTTTTTGGGCGACGGCATGAATGACCTGCCTGCCATTGTGGAATCCGATGTGGGAATCTCGGTGGACACCGCAGCGGAGACGGTCAAGGAAGTGGCAGATGTTGTCCTGCTGAAAAAGGACCTGAATGTGCTGGAAGAGGGAATAAAAGAGGGGCGCAGAGCCTTTGCCAATGTTTCAAAATACATCCGGATTACGGCCTCTTCCAACTTCGGCAACATCTTTTCCATTGTGATTGCCAGTGCTTTTCTGCCCTTTTTCCCGATGACTGCGCTGCAGATTCTGCTGCTGAATCTCCTGTACGATCTGCTGTGTCTTGTGCTCCCCTGGGATCAGGTGGACGAGTCGATCTGCGCAAAGCCGCTGGAGTGGTCGGGCAAAACACTCGGACGCTTCATGCGCTTTTTCGGCCCGATCAGCTCTGTTTTCGACATCATCACCTTTGCCTACCTGTTCTTTGTCCTGTGTCCCGCTGTCTGCGGCGGCACCTTTGCTTCCCTCTCCGGAAGCGGAGAACAGGCCCGGTTTATCATTTTGTTCCAGACAGGGTGGTTCCTCGAATCCATGTGGACCCAGGTTCTGATCCTGCATCTCCTGCGCACCCAGAAGGTTCCGCTGCTGCAGAGCCGGCCTTCCCGCCCGGTTATGGTGGTCACCTTGCTGGGGACAGCGGTCTTTACGCTTCTCACATTCACCCACATGGGCGAATGGATCGGGCTGACTGCTTTGCCGCCGGTCTACTTTGTATTTCTGGCTGTGACCGTCTTTTTCTATCTGCTGTGGGTCACATTGGCCAAACGGTGGTACATCCGCCACTACCATGAACTGCTTTGAGAAAGGAGGAATCCATTATGAAGAAAAATATCGGCTTTATCACCCTGGATTCCTCCCTGGTCCAGTGGCTCCGGGAGACGCTCCGGACTTCCGCGCCGCAGAGCCTGTCCACACAGGAGCTGCTGGAGGGGTTCCGGGATTTGCTGGATGGCACGGCGGGTTCCCTGATGCTGGAACTGGGTGAGGGCAGTTCTCCGGCAGCCGGGAGCGACATCATCTGCTGCGGTGCGCTCTCCATTGATCCCAGACTGCGCAGGGTGAGCCGGGATGGGACAGAGATCCCCCTGACGCCCAAGGAGTTTGACATTTTGTGTTTTCTGGCCCGCAACCGTGGGGAGGTCTTTACAAAGGAGCAGATATACCAGGCTGTATGGGAAAGTGATTACCTGCTGGACGACAGCAATATCATGGCGTTTATCCGCAAGCTGCGCAAGAAAATTGAGCCCAATCCGGACGCTCCGGAATATATCCTGACCATCTGGGGCATCGGCTACAAATTCAGCGATAAGCTGTAATCAGAAATTCTTACCGAATCGCAAGAAAATCGCAAGGTTTTGACCATGTGATCTTTCCTGCGATTTTTTTATACTGGTTAAGGCCGAAAGGAGGAGTGCTGAATGAACTGGATGGATTTTATGATGCGTATCCTGCTCGCTGTCCTGCTGGGATTTCTGATTGGACTGGAACGGCAGATCACCGGACATACTGCCGGAATCCGGATCAATGTGCTGATCTCGATGGGTTCCTGCCTGTTCCTGATGTTTCCCATCATCAACGGGTCAGACGAAGTGTACCGCATTGCCAGTTATATTGTATCCGGGGTCGGATTCCTGTGCAGCGGGGTCATTTTCAAGGACGGCGGGACAGTACGGGGGCTCAATACAGCCGCCACACTCTGGTGCACGGCGGCAATCGGCGTGCTGGCAAGCTCCGGATACTTCCTGTTGGCATCTGCCGCAACCGGGACGCTGATTCTTTCAAACCTGCTGTTCCGCCCCCTGTCCATGAAAGTCAGGCCGGTTACCGGCTGGGAGGAGAGCGAAAAACTCTACCGCATCTCGATCACCTGCCGGGAAGCCAAGGAAACAGATATCCGTGCTCTCCTCATTAACGGGAATACCAGCAGGACCCTGTACCTCAATCATCTGGACAGCGGCGATGTGGTGGGCGATAAGGTGGAAGTCATTGCGGAGTACTGCTCGGTCGGGAACGCACAGAACCAGGTTCTGGAGGGGATCGTGCGCCAGGCACTGAAGCTGCCGGAGGTAGTCAGCGCAGGCTGGGAGGTGCTATAAGTGAGGGAGAGAATGCAGAACGATAAGTGGATCAGATTCCTGCCCTGTGCCATATTCACCGCTGCCATCGTCTGTCTGTGCAGCATGCTGACTGGGCGGGGAGCGATGCTGCTTTGGCTCTGGTCTGGGATCACTGCCCTGATCGGGCTTGCCTCGGTCACGGTCCTGCTGTGCGGGCTTTCCCGCCTGAGCAGGCTGAGAAACCGCCCCGGAAAACGGGCGAATGAATCTGATTACAGAAAGGTGTGATCTGTTATGGAGTATATCTATGTCTTTTTGGGAGTCCTGTTCATCATAGCGGGCCTTGCGTTTTTCTTCGGAAGGACGCACATCCAGCTCTTTGCGTGGGAAAACATGCCGGAGCAGGGGAGGGGCAGGATCATGCCGCTCTGCCGCTGCGTGGGCGAGGTGATTGTCCTCAGCGGCCTCATCTTCCTGATGAAGGGCTTGTGGGCAGGATTTTCAGAACACTGGCTTGCAGGCTCCATAGCGGCATGGCTGGCGGCAGCCGGACTGGATGTCTGGTACACAGCGGGGAGCAGACGCTGCCGGCAATTATAATCCGCACTGCGGCTCTGTGCGGCAGAGTGCGGTTTTGAATAGATATTCCGCAAAAGCGAGGTGAACGGCATGGACTCTGACGGAAGTCCCCGAAGGCAGCAGGCAGCAGGCGTATGGAACCCGGAAGTTCCATGCCCTTTCTGTATTCCTGCTTGCCTCTGATCAGCATAAGGAGGTAAGACCAATGAACAAGAAGCAAAATCATATTTCAGCCCGTCAGGCTGCGGAAAAGGCAGTGATCCGGGGCGAGCAGAACCGCCGCATCCGGTATGCGGCAACAAATCCGGTTCCGGAGGTTCTGAAGGAGCTGCACACCACCCTTTGCGGCCTTGATATGGAAGAGGTGTCCGCCAGCCGGACCCGGTATGGCAGCAACAAGGTGACCCATGAGAAGAAAAAATCCCTTTTCAGACGGCTGGCAGACGCGTTTATCAATCCCTTTACTGCCATTCTGTTCTTTTTGGCTCTGGTGTCCACTACGACCGACATGGTTTTCCCGTACTTTTCCCTGTTCGGGAGTGCGCCGGAGGACTTTGACTGCCTGACCGCAGTGATTATCCTGACGATGGTGGTTATTTCCGGTACACTCCGGTTTGTACAGGAATCCAGAAGCGGCAATGCGGCAGAACGGCTGCTTGCCATGATTACCACTACCTGTACCGTCACCCGCCGGAACCAGGAAAAGGTGGAAATCCCGATGGATGAGCTGGTGGTGGGGGATATTGTGCATCTGTCCGCCGGGGATATGATTCCGGCTGATGTCCGCATTCTGGAGGCAAAGGATCTGTTTATCAGCCAGTCCAGCCTGACAGGCGAGAGCGAACCGGTGGAGAAAACGCCCCATGTAAGTGCTCCGGCAGAGAGCATCACCGACTATCCTGACATTGCGTTCATGGGGAGCAGTGTGGTGTCCGGCAGCGCGTCTGCTGTGGCGGTGTGCGTCGGGGACAATACGCTGTTCGGGTCCATGGCATCGGCTGTGGCAGGGGAGGCCGTGGAAACGAGCTTTACCAAAGGCGTAAATGCAGTTTCCTGGGTTCTGATCCGGTTCATGGCGGTGATGGTCCCGCTGGTATTCTTCATCAACGGCATCACCAAAGGGGATTGGCTGGGGGCATTCCTGTTCGGCATTTCCATTGCCGTCGGCCTGACTCCGGAAATGCTCCCCATGATCGTAACCACCTGCCTTGCCAAGGGTGCTGTGTCCATGAGCAAGAAGCAGACCATCGTCAAAAACCTCAACTCCATCCAGAATTTCGGGGCAATCGATATTCTCTGCACCGATAAGACCGGCACTCTCACCCAGGATCAGGTGGTTCTGGAGTATCATCTCAATGTCAACGGCGATGATGATACCCGGGTTCTGCGCCATGCGTATCTCAACAGCTACTTCCAGACCGGATACAAGAACCTGATGGACCTGGCAATTATCCGCCGGACTGAGGAGGCAGAGGCTGAAGATCCACGGCTGATGGATCTGTCGGAGCACTACATCAAGGTGGACGAGATTCCCTTTGATTTTGCCCGCCGGCGTCTGACCACCGTTGTCCAGGATAAAAGCGGCAAAACGCAGATGGTGACCAAGGGCGCTGTGGAGGAAATGCTGTCGATCTGTTCTTTTGCGGAGGTTGACGGCAGTGTCCGGCCTCTGACTGAGGAGGTGCGCCTGCGTATCCTCCGGACAGTGGACGGCCTCAACGACAAGGGATTCCGTGTGCTTGCCATTGCGCAGAAAAGCAATCCATCTCCGGTGGGGACATTCGGCGTCAAGGACGAGTGTGATATGGTGCTGATCGGTTATCTGGCTTTCCTTGACCCGCCCAAGGAGTCCACTGCGGATGCCATCAGGGCTCTGAAGGATCATGGCGTGACGACCAAAATCCTGACCGGGGACAATGATAAGGTTACCCGTACTATCTGCAAGCAGGTGGGGCTGAGGGTGCGCAATATGCTGCTGGGATCGGATCTCGAACACATGAGCGATGCCGAACTGGCCCGGGCAGCGGAAACCACCGATGTTTTCGCCAAGCTGACCCCGGATCAGAAGGCCCGGGTTGTCTCGGTGCTGCGGGAGAATGGCCACACAGTTGGCTTCATGGGAGATGGCATCAATGATGCCGCTGCCATGAAAGCGGCAGACATCGGTATCTCTGTGGATACCGCAGTGGATGTCGCCAAGGAGTCAGCGGATATTATTCTGCTGGAAAAGGATCTGATGGTATTGGAGCAGGGGATCATCGAAGGCCGCAAGACCTATGCCAATATGATCAAGTACATCAAGATGACTGCCTCGTCCAACTTCGGCAATATGTTCTCGGTGCTGGCTGCATCGGCACTCTTGCCATTCCTGCCCATGATGAGCGTCCATCTGATTTTCCTGAACCTGATCTATGACCTGTCCTGCACAGCCATTCCCTGGGACAATGTGGATGAGGAATTCATTGCCAAGCCCCGGAAATGGGATGCGTCCAGTGTGGGCAATTTCATGATCTGGATCGGGCCCACCAGTTCTATTTTCGACTTTACAACCTATCTGTTCATGTATTTTGTGTTCTGTCCGATCTTTGTTTCGGGCGGTGTGCTGTTCAATGATCTGCCCGCTCATTTCAGCGGAGCGGAACTGGCTATGATGCAGGCAAAGTACATCGGAATGTTCCAGGCAGGCTGGTTTGTGGAGTCCATGTGGAGCCAGACCCTGGTTATCCACATGATCCGGACCCCCAAGCTGCCCTTTATCCAGAGCAGAGCTTCCGCACCACTGACACTGCTCACTATGATGGGGATCACAATCCTGACGATCATTCCGTTCACACCCTTTGGAGCCATGCTTGGGTTTACAGCCCTGCCTGCTGCTTACTTTGCCTATCTGATTCCGTGCATTCTGCTCTATATGGTACTGGCTACCAGCCTGAAAAAAGCCTATGCACGGCACTATGGGGAGCTGCTTTGAGAATAGGAGGTGTTTTATATGAACTGGACAGCGATCTGGACAAGCCTGTTCGGCACCACATCCCTTTTTGGGGTCAATATGGGTTTCTGGGCAGGTATGGCCTCTGTTCTGCTGATTGTGATTCTGATGAATGTGGTGTTCTGGAGCATAAAGCCGCAAAATCCGGGTCAGATGCGATAGGTACTGCCCTGAATCCTACCCTGACTTCCTGTTTATGGGTCGGAAAAGCCGGGGAGAACAAAAAGAGCGGACTGACGAAAGTCAGTCCGCTCTTTTTCATGAATCCTATAAAATCGCTGCTATGAAGGAGTCCGGCTCCGCACACAGCCAGCCATGTCAGGCTCCGGGGATTATTCCCATTCAATGGTTGCCGGGGGCTTGGAGGTGATGTCATACACGATGCGGTTGACATGCTTGACCTCGTTTACGATCCGGCGGGATACCTTGTCCAGTACATCGTAGGGGATGCGGGCCCACTCAGCGGTCATGAAGTCGCTGGTTACAACGCCGCGCAGGGCAATGGTGTAGTCGTAGGTACGACCGTCGCCCATAACGCCTACCGAACGCATGTTGGTCAGTACGGCGAAGTACTGGTTGATCTCACGATCCAGGCCAGCCAGATGCAGCTCCTCACGGAAGATCGCGTCGGCATCACGCAGCAGATCCAGCTTTTCCTTGGTCAGCTCGCCCAGAACACGGATACCCAGACCAGGGCCGGGGAAGGGCTGACGCCATACAATGTTCTCAGGCAGACCCAGTTCCGAACCCAGGGCGCGTACTTCGTCCTTGAAGAGCTGACGCAGCGGCTCGATGATCTCCTTGAAGTCCACATAGTCAGGCAGACCGCCTACATTGTGGTGGCTCTTGATGACAGCGGAATCGCCCACGCCGGACTCGATTACGTCCGGATAGATGGTGCCCTGTGCCAGATAGTCGATCTTGCCGACCTGTTCGCCAATCTGCTTGCCCATTTTCTCAAACGTACGGATGAACTGTGCACCGATGGCCTTGCGCTTGTCCTCCGGATCGGTCAGACCCTTGAGAGCGCCGAGGAATGCGTCCTCCTCGTTCATGCGGATCAGGTTGATGTCCCACTTGGAGAAAGCTGCCTCAACCTCATCACCCTCGTTCTTGCGCATCAGACCGTGGTCTACGAATACGCAGGTCAGCTGATTGCCTACTGCCTCAGCCAGCAGAGCAGCTGCAACCGAGGAGTCAACGCCGCCGGACAGCGCCAGCAGAACCTTGCCGTCACCGACCTTCTCGCGGATGGCCTTGATGGAGCTGTTCTTGTAGTCGCCCATGGTCCAGTCGCCCTTTGCATGGCAGACTTCATACAGGAAGTTCTTCAGCATGAGCGAACCGTTCTCGGTGTGGTTTACCTCCGGATGATACTGTACGCCGTAGAAGCCGCGCTTCTCGTCAGCGATGGCAGCGGTCGGGCACATATCGGTGTGAGCGACCAGCTCAAAGCCCTCCGGAACCTTTGCCATGTAGTCGCCGTGGCTCATCCAGGAAATGCCCTGCTCCGGCAGACCCTTGAACAGCTTGCAGTCCGTGTTGTAGAAGGTCTCGGTCTTGCCGTACTCGCGCGCAGTGTCCTCCTGTGCTGCGGTTACCTCGCCGCCGAGGGTGTGCGCCATAAGCTGACAGCCGTAGCAGATGCCCAGAACCGGTACGCCCAGCTCGAACAGAGCCGGATCACACTTCGGGGACTTTTCCTCGTAAACGCTGTTCGGACCGCCGGTAAAGATGATGCCGATCGGATTGAGCGCCTTGATCTCCTCAATCGAGGTCTTATAGGGCTTGACCTCACAGTAAACATTATGTTCGCGGACGCGTCGTGCAATCAGCTGATTGTACTGACCGCCGAAGTCGAGCACCAGAACAAGCTGATGATTTTCCATCGCCAATCTCCTTTCTGTTTTCCCAATGTATATATAATAGAATTATGCCACATTTCTGCGTTTTCGGCAAGGGCTTTTGCGGAATTTTCCGTTTCCCGACAGGAAGAAAACATACACGAACCGGAATTCTGCCGATCCGGTATAAAATTTAACAGCCGCGTGCATACTTTCCGATAGAAGAAACGACCGGAAAGGGTGAAGGATTTTGAAAAACAGACAGATTCGCATCATTGCGGTGCTGCTCGCAACCGTGTTCGCCTATGCGGGACTGATCGGCGCTGCCGCCGTAACCGCGCAGGCGGCGGACAATGCACCGGTGGTGCAGCCGGTCACGGCGCAGACCTGCGTGGATATCGCCGTGGAGGCTGAACTGTCCGCGACCGACGCGGATAACGACGTAGTGCTCTATCAGCTTACCGAAAAGCCGCGGCTGGGCACAGCGAAGATCGAGGGCAGTACCTTATATTACACACCGGGCCGCAAAGCCGGACGCGACAGCTTCCACTATACCGCCGTGGATGCCGAGGGAAACACAGCGCAGCCTGCCGCTATCACGATTGAGATTAAAAAGAATAAGACCGGACTCACCTATTCGGACATGGACGGTGATCCGGCGCATTACGCGGCGATCTATCTATCGCAAAAGGGTGTAATGACCGGAGAAACCATCGGCAGCTGTGCGTTTTTCCATCCCAACCGACCGGTAACACGCAGTGAGTTCATCGCCATGACAGCCGCCGCGGCAGACCTGTCCGTTGAACCGACAGACCAGACCGACTTTGCGGATGACAGCGGACTTTCCGCGTGGGCCAAGCCGTATATCAGCGCCGCTGCCGCAAACGGACTGGTCAACGGCTACGCGACCGTCTCCGGCGTGAGTGAGATTCGCGGCGAGAAAACCATCACAACGGCCGAGGCAGGCGTGGTGCTCGACCACCTGCTTGACGGCACGCTGAGCGGTGTGCAGTACGCTTGGTCGATGTCCGACCATTCTCCGCAGGATTGGGCACAGCCGGCAATCGCTCGGCTGGAACGCGCCTCCGTACTCACCGCTGCACAGGCACAGAACCCAGAACACCCGCTCGACCGCCGAACGGCGTGCGAAATGCTTTACCGCGCACTGATTTTGCTGGATTCTTGACGAAAATCAGCAGCAGTGTTACAATAGTGCAGGGAGAAGCTCGGACTTCTCCCTGCTTTTTTCTGATTTTGAAAGGACTGTATTCGTTTGCAGCAAATTGATTTTTCTCAGGGCAGCATCCGCCGCAGGATACTTGCGGTGGCCACACCGATGCTCATCGCGCAGTTGCTCAACCTGCTGTATAATATTGTAGACCGCATTTATATCGGCAAAATCCCCGGCGAGGGCACGCTTGCGCTGGCAAGTATCGGCTTTTGCTTTCCCTTTGTGACGCTCATTACCGCGTTTGCCAATCTGTTCGGACTGGGCGGTGCTCCGCTGTGCGCGATGGCGCGCGGCAAAGGCAACCGGGAAAGCGCACAAGGCATCATGGTCAACGCCGGCTTTATGCTGCTGCTGAGCGGTGCCGTGCTGACCGTGCTCGGCATCGCGTTTCATCGCCCGCTGCTCTACCTGTTCGGCGCCAGTGAGGTGACGTACCCGTATGCGTCCTCGTACATCGTGATTTACTTGATCGGTACGCTGTGCGTCATGCTGTCGCTCGGTCTCAATCCGTACATCAACTGTCAGGGCTTTGCCCGAACCGGCATGCTCACCGTGGCACTCGGCGCGGCAGCCAACATCGTGCTCGACCCGATTTTTATCTTCGCACTGCACCTCGGCGTGCGCGGCGCTGCTATCGCGACCGTGCTGTCGCAGCTTCTGTCTGCTGCATGGGTTGTCAAGTTCTTAACCGGCAAAAAAGCCGAGTTAAAGCTGGATTTCCGCGGTTTCCGGCCGGACTGGCAGTGTATTCAGCGCATTACCGTGCTCGGTATCGCCAGCTTCGTCATGTCGTTTACGGATACGCTCGTGCAGGTGGCGTGCAATGCTACTCTACGCAATTTCGGCGGCGACCTTTACATCAGCGTCATGACTGTACTTAACTCCGTGCGCCAGATCGCACAGACGCCGGTGCTCGCCATCGCGGACGGTGCATCTACCGCCATCAGCTACAACTACGGCGCGAGGCTGTACAGGCGCACCCGGGACGCCATCCGGTTTATGACACAGATTGCTATCGGATATACCATGCTTGTCTGGATACTGGTCTCTCTTTTCCCTGCCCTGTTTATCCGCATTTTCAATCAGGACGCGGAACTGGTCGCGGCGGCTGTTCCGGCGCTGCACATTTACTTTTTCGGCTTTGTAATGATGGCGTTCCAGTATTCCGGTCAGAGCACGTTCCGCGCACTGGGTCGGGCGAAATACGCGGTGTTCTTTTCGCTTTTGCGCAAGGCGTTCATTGTTGTACCCCTGACTTTGCTGCTGCCGTACTGCTGGAATCTCGGTGTGAGCGGCGTATTTGCGGCAGAGCCGGTGTCCAACTGCATCGGCGGTCTGGCGTGCTACTTTACCATGCGGCATGTGGTGATGCCGGAGCTTAAAATGGAGAATTGAAGATAGAGGATGGAGAATGAATAATCAGTCGCAGAACACTTCGTTTATGGATTTGGGACAGAACGGGCAGTGCCTGCTGTCTGTTCCGGCGTTTGTCGCCGAAAATGCGCGAGTCTATCAGGCTGAATTTGACAAATGGCTGCAGTCATCGACCGAGCATGATTACTGGGTTACTGCGCCGGACGGCACAAAGGCACTTTGCTTCGACGGCGCGGAAGCCTTTGTGGCGTGGCTCAATCAATATGTTCTGCAGGATTCCGAGGTCAAAGCACAGCGCATTCCAACGCTTTATTTTTAATAGGTAAACCCGAAAAGGGAGTCGGACAAATCCGGCTCCCTTTTCGGCATTGCGAGGGGAAATCAGCAGCACTTTCGCTGAAAGGACTTGCAGTCGGTGCACTGATCCACCGTTGGATTAGCCTCGTGCGTGCCAACGGTAATGCTGTCCAGCGCACAGTAAGAAGCGGTCGGACAATGGTTTGCGCACTGCTCCACCGTGCAGTGGATAGACTTGTTGCAGCGATCGTTACTCATAGAGAATGACCTCCTTTTGTGATTTCGGTAATATTATCTCACTCGTTTCCACAAATTATACTTTGGAATTGCGGAAATGCTTTCCGTTGTGCTATACTAAAAACAAAAAACATTACAATAAAGGTTGTGACATTCATGCAAAAGGGAGATTCCGCGAAGCTCAAGCTGCTGCTGGCAGGCATTTCAGCACGGCTGACCAAAAACCGCGATTTTTTTGTGCAGGCAGACTGCACTCTGGTTTCTGGCAAAAAGAAATTTGACGCAAAGCTGTCCCGCGCAGACGAGGACTACACGCTGCATTTTCAGGGCAGCGACCGCCGCGTAGACGCGGCTGAATTCTGCGCCTTCTTTGCCGAGCAGGCTGAGAAATACGACGAGAGCGTGCTCACCTATACCGAGCGCAGCACGGTCGTTACGCTGTCCGTGACGGCACGCGGCGTACAGATGAAGCAGGCCGAGCGCGAAGCGACCGCCGAGGAAAAGGCGGCTGCCGCCAATCCGCTGCTCGACAGCGGCCGGCAGTACCTCATCCGCGTCGATCAGGCGGCGGCGCTGCTGCGCGAGATCGGCATCCTGACCGCAGACGGCAAGCTGAAAAACGACATGATCCGCAAGTACAATCAGATCGACCACTACGTTGAGCTGGTTGCGCCCATGTTCGAGCAGGACGACAGCGACGAGATCGTGCTGCTGGACTGCGCCTGCGGCAAATCCTACCTCAGCTTTGTCATGAATTACTACATCCACGAGGTACTGCATCGCCGCTGCCGTGTCATCGGCGTGGACATCAAGGAGCACGTTATCGATGAGAGCCGTGCAATGGCCAAGCGTCTCGGCTATCACAATATGACGTTCATCTGCGCGGATCTGCGGACGTACCAGCCGCCGAAAAACGTCACCGCTGTGATTTCGCTGCACGCGTGCGATATTGCGACCGATCTGGCTCTTGGCACAGCTATCCGCGCAAAGGCGAAATACATCGCGTGCGTGCCGTGCTGCCACAAGGAGCTGCTCGATCAGTACACCATGCCCGGACTCGAGCCGCTGACCAAATTCGGCGTATTCAAGGCGCGCTTCAACGATGTGCTGACCGACAGCATGCGTGCGCTCAAGCTGGAAGCCGAAGGCTACAAGGTTTCTGTCGTTGAGTATATTTCGCCGCTCGATACCCCGAAGAACCTGCTCATCCGCGCAACGCGCACCGGCAAGGTGAACCACCGCGCGAAAGCCGAGTACGACGCCGTGCGCCGCACGCTCGGCACGACCTCGGAGCTTGACCGCCGATGCGCGGAACTCGACAACGAGTTTTTCGTCACCGATGAGGACTTGATGGGTTAATTCCCCTGTTTGCGTTTTCCATGTGCATTTCAGACAATCTGCCGGATACGCTCTTACTCTTTGAGCAAATCTGCATTATAATTTTTGTATGCTCTCACGGAGGTGATGCCGCCTGTGAAACCACCCGACAAAGGCCTGCTGCTCTCGTCGCGTGTGGACTTTACCATTCCGTCTCCGGTTGCGCGGGAGCACCTGTATTACCTTATCCAATACAGACGCTATCAGTGCGTGCCCGGCTATGAGGTCAAGCGGGATTTTTGGGATATGTACCTGTGCGCGTATGTGCGCAGCCATACGGCCGGAGGCGTCTGGATCGACGTATAAAGCAGCCCCATCCCTTTTTGACGGAAGTCCCCCTGTATTGAAGGTACAGAGGGACTT
>ERZ857521.1849-NODE-1849-length-22836-cov-14.638954_pt1 | contig 22836 bp, 24 predicted proteins | sample MGYA00519701_ERZ857521 | MGnify/ENA primary metagenome ERZ857521 (study PRJEB31778, sample SAMEA3449346) | human gut metagenome | biome: human gut; feature: human-associated habitat; material: faeces | place: United Kingdom | collected 2010/2012 ...
TCAGGAGTTAAACGTAGTTATGTTTCACAGGAGTTATCACTTCGTTCAGGAGTTAAAGGTCAATAGCTTTGCTTCTGAAAGCTGTGCAAAAGGTATTGGCATCTAACTCCCAGCCCGATAAGTGGGCGATAACTACCTATAACTTCCTTTTTAACTCCTGATTGGCATTATTTACAATTTACGATTTAGCTGTGTTGTAAATGGGGATTAACCACCGTAAATAGTACTTTGTAAATCGTAAATCCATCATGTTGTCTGACAAACTCAACAACGTAGATTACCAATGGTTCCTTGTCCGTACCAAACCCGGACATGAACAGGAGTTGTGTGCACTCATTGGGCGCGAAAAGGACAAGATCCGGAACATACTGGAAGTCTATTGTCCTACCCATACCAAGGTGTACGTGCGCAGAGGTGACAGTGAGCAACGGATGCCTCTTTTTGATGGCTATGTGTTCGTGCTTGCCACCCAAAACGCACTGGTTGAGTTCCTTCGTGACAACTGTTCCGATGCCTTTATCCGCTACAACCGCAAGCGTACACCGGACGAGAAAGCCACCGCTTGCACCATACCCGAATCGCAAATGCGCGCTTTCCGTGACTACAACGAGAATTACGCTGATAAGGTAATAGTGCTGGAGCGTCCTTACTCGGACTATGCCTTCAACGCGAAAGAGGGCGAGGCAAATGAGATTGTACGCGTGGTCGACGGTCCGTTTGCCGGCCAAGAAGGTTACATCTGCCGCTTCCACCGCAAAAAGGGACTGGTGTTCCGCGTGCAAGGCATGGTGCCGGGCAGCTGGTTGACCGTCACCTATCCCAATGTCTCCGACCTGCACGTCGTCCGTCTCCACAATGCCGAGGGCGACCGCCTGTCTATAGGCACGGAAAAAGGGCGTGCCGTTGACCTGCTTGTCGGTATCCTGCAGGCTTGCGGTTACGGAAAGCGCACGCAAGCCATGCTTTATGAACTGATGGAATGCCTTGCTGTCGATTTGTCATTGACCAATCTCTGCCGGGAACTTGACAAGAAAGGTGAGAAAACATTGGGCGGCCGTCTTGCCAGACTGACTACCAAGGAAGCTGAACTTCTGATAAACCTTGCCCGCTACGAACATGATACTCCCGGATATGTGAAGGAAAACTGGCAAAAGATTCTCCTGCGTTCGTTTCTTACGCCTACATCCGGAATAGAATGGGAAGAAGGCAAGAACGAGGTGGAACTTCAACATAAGAATTTTACGGAAATCATCCGCAGGGTGGACATCACCGAGGAGGTTTATTACCCCAGCAGACAGGAGGACGGAAAAGTCACCACTGCGTATGATGCCCATATCGGCATGAGGGAAGAGATGGAAAACCTCGTTTTCTTCGCCAACTGGGACGGTTTCCTCAGCGAATATTTTCTTACGGCAGGAAAAGCCAACGAGAAGTTAGTGTCGGGAAGGTCGCAATCTGTCCTTGACGAGACCACGAATACAGAAAGGAAAAAACTCATCGAGTCTTTCCGCAACTATGCCCCAACATTATATAAGGTATTGACGTATGCGGATTCAGCCGTAAAAGCCGTACCGGATTTTAAGGTCGGCGAAGATACGTTGAATGTCTTTGCTATCCGGTCTTCAGTTCAAGAAAAAGACACGGCAAAGGACAAGCTGATACAGACTTGTGTCCGCATCTGCAAGGAAATCAATACTACCAACCATCTTGCCGTATGGCGCAGGTATCTGCGGACGGTGTGGCTGCACAATTGAAGTTGACAAGGTATCAGTTGACAAGGCAACAAGGTTCTGAATAGTTTCACTAATGGCATCTAAAACTTCGTTAACTCGTCAACTGGTCAACTTGTTACCTGAAATAAAATGTACACGATAGCCGAATTTACTTCCCGATGGCAACGCCTCCACCATCCGTCCATGAATGTGGATGGCGACGTGGTTTTCTTTTATGAAATCTACGTCAGGCTGCACCGTTTGGCTGAACAGTATGCGGCGGGGTTCGATGAACAGTTTATACTTTCTCTGCTGCTTTATACAGAGAATACCCTTGCCGTCGGGCTTGACGGTGTTTACGAATACAGGTACCGCAGCGTGGGCGATGTCGTGTTCCGCTGGTGCGAAAGCCTGGACATGGGTGCGGATGCCACTTCACAAGTGGACAGTCTCGTGTCAGAAGCTGTGTCAAGAGCCGGCTGCAGTGCCCTCCGGCAATGGATGACAGAATGCGTGCTGTCGGGTGATTTTTCCCGTATGAGCGGCATGATGGCTTGGTTTCCATGTGAAGACCCGGTCATGTGGCACATTTTCCCGGACTTACGTTTCAGGGAGGTGATGTTCCGCAGGCTTACGGGTGACTGGCAGACCGCCCGGCAGATGCTGTGGGCAGACCTTGCCTTCAACTGGCGTGACAAGCGCGGATACTCCTTGGCGGATACCTTGTCCAAGCAGTTCCGTTATGAAGTGTCTTTTGCCGAAGGAAAAGAAAAAGACAGGTTGAAAGAAGCGGCGGAAAGTCTCGATGCTATCTGTTCCGAACGCTTGGACACTTACACGGTTATCGGGCGTAAAGACGGGCGCACGCTCACTTTACTCCACAGGGACGGCCGTGAGTTCCGTGATGTGATTTTCCCCGCGCCTGTTTCGGAAAATGTGCAAAGCCGTCCTCTTGCCGCCCAGCTTGTCACTTACAATGACAAAACTTACATAAACGGTTCTGCAGTCTGGCTTAACAAGGAAGCCTTGCCCGTGTGGAACGGTGAAACCAATTGGAGCGACATCCTTAAAAAAGAACAGGATGCGGCAAAGCTCACATTTTTCACCACCACGTTTGGCAAGCGGCTCAGTCTTTACGAAGACCTCTACACCGTACCGGAAGACCCGGAGGAAGCCTGTTACGCCGACATGGGCATCTATTTCGACGAGCCTAACATTTTCGATTTCCTGGGATGCATGAAGCCCGAGAATTAAGAATGAAAAATGAAGAATAAAGTGCAAAAGGATATAGCACAGACGGCTGTTACCCTTTCTCCTCATGGGGAGAACTGGAGAGGGGCTGGGAGAGCCGGAGAGGGGCTGGAAGGTTTCGGTTTTATTGCATACGCCAATTCCCGCGTTGAGAAACTGCAGGACGAGGGGCGTTACGATGCCGCAAACAAGCTGAAAATGTATCTCAGAAAGTTCATTGCCTATTTGGGCAAGAGCGAAGTGCCTTTCAAGGACTTCGATTCCCTGCTGATACGCAACTATCATACGTGGCTGAAGAATCAGAAGTTAGGGCGCAATACCATTTCCTTGTACATCCGGAACTTGAAACGGGTCTACCGCCTTGCCGTAGAAAGCGGACTGGCCGATGAATGCCATCCCTTCGAAGGCATGGACGTGAGCTACCACGTCAAGAAAGAGAAAAACGGCCTGACGCTTGCGGAGGTAAAACATATGCGCGACTTGGACTTGAGCAGCGAACATCCGTCAATCGTCTTCGCCCGCGACATCTTCCTGTTCTCCGTCTATGCACGTGGCATGAGGAGTGATGACATCTTCCGCCTGACAAGAAAGAACATCCAGGACGGACAGCTCACTTACCGTCAGCACATCACCGGTAAGGAAATCTCCATTCCCTGGGAGCCGGCACTGCAGGAGATAGCAGACCGTTACAGAAGGAAAGGCACGGCACGCCTTTTCCCTGTTATCACGGCAAAAGCCCCACACGAGCAATGGAAACAGTATGACAGCCTCCTGCACCGCATCAATTACAGCCTGAAGAAATTGGGTGAGATAATGGGTCTCGGTTATCCGCTGAACCTCACCGTAGCAAGACATTCGTGGCAGAGCATGACGAAGAGCGTAAGCATAAGCGACATCCTATAGAATGAAGAATGAAGTATAAGTTAGAAGTACCACGATGAGATAGACAAGCTCCACGAGCGGGAAGACCCCCAGTTTGTCTGCATCATCAACGGCGGCCAGAACCTCATCGCCCCGAACGCGCAGCAGGCGGAACAGAACATACAGGATAGTACACCCGAAAAATGAATATATACTGCATCGGCAGTTGAATATATACTGCAACCGCTGATGAATATATACTGCAACTGCTGATGAATATATACTGCAACTGCCGATGCGGTATATATCCTTAAAAAAGCAGTACGAATGTCCTCATTTTGCCAAAATGCCTTGTAGGGGGCAGGGTTTGCCTGCCCAAAAACATCTACGTGGATTAGTTGACGCATTCGGGCGTATACAATACGCCCCTGCATGGGATGTTTGCAGAGCTAAGAAACTGTTTTGAATTTATCGTGCGATGATTTGGGATGAGTTTTTGAGGCATTTCCGCTTGTGTGATGAGGAAGATAGCGGGCTATCTGACGAAGAACAGAAGCGGAAAGGACCAAAAAATCGCCCAAAGCACACACGAAAACGGAAACATCAAAACGAGAAAAACTTTTTGGAGAAATTCAAAACAGTTTCTAAATAATTGTCCGTTTGTCCATTGTTAATTGCGCAAGTTTTTTGCCATCTGAGAATTAATTGCTAACTTTGTAGACAAGAGGCAAAGAACTTGCTTTGTCCTATCAGAATCAACAAGACAAGGAGGAACGTCTTATGAAAGAATACAAACCAATAGAAAAAGAGACCACGGGCATGGTCAGCGAACCAGGGCTTTCATACAGCAGTCCTAATGCGGTAAAGCCACCTGTGTCAGAGTTTTCTGACCAAATAATGGACATGCTTTTACAGCAACCCACCCAAGTCAAACTGTTGATTATTAACAAACTAGCTGGAAGTATGCTTGTGGACAAAGAAACGGGAACGACGCCTGAAAATCCTGAGGTTTGCAGTCGCAAGGAAATTGAAGCGAAGTTGGACAATCTTCATGTGAAAGGGCATTTACGCCGATTATTTGGAGCAGCTCCTTTCATTGATGAGAATGATGACTGGAAAAAAGAAAAAGAGGCTTATTTAAGGGAAAAATACGGAATGTAAGATGAAATTATTCTTAGACACCAATGTAGTGGTAGATGCTGTGAAATTCCGTGAACCTTTCGTACATGCACTTATCCCGATATTCGAAATGGCTGACGATGGTATCCATCAACTGATAATTTCAGATTTAACCTTTGCCAATGTGGCATACCTTACAAAAAAAGGAATGTCGTTGGGCGAATGGTACGGACTATTGGATGAGTTGCGTTCCAATGTACAAATTGTAACCACAGGAGAAACAAGTATTGATGCGGCTTTATTATTGAGAGCTAAAGATTTTGAAGATGCCGTGCAATATTTCTCGGCAAAGCAAGCCGCGGCAGACTGCATCATCACCCGCAACAAAAAAGACTTTTATTTTTCGGATATTCCGGTATATACTCCGGAAGAATTCTTGCTTAAGTAGCATACTTATTCGTTCTTAGAAGCTGTTTTGAATTTATCCTGCGATGATTTGGGATGAGTAGAGACGCAAAATCTTGCGTCTTTACTATGAGGAAGATAGCGGGCTATCTGACGAAGAACAGGAGCGGAAAGGACCAAAAAATCGCCCAAAGCACACACGAAAACGGATACATCAAGCCAAGAAAAACTTTTTGGAGAAATTCAAAACAGCTTCTTACATCTAAATTTTATTTTAGGCCTACCGTCTGTAATGTAGGGGATGTCTGAATCGAACGCTTACGAACCGTTTCCCCGCGAAGGTATCTTCATAAAAACAAGAGCAGGATGTCAACTCATAAACTCACAAACTTAAAATGAGCTATATCCGTCAGCGTATGGAAGACAAATCACGTACTGACATCGAATTGACTCCGTTGAAAGCTAAAATCGAAACCGTTTTCAACAAGCGGAATATCGATGAGGATTGCGATACCATTGCAAACCTGCTTGCCCCCTATCAGAAAGCAGTTCGTGAATCGTTAAGCCAAGGCAACTATGCCGAAGCCGTAACTATCCTGCTCGAAGTGCTCGAAAGTCTTACTTACCACTTTGTGGAAGACGAGCATTACAATTATTTCGATGATATGTACAGTCCCGATTATGTTTGTCAAGACATGATTGAGGCAATCATTAGCTTTATCAAGAGTGGGAATTTTCCAGCGGCTGAGTTGCAGCGTTTGAAAGACGGATTGGAGAAGTTGAAGCATACGGAGGCATACGAGGATTATGGTGTGCCGTATGCGTTGGATTTATTGGAGCAGTTTGAATCATCTTATTTAAGACATACTTCCAGTAATACTTGCGGCAGAGATATGTAAAACTCATACTTTTTTTAAAAAATTGATGGATTGGAAAATCAATTGAGATAAAATACAGTCAAATATTTTAACCATAAATCAAAAAAAGATATGAAACTCAACAAAAACAAGTATTGTGTACGTTTTTTCAAGGTAGGAAACGATACTAAAGGTGGCGATGCCATTTTGATAGAGTTGTTTGACGAGAGAGACAATCCGTTTGTCATACTCATTGATGGAGGATATAAAGATACCGGTGAAAAAATATGTCAGCATATGATGGCTGAGTATGATGACCCAGTCATCCATCTGATGATCAATACGCATCCAGATTTAGATCATACGTCAGGACTTAAGACCGTTTTGGAGAACAATGACATTAAGGTCAAAAAGATAGTGATGAACCGCCCATGGAAGGATGCGGGTCTTAAGCCCGAGCATTTTAAAGATGGAAGGATGACTGAAAATAGCCTTGTCAATCGTTTAAGAAATGAGTTTGCCATAGCTGATGCTATAGAGGATATCGCTCAAAAGAAGAAGATACCTGTATATAGAAGTTTCCAAGGCTGCATTCTTGTGACAGATGTTTTGACCGTCTTAGCACCAACAAAAATGTCTTATAAAAATTTTCTGCTGGCCTCAGGGAAAAGCCCTGATACATATGTAGACGGACTCAATAAGAAAAGCTATCAGAAAGTAGAATTGGAAGAGGAAACATATGATGAGAGCGGAATTATCCAGTGGTTTGACGAAGAAGAGACTTCCGAGGTCAACCAAACGAGCTTGGTTCTTTCGCTCCAGATAGGGGAAGAACATTTCCTTCTCACAGGCGATGTCGGCAAGGCAACACTGACAAACGCATTGGATTTCTATGAGAATTTGCATTGGGGCAATAGCAGCCATGATTTTACAGTGGTTCAATTGCCTCACCATGGCAGCCGTAAGAATATCAATCCGGATATTCTGAACAGATTTTCTCCGACAAATTACATCATCTCATGCCCGCCTAATGGCATGAAAGAGGGACATCCGTCCAGACGGTTAATTAATAAAATATTGGAAATAAAAAAAGACTCAAAAATATATGTAACAGGCGAACACAATTTCGTTTTTTACAAAGGCGTTGACATTGATGCTACACCCCAGACACCGCAAAACTTATTTCCAAGAATGGATGGAAAGCCTAAATCATAATCATGGCAAGTCTTATGAAAACCATATGCGTAGACATTGACGGCACTCTCGTGCATTATAAGGAATGGCAAGGTGATGACCATTTCGGTAAGCTTGTGCCGGGTGCGGTAGAAGCTATGAGAGAACTGAGGGAAAAAGGCTGGTTTATCATTATCTATACAACCCGTAGCAATAAAAAAGCTGTGAAAAAATTCCTTGATAAAAATAAAATTGTATACGACTGTATCAACGAAAATCCATTTCAACCCAATAATGCAATAGGGGGTAAACCGCTTGCGGATGTCTACATTGATGACAGAGCTATTACCTTTGATGGCAATTGGTGGTCGGCAGTGGATAAAATTGTCAATTTTAAGACATGGGAACAGTAAACAGATGGATAGACCGTGTCGTGATGAATGCTTTGAGACGGCAAAAAGAGACGGTAGCAGATTTGTTCAGTAATGAGACAGGTGATGACAACATGACATCCGTTTCAAAAGAATACTTGAAAGACATGATGACTGTAGACTTTCAAGAATGTATGGGTATGTTGCGCCATTACGACAGTGTAAACTGGGATCTGACGAAGTTCACGTTTGGACAAGTATTGGTTGTCATAGGTGCTTGTTGGACTATACTCAATGCTGAGCGAGAGAAAGGTGAAACACTGTGGAATGTCCTTAATGATGGACTATCTAATTACATAGTGGGGAGTGTACTGTTTCTGTCTGCCTGCTTTGTGTTCCTTACCTTGTTGGCCATATTGAAAAACAGGACGTATTTCGTAAAGATGAGCCGCTACTTGAATGAGCATCGGAGGAATATACTGCAAGAACATCCTTTCGGTTTTGCGAATCAGAGCAGAATGTGGTGTGATCCGGATTTCCCGCCTGTCATTGACAAGAAGAGTACACAACTGCTATGCGTGTATCTGTTTTCGGTATGCTTGTTTCTTCTTCTCTTTGTTTCATTGGGTTGTTTATTCCTAAATGCAAGTCATGGGTTGTGTATCACAATAGGCCTTACATCGTTTATCTGTCTGATGTGTTGGAGCATACTAAGGTGGATAATGAAGAATTGAAAGAGAGTTGCAATTAAGCTTAATTTTTTGTAGCTATATGGGTAAATAACTGGCTGTATGGATATGATGTTTTCTTCCATATCCGGTTACTTATCTTCTTCTGTCAGCTGTTTCGTCACATACGAACAATTATAATTATGTCAGATTCCCTAAAACAAAAAACGGTCAAAGGCATACTTTGGAGCACGGTAGAACGTTTCTCCGTCCAAGGTGTACAGTTCCTCATTATGATTGTGATGGCAAGGCTGCTCACACCGCATGATTACGGACTTATCGGTATGTTGGCCATCTTCATCGCCGTGGCGCAATCGCTGATTGACAGCGGTTTTTCACAGGCTTTGATACGCAAGCAGGACAGGACAGAAGTTGACAACAACACAGTTTTCTATTTTAATATCGTGGTCAGCGTACTGCTCTATCTTATATTATATGTTTCCGCTCCGTTAGTCGCCGATTTCTATAATACACCACAGTTATGTCCAGTCATGCGCGTGATATGTCTTGGTATTATCTTCAACTCACTGGCTGTTGTACAACGTGCGCTTCTTACAATTAGGATTGACTTCAAGACTCAAGCCAAAGCAACCTTGATTGCCGCCGTGACATCAGGCATAGTTGGCATAACAATGGCTTACCACGGTTTCAGTGTATGGTCGTTGGTAACGCAACAGCTACTTAATCTCGGCTTAAACACCGGTTTGTTGTGGCTGTTGTCAAAGTGGAGACCACAGTTGGTGTATTCGTGGCAGTCATTCCGCGAACTGTTCGCCTTCGGATCAAAACTCCTCGCATCAGGATTGCTCGATACCATTTACCGCAACATCTATCCCATTGTCATCGGCAAGCTTTTTAGTGCTTCTAATCTTGGGCATTACACTCGTGCACAGCATTTCTCGGAGTTCCCTTCGTCTAATCTTGCCGGAATCATCCAGCGCGTGACCTATCCCGTACTTTGCGAGATACAGGATGATGATGCTCGTCTTGCTGGTATTTACCGTAAATTCTTGAAACTGTCCGCTTTCATCATATTTCCGTTGATGATAGGTCTCTCTTCTGTAGCCCAACCTCTTGTAAACCTGATGCTTGGTCCGCAATGGGAGTTTTGCGGGCAGTTACTGCAAATCATCTGCTTTTCAATGATGTGGTTTCCTATTCATGCGATCAATCTAAACCTCTTGCAGGTGAAAGGCCGTTCTGACTTGTTCCTACGGCTTGAAATCATAAAGAAAATACTTGGTGTAAGTGTACTTTGTATCACTGCTCCGTTCGGCTTGGTTGTGATGTGCTATGGTCAAATCTTCAACTCGCTCGTTGCTTTGATTATAAACACATACTATACCGGGAAACTGATTCATGTCGGATTTTTCAAACAGATGCGAGACTTATTACCCACGATAGCACTCAGTCTCGTAATGTTCGTCCTAATACTTATTGTGAACCATTTCATCTCAGGAGACATAATAAAACTTTGCCTCGGCATTGTCATAGGCATGTCCTTTTACACATTGTCAAGCCGCATTTTTAAGTTTTCAGAACTCACAGAAATCCTTTCCTTTCTTAAAAGAAAATCATAAACCAATATAAACTAAATTCCTTATGGATAATAAATTAATCACAGTAACATCTCCGTTACTGCCCAATCTTGATGACTTCAATGGAATGCTCAAACAGATATGGGAGAGCAAGTGGATAACCAACAACGGACAGTTCCACAAACAGCTTGAGAAAGAATTGGCCGCATACCTAAAAGTGCCTTACATTAGTCTGTTCACCAACGGCACGTTGCCGCTTATCACAGCTCTTCAGGCTTTACGCATAACAGGCGAAGTTATCACTACACCATACAGCTTCGTCGCAACCACACACGCCCTTTGGTGGAATGGCATAAAGCCCGTGTTTGTGGATATTGATCCGGCAACAGGCAACATCAATCCAGATAAAATAGAAGCAGCCATCACACCCAAGACCACAGCCATTATGCCTGTACACGTTTATGGCAAACCTTGTGACACCAAACGCATACAGGAGATAGCAGATCAATATGGACTGAAGGTAATCTATGATGCCGCTCATGCCTTTGGTGTGGAAGTTAATGGTGAAAGCATTCTCAATGCCGGTGACCTGAGTACGCTCAGTTTCCACGCTACCAAGGTTTACAATACCGTAGAGGGTGGCGCAATGGTCATGCATGACGAGAAAATGAAAAAGCGCATTGACTATCTTAAGAATTTCGGATTTGCCAATGAAACGACCGTTGTGGGTCCTGGCATTAACAGTAAGATGGATGAGATTCGTTCGGCATACGGTTTGTTGAATCTGAAACAGGTTAATGCTGCAATTGAGGTACGCCATCAAGTTGCTGTAAAATACCGTGAGGCACTACGCAATGTAGAAGGCATAACCTTCTTTGATGATATGCCCGGTGTAAAACATAATTATTCTTATTTTCCCATATTTGTTGATGCTAAGAAGTATGGCATGACACGTGACGAACTTTATTTTAAAATGAAGGAACAGAACGTTCTCGGCCGCCGTTACTTCTATCCGCTTATCAGTGAATTTTCTACATATAAAGGATTGGAAAGCGCAAGACCTGAAAATCTTCCTGAGGCACATAAAATGGCTGATAGCGTGATTTGTTTGCCGATGCATCATGTACTGAACGATGAAGATATTCAACGAATACTTGATTGTATAATCAAATGACAAGAATGAAGAAGATACTTCTGTTGGGTGGTTCAGCCCAACAGCTTGTAGCCATAAGAGCGGCTAAGGAATTGGGGTATTACACTATTGTCTGTGACTATCTTCCAGATAATCCCGGCCAGTATGAAGCTGATAAATTTTATGGTGTAAGTACAACAGACGTTGAAGCTGTTTTTGAGATAGCCAAAAAGGAGCAAGTCGATGGCATACTTGCTTATGCTTCCGACCCCGCTGCACTTCCTGCGGCAATCGTTGCGGAAAGATTAGGATTGCCGACCAATCCAGTAAAGAGTGTTGAAATACTTGGTTTGAAATATCCGTGGCGCAAATTCTTGCATGACAACGGATTTGCATGCCCGAAATTCCATTCATTTAATTCTCAAACGCCGATAGACGAAATAAAGGATAGCGTAAAGGATTTCACATTTCCAGTTGTTGTAAAGCCGACCGATTCATCAGGCAGCAAAGGTGTGACGAGACTTGATAATTGGGATGGTCTTGAAAAAGCTATAAGGTGGGCTGACGAATACTCAAGGAACAAGGTCTTGCTCGTTGAAGAATATATTCGAAGAGGTTATCCATATGTCATCGGTGGTGATATTTTCGTTTGGGATGGAAAAATAGTCCTTTATGGTGAAATGGATTGTCTCAGAGATATGCTCAGAAGCCCATTAATCCCGATTGGCAAAAAGAAACCATCAGGGATTAATAAAAAACAGGAAGAGATTGTTCACAAGGAACTACAACGTGTTGTCACTACACTTGGCATCCGCTTCGGTGAGATGAACATCGAAATTCTGCTGGACAAGGACGACAATGCACATTTTCTTGAATTGGGGCCGCGCGCCGGCGGTAACATGATACCCATTCAACTCAGTGATGCTTTCGGTATCGACTTTGTGAAAGCTAACGTACAAGCGGCGATGGGTGAAACACCAGATTTTGTTGGCAAGGTAATAAATCCCCTTCCCGGTTGCTATATGCACTATGTCTTGCACAGCTATAAAGCAGGAACATTCAATGGGATGGAAATAGACGAAAGCATCAGAAAATACGTTTACCGTGAAGTCGTTTACAAGAAGCCTGGCGACAAGGTTGAAGTGTTTGACGGGGCGGGAAAGGCTCTCGGAATAATCTTCCTGCACTTTGACACTGTTGACGAAATGGAACGTTTTTGCGACAAGCATGATTCTCTTGTGAGGATTGTGTTAGCTGAATGAAAATTAAGAAAATATAGGCGTGCTTTTGAAAGGTTATGTTTTATCTCGCGAAAGGAGGTTTTTCATCGCCTAAAAGACAACCTTTCATAATGCAAAAGATAGTGTATGTGTAACACAATGGTTTTCAGTAATATAAAAACAGCAATCTTATTGTTTGCACATAACCGGTCTTGCCATACAACATTAAAGTTATTTACCAATGACAAATGAGGAACAAGTAAAACCTATCGGCGGATATTTCGAGCTTGAACTGCCTCGGTTTCATGAATATCACAACAATGCAATAGCTCTCAACAGCGGCCGCTTCTGCTTGGAATATATCCTTCGGTGCCGCAAGTACAGGAAAGTGTTTGTGCCATATTTCACGTGTGATTCAGCCGTAGAACCAATCGTCAGACTCGGAATACCATACGAATTTTACCATATTGACATGGAATACCGCATAACGGATAATATCAGGCTTGCAGATGGTGAAGCGTTGATGTACACCAACTATTGGGGATTGCAGGACAAGTACTGTCAACAGCTATCCTCTGTTTATGGGCAACGCCTTATCCTTGATTACACCCAAGCGTTTTACTCCAAACCTGTTGCAGGTATAGACACGTTCTATAGCTGTCGCAAATACTTTGGTGTGCCGGATGGCGGGTATCTTTACTCAGATGCTAAACCAGACTTTGACATTGAACAAGATGAATCATACACACGTATGGATTCACTTGTTAAGCGGATAGACATATCCCCTGAAGCCGGCTTCGATGATTTTCACAAGGCAAGCGCATCGTTCCATGATATGCCAGTGAGGAAAATGTCAAAGTTCACGAAACGCATGATGAACGGCATCGACTACGAACACATTGCGCAGCGCAGGATTGACAATTACAATACATTGCGCCAACAACTTGGGAAAGGCCGAATGCTCAATCAATGGGAGGTGCCTATGGTGTTTCCGTATGTATCGGAAATGGGACAGAAACTCCGTCGCAGCCTAATCGACAACAAGGTGTTTGTAGCGAAATATTGGCCTAATGTTGACGAATGGGTTGGTGACAGTTCCGTTGAAGCATGGATGGCAAACCACATCCTGCCGCTTCCTATTGACCAAAGGTATGGAAAGGAAGACATGGAAAGAATTGTAAAACTAATTAAAGAAAAATAGAAACATGGAAGAACGAATATATTTAAGGTCATTTGAGATTGATGACTATAAGACTTCTATAAAATGGCGTAAGGACGACCAAATTTGGGATATGCTTGGAGGAACGAAATATTTTGTTTCCGAAGCTTACGAAAAGAAATGGATAGAAAATACCATATTCAATTCTAAAGACGTAAAGTTGGCGGTATGCTTGTTGGAAAATGACAAGTACATAGGCAACGTCTACATGACTGACATCAATGAAATTAATCGTTCATGCCATTCGCACGTGCTTATCGGCGATAAGGAATATTGGGGCAAGGGTTATGCGAGAGAGGCATTGTTGAAAGCTGCCAGGTATATGTTTTACGAACGTAACATCCACCGCATACAGGCAAACGTTCTTGAATCGAATGAACAGTCTTTGAAGATGCATAAGAAATGCGGATATAAAGTTGAGGGATTGTTACGTGGCGCCGTTTTCAAGGCCGGCAGGTATCAAAGCCAGTATGTGCTTTCATTGTTGAGGGAAGAGTTTGAGGGATAGAAATGTTGGATAGTTATTGTAGGAAAATGGATGACAAGGAAATCCTGGTTTCAATAAAGTGTATGGTTTATAACCATGAACCATACCTGCGTCAATGTTTGGAAGGTTTTGTGATGCAGAAAACGAACTTCCGCTTTGAGGCGGTAGTGCATGATGACGCCTCGACAGACGGTAGTGCGGCAATAATACGTGAATATGCAGAGAAATATCCAGATATCATAAAGCCAATTTACGAAACAGAAAATCAATACTCAAAACGCGATGGTTCGTTGAGTCGGATAATAAATGCACATATGCATGGAAAATATATAGCATTTTGTGAAGGTGACGATTATTGGACAGACCCGTTGAAATTGCAAAAACAGGTAGATTTTTTGGAAAAGAACTTGGATTATGGATTAGTACATACCTATTTTAACTATGTAGATGTGCATAATAAAGTGATTCCTCCTCCCACTCAATTTCATCAACATATACAAGAACGCATATTTGATGGATATATTTGGGACTATTATTTATATAATCCTGGATTTATTATGACATGTACCTGTATGTTGAGACGCTCCTTATATAAGGAGGAAGAGCAAACCTTTCTTGATACGGGATTATTTATGATGATTGCAAGGCAATCAAAAGTTCACTGTATAAGGGAAATAACTTCTTGCTATAGGAGGAATCCACAAGGGGCGATGTGTTCAAATCCTGATTATGTAAAAGCACGGAATCTGCGTGTCAAATTATATCAAGTATATTATTATATAAAAGAAAAATCATGTGCACCTTTTTATATGAACAATAAGCATGTGGATAAGGCTTTAGGATTTGCCTATGCTAATTTACTACGAAATGTGTTTATATTATCAAAAGAAGACAAAATAAAGCTGTTGAAAATTGCTCATAATAGGCCTTCTATTCTGTTAGAAATTCCAGCAGTTTTGATTAAAAAAATTTTGAATAAAATATGTGGAAGAAAAAAATATTAAATTGTATTTTTTTCGAATACCCTCTTATATGCTGTATATAAATCTAAACTTTTAACTTAAAAGACCAAACATGAGCTCTATTAGGCTAATTTATATTCTACTACATATTTTTGAGATATGGATGCTTTTTATTGCCGGAAAGAAAATGTCACAAGCAAAAACGGATAGAAGCTATTGGAAAGCATCTTTGTGGGCTTTCATTCCATATGTATTTGTGTTGGGACTTAGATTCGGTCATAATATTGATTGGAATCATTATAGCCGAAGATATAGCGAGATGACAATGATGGATTGGTCTACTACAGAGCCGATTTATAATTTCATCTTTTATATATTGAATACAAACGGGATTCCCTATTTTGTCTTCATATCACTGCAAGTGGCTTTTTTTATGTTTAGCTTCTTATTGCTTGCTAAGCATTTTAGGAAATGCTTGCATTTTGTACTTCCCCTTTTACCCGTTGTTGCACAAAGCAATGACAATTATATCCGGTGGTATTGGGCAGTTTCTTTTATACTAATAGGTTTTTATATATTGATGTCAGAGAAGAAAAACAAATTGCTTAAATGTATGTTCCTTTTTGCATGTGGATTTGCAGTACATAACGGAGCAATAGTTCTGCTTTTGCTTATTCCAGCATATTATTGGCTGCAAAATAGATATCTTCCGCCTTTGGTTTCAACTATAACTGTGTTTATCTCAGTCTTCTTTCTAACTATAGCTGTGGTTAAGCCTCTTAGTGATTTGGCGACATTTATCTATCTGTCAAGTGGCGATGCAATAGTTGAAGCCAAAGTATCTTCTTACTTATTAAAAATCAATGATATTGCAGAAGGCGGACTGACAGATGTAACTGGGATTAAGAATTATGGAATCCGCGATAAAATAATAACATTCGTATCTTTCCTTCCGGTGATATTGTATGGACCTAAATATTTAAAAAGATATAAGTATGGAATATTATGTTATAATATCTTTATTATCGGTGCTTTCCTAAATCCTTTTTTTAGCACTGTAGAGATTTTTGATCGATATAGTACAATGCTTTTAATCTTTCAAGCAATTGTAGCTGGAGTTGTCTACTATATGATGTTAAAAGACAGATTTGTCAGTCAGAATCTGAAATTATTATGCGTGCTATCCATGCTGTGTTGCTTTTATCCATTCGCACGTTATACATTGCTTGTACAACAAGAATATAGAATGATGTATATATGGGATGCTAATGGACGAGAATACATTAATCCTGATTTGTATATCAACGATATGTTGAGAAGGTAATGTAAAATATAATTTAGGGATAGATCTTTCAATAATTTAATTTTTGAGTTTTATATAATGAAAACTAAAGCAAGAGTAATTGCATATTATTTACCTCAGTATCATCCTATACCAGAAAATGACAAGTATTGGGGTAAAGGATTTACAGAATGGAGAAACGTGGGTAAAGCTAAACCATTGTTCCGAGGTCACAATCAGCCTCGTGTACCAGCAGACTTGGGATATTATGATCTTCGTTTACCAGAAATTAGAGAAGAGCAGGCTGCTTTAGCAAGAGAAGCTGGCATTGAGGGCTTCTGCTACTGGCATTATTGGTTTGGAAATGGTAAGCAACTGCTGGAAATGCCTTTCAATGAAGTATTGCGCACAGGAAAACCTGATTTCCCTTTCTGTTTAGGATGGGCGAATCACAATTGGACTAATAAGACTTGGACTGTCGGTGGGACATTTCAAAAGGACTCTATGATAATGGAACAGATCTATCCGGGAATGGAAGAACATAAGATGCATTTTTATGCTTTACTTCCTGCCTTTAAAGATTCCCGATATATTACAGTAGACGGGAAACTTCTATTCGTGGTGTTTCGTCCTCTTGATATACCTAATTCTCAGGGATTTATTAGATTATGGAATGAGTTGGCAATAAAGGAAGGTTTGGCAGGTTTTCATTTTGTTGGTGTGGAGACTAGTTTGAGTATTTTCTCAAATTGTGAGAGTAGCAAGAAGATAATGTATGATGGAAAGGAAACTACTAAGAAATTGTTCCAACGGGTACTGGAGGCTGGTTATGATGGAATTAATTCTCGTGGGATGAATTTAGCACATATACGTTATGATTCCATGTTCAAATATTATCTCAAAAAAGCCATGAAAAATTTTTTTAAATGGCAAGGTGTAATCAAATACGATTTTGAGAAAGTGAGCAAATTACTTTTTACAGAAGAAGATAAATGGGAGAACGTGTATCCAACCATTATTCCAAATTGGGACCGTACTCCTCGGAATGGCAAGAATGCAATCGTATGGTATCACAATAATCCAAAATATTTTAAGGAAGAAGTGGAAATTGCACTTGACATAATTAAAAACAAATCCAAAGAACATAAAATTCTTTTTCTAATGTCATGGAATGAATGGGGTGAAGGTAACTATATGGAACCGGATATAGAATTTGGAAAAGGGTATATTAATGCTTTACGAGAAGCAATAGAGGAATGACACAATAGAATCATTTGCTGTTATATATGAAGAGAATTGTTGAATAGACATCATGTCGAGTAGAGTTTTAGGACACTGATTTTCAATGTCCTTCCTTTTTGTATAAACTCTAATATGTAGGTATAAAAATGAATTATTAAAAATAAATTTTAACAAATATGAAATCTCCAAAAATCATTGCAGAAATCGGTTGCAATCACAAGGGTGATATGGCAATCGCTAAAGAGATGATTATGACTGCTGCCACTTATTGTAAAGTGGATGTAGTTAAGTTTCAGAAACGTTGCAATAAAGAACTGTTGACTCCTGAAGAGTACAATGCTCCACATCCTCATCCGGAAAATTCATACGGGAAGACATATGGCGAGCACCGGGAATTCTTGGAGTTCAATCTTGACCAGCATCGCCAGTTGCAGGAATGGTGCAACGAGTTCGGCGTGGAGTATTCCACATCCGTTTGGGACATCACTTCGGCTAAGGAAATCTGTACCCTGCATCCGAATCTGATAAAAGTCCCTTCTGCCTGTAATTTGAACAAAGGCTTGTTGGAATATCTGTGCGATAATTTCGGCGGTGATATCCATTTGTCTTTCGGCATGACTACCCGTGATGAAGAAGAACAGATTATCCGGTTCTTCGAATCCAAAGGTCGTAACAAGGATTTGGTGATTTATGATTGCACATCAGGTTATCCTGTGCCTTTTGAAGATATTTGCCTGCTTGAAATCACCCGTTTGCGTGAACTGTATTCAGACAGAGTGAAAGCCATCGGTTTTTCCGGACATCATTTGGGTATAGCTGTAGATAGTGCTGCCGTAGCTCTTGGTGCGGAATGGATAGAACGCCATTATACGCTCGACCGTACTTGGAAAGGCACAGACCATGCAGCTTCCTTGGAACCGGATGGCGTGCGTAAGTTGGCTCGCGACTGCCGTGCCGTGGCAAAAGCGTTGACTTATAAGAAAGAGGACATTCTCGATATAGAGAAAGTGCAAAGAAATAAATTGAAGAAAAATCAAGTGAAATGGTAATCGCATTCATACCTGTAAGGGGAGGTAGCAAGTCTATCCCCCTTAAAAACATCAAGCCGTTCTGCGGCAAGCCATTAGTTTGTTGGAATATCGAAGCTTTGGAACAGTGTGAAGCAGTGGATGAAATCATTGTAGCTACAGATTCGGACAAGATAGAAGAAACGGTAACATCTCAATTTTATAAAAAAACAAAAGTATATCGCCGTTCTGCAGAGAACGCTTGCGATACGGCAAGCACGGAAAGCGTGATGCTGGAATACATCCGTTACGCACAACTTACGGCGGATAACATCTTCATGCTGGTACAGGCTACATCCCCTTTGACTGAAACCATTCATTTTACGGAAGCCTTGGAGATATATGGCAAAGGTGAATATGATTCCATTCTTACCTGCGTCCGTAACTACCGTTTCTTTTGGAACGAGGATGGCACAAGCATGAACTACGATTACAGGAACCGCCCCCGCCGGCAGAACTTCTTAGGGATGCTGATGGAGAATGGTGCCTTTTATATAAATAAGGTAGGGAACATCCTTGTGTCTGGCAACCGTCTCAGCGGACATATCGGTATCTACGAGATGCCGGAGTACACAGCTACGGAAATAGATGAGCCGGATGACTGGATTGTGTTGGAGAACCTAATGCGCAAGCACGTTTTGTCAAAACACAAAGAAACGAAAAAGTCAATCAGGCTTTTCTTGTGCGATGTAGATGGTACGCTGACCGACGGAGGCATGTATTATTCCGAAAACGGGGATGAATTGAAGAAGTTCAATACCCGTGACGGCATGGGTTTTCAGTTGCTTCGTGAAGCCGGAATAAAGACTGGCATTATTACATCGGAAGACACTAAGATTATGGAAAAACGTGCGAAGAAGCTGAAAATAGATTTCTTGTATCAAGGGAAGCGGAATGGAGGGAAGTTAGCTGTAGCTAAAGAGATATGTGAACGGCTTGGCATCACACTTGATGAAGTGGCTTACATCGGTGATGATATAAATTGTATCGAGCTTCTGGAAGCAGTTGGTGTGAAGGCTTGTCCGGCTGATGCTTGCGAGGAAGTAAAAGCGATTGTTGGCATACAGAGGATGACGAAGAAAGGTGGATTCGGTTGTGTAAGAGAGTTTATCAAAAACTTTATATTATAGGAGTGTAAGATGGAAAAGATAAAAATTATATTTGTACATCCTTCTCAATTATCAGAACGATGGTTGAATTATTATCATTTAGACGAATTGCAAAACGCATTCGACATTGAATATTGGGATTGTTCTGCACTTGCGAATCCTAATTTTAAGGCAAAAGAAATACAAGAACGGCCTTATTTGCAGGTAATAAAGAATATTGGTGATTTTAAGGAAAATATAAACCGAATTCCCAAAGATACATTAATCGTGAACGATTTACATGCAAATGTAGCGAATTATCCCCTTTACATGAATATAGCTAAGCGATTTAATCATCGAATATATTTCGATTTTTTCGCTAATACACAAGGAGTACATAAGAGTAAGTTGTTTTCTAAACTAGCCACCTCCAATCTTAAAGATTTAATTTGCTATGTCTTGATTAGAAGGAAATTTCACTTTTATGTATTTAGTAGCCGCTATTCTTCTGACGGAAGATATCGAATCAACCATCCTGATTTTGAAGTGTATCAAAAGGTTGCTAAAGATTCAACTAATAATAACCTTTCGAATTATGTGGTATATGTGGACAATTTTTTCCCATTTCACCCCGATATACTAAATAGAGATTCTCATGTTGACCCTACTCGTTTAGCACCTCTATTTTATGGTTCGCTAAATTCCTTCTTTTCCAAAGTTGAACAACACTTTGGTTGTAAAGTAGTGATAGCTGCACATCCTTCGTCTGTATATACAAACAATCCGTTTGATGGCAGGGATATAATTTATAATAAGACCTGTGAATTAATCAAGGACTGTACGGCGGTATGTATGCACACAAGTAATGCACTCTCATACGCCATCCTATTCAATAAACCTTTGGCTTTGTTAACCAATAAAGCTTTTCAACAAGCCCGACTTGAATTTATGAGATTAGAAAACATATCAAACATGCTTTCGATGAAACTTATAAATACAGATACAGTGGACGATATAAATTATGTATTCAACCATGTAAGCAAAGATTTTACTGAATTTTATAAAAAAGAATATTTGATTGCTGACCCAAATAAAACAAATGCAGAGCTTTTTGTTGAATATTTTAATTTATTACACAAAACAATTTATCAGTCATAGTGATTTAAGGAGAATATGCAAATAAGTAAGTTGTAAGCAGTCAAAAAAAGGCTATTAATTGAAATGAGTAACTTCGCTGCCAACCAAATTTATAGAATTATGTATAGCAGTGAAGATCTTGAAAGGTTTTACTTTCAGTACCAGACTGAGGCTTTGCCTCATGGAGAATTTCTCCAATCGTTTTGTGTCAAGAATAAAGTCCCTTATAACATTTTCCAAAAATGGTTTAAGGATACTCGAAAAAAGTAGTTGAAGTTCAGGTTGATGGTGCTCCAGTAATTACCTATGAGGAAAAGACTAAGACTGGTGACCAGCCTAAACTTGCATCAAGAAGCAGTGATGATGACACTGAGATTACCGCAACCTATCATAGTGTAATAGGAACGGTAAAGCTTCATGGCAGTTCTGCTTGGAACTTCATCGGGACTTTCTTCAAAAATATCTTTAACGGGTGCAGGGATTATGTTAACATGGTTCCTAATAAAATCACTTTGGCTACCTGCCAATGTTGAATTCAATAATTAACAAAACTCGGTTTTGAGCACTGAAAAGTGCCCTTTCAAAGGGGGATGCCCTAAATTGAGTGCTTACTAAATTCAAGCCTTTAAACTGTTAAGCACTTTATTGCTTTCGTCATGGAGTAGCAGAGGAACTCAGACAGAACTGAGGCATTAAATGGAACAGATTATTTCCGCATATATCGCTGTTTCATACGTAGTATTCTGTCAATTATTGCATTGATGACAACATGCTTTTTGATGTGCAACGGATATCCAAACGGGGAGGGCACAATAAGTTTGAAGCCTTTACGATAGAATATCCGTCGTTGATAGACCAGTGCAGGCAAGACGGCTGGATTTCGGAAAAATGTAAAAGACACATCTTGCAGCATATTATGACGGAATTTCTGCCTTCGTTACTATTTAATAAGTATATCGCACGGATAGAGACGTTCGATGCTACAGGTTTTCGACAAAATATCAGAAGATATTTTCCCTGGTATGCATACGGGCTGGTATGGTTGCTTGCATTTATTCAGCCTTTCCGCTTATTAGCGCGCAGATTGAAACTCCAAATTCATTCCTAACTATTTGGCATTCTCAAAATAAATCTGTTACTTTGTGTTGTAGGCATTTATTTACTGCTAAAATTGCTATTTTAAACTTTAAATGGATAATTGATTATGTCAACCTCTGCTTTAACATTTGATTTGGATGAAAGCATTGCCAATGCTTATTTGACCTTATTGCGGCAACAGAGCAAAAAAGTGAAGCTGTTATTGTTAAAAGGATTGCAAGAGGAATTGGACGGTTCTGTGCAAAAAGAAGAAGTTTCAGCTAAAAACACCCATTCTTTAATGGGGTTACGAGGTATTCTATCAGACGAACTGTCGGATGAAGAAGTCCGCAGAATGCATTTCAAAGAAAAATATGGCTTATGAAACTTTTTTTAGATACAAATATTCTGCTGGAGTATTTTTGTAATCGAGCTCAAGCAAGAGTTGTAGAAAAAATTCTTCAATATATAGAAGAAAAGAAAATGGAAGGCTACATTTCTGTAGGTTCATTTTATACAATAATCTATTTGATAGATGGACATTTGAAGAAAAGCGGTCTTTTCAATCCCGAACGATTAGCATTGTTGCGTAAAATTCTGGAAGGGATTCTTACGCAATTTAAAGTCGTTTCTATTACAGACTTGCAATCAGCAATTCTTGATGAACGATTTTCAGATCTGGAAGATAGTTGCCAATATTATACTGCACTTTCTGCCAATTGTGATTTTTTACTTACTCTAAACGAACGGGATTTTAAAAATGTTATCTCTAACCGTATTTGTGTTTTGACACCGGAACGTTTTTGGACAGAATATATGAACCCTATCGAATAAATATACACATATTTGTGTTTTTCTTAGAAGCTGTTTTGAATTTATCGTGCGATGATTTGGGATGAGTTTTTGAG
>ERZ857521.1850-NODE-1850-length-22834-cov-4.719830_pt1 | contig 22834 bp, 19 predicted proteins | sample MGYA00519701_ERZ857521 | MGnify/ENA primary metagenome ERZ857521 (study PRJEB31778, sample SAMEA3449346) | human gut metagenome | biome: human gut; feature: human-associated habitat; material: faeces | place: United Kingdom | collected 2010/2012 ...
TTGAGTTTTAGAATATTCACAAAGCTAAACAATATATCGAAATAAATTCTTTGCTTTTTTGATAAAATACTTTCCAAAACTGACCTTTTTTCATCAAGGCAACAAAAAAACGAGTTGACATGTATACAAGTTTGCTACAAGACTCATCGATAAAGAAATCTTATCAACTCGTCATCGTATTAACTTGTACGCTTGCCAACCCGCATTAAAAAAATTCCAACAGACCTCTCCCCTTACGAGAAGTCATGAAAGTTCATTATTTCGGATCAATACGTACCATCAAATGGTCCTTCGGTATCTGCTCACCAATGTGGACATTCACTTCAGAAACTACACCTGAAACCGGAGCTACTATCCGATTCAGCATCTTCATCGCCTGATGAATCAACAATAATTGACCGGCTTCAACTTCATCGCCCACCTTTACTTCCAATTCTACAATTGTACCCGGCAGATGAGAAATTACATCTCCCACATAAGGTTTATGCCATACCGGACGATTCTTGAATTTCTCGGTCAGCGTAGTCTTGTACTTACGTGCGGTAACAACAAAGTCTACTAATTCTTTTTGTTCTTTTTCCATATCCCAAAGTCATTAGAACGGAGGCAAACCGTGTTTCTTGGCAGGACGGTATTCCTCTTTTGATTCAGAGAACTTCAAAGCATGCAGCAACAACGAACGGGTTTCTTTTGGCTCGATAACCGAATCAATAAATCCACGTGAAGCAGCTACATACGGATTGGCGAACTTCTCAGTATATTCTTTTACTTTCTCCTGGCGCATAGCCTCCTGGTCTTCTGCCGCCATAATTTCCTTACGGAAAATGATATTGGCTGCACCTTCCGGTCCCATTACGGCAATCTCAGCACTTGGCCAAGCAAATACAAAGTCTGCACCCAAGTGACGCGAGTTCATGGCAATATAACCGCCACCGTATGCCTTACGCAAGATAACCGTAATCTTCGGAACTGTTGCCTCTGAATAAGCATACAGCACCTTTGCCCCGTGACGGATCACACCAGCATGTTCCTGGTCGACACCCGGCAGATAACCCGGCATATCCTCCAAGGTAATGATAGGAATATTAAATGAGTCACAATAACGGATAAAACGAGCTGCCTTGTCTGCACTATCGCAATCCAACACTCCTGCCAAAACCATTGGCTGGTTAGCGACAAAACCTACCGTTTCGCCAGCCATACGGCCGAAGCCAATTACGATATTGGAAGCCCACATCTGCTGGATTTCCAAGAAATCAGAATCATCTACAATGCACTTGATTACATCACGTACATCATAAGGCTGCTTCGGATCTGACGGAACAACCTCTTCGATATTCAGCATAGCCGAAGGTTCTTTCGGTTCGAATACCTTAGCGCGTTTCTCGTTATTCCAAGGAATAAAGCTGATCAAACGCTTAACTTGCTCAAAACATTCATGTTCGCTCTTCGCATAAAAATGAGCGTTACCCGTGATTTCCGCATGAACACGTGCACCACCCAAGTCTTCCATGGAAATATCCTCACCCAATACCGTCTTGATCACGTTCGGGCCAGTGATAAACATTTTGGAAATATTCTCAACCACAAACACAAAGTCTGTCAAAGCCGGAGAATAAACAGCGCCACCGGCACACGGGCCTAAGATCAAAGAAATCTGCGGAATAACTCCCGAAGCGATCGTATTACGATAGAAGATCTCACCATATCCTGCCAAAGCGCCTACACCTTCTTGAATACGGGCACCACCTGAATCATTGATGCCGATAATCGGGCACTTCATCTTCAGGGCATGATCCATAATCTTGGTTATCTTACGAGCATGCTGCAAACCTAATGAACCACCGGCTACGGTAAAATCCTGTGCATAGATGCAAACCGGAGCACCAAAGATCGTACCCGTTCCAGTTACAACGCCATCACCCGGAAGATCTTTCTTATCCATACCGAAGTCACGGCCATCATGTTTTACAAACAAATCATACTCGTGAAAAGAATTCTTGTCCAAAATAGACAGAATACGGTCACGGGCTGTCATTTTTCCCATAGCGATTTGCTTCTCAATTGCAGCTTCGCCACCGCCTTTTTCCACTACGGCTTTCTTCTCCCGAAGGGCCAGAATGTTTTTACTTAAATCTGTCATAACTTTTTAATTTATTATTTACCTACAGCTTTTGCCCGATAAGAGCAACGTGCCGTACCTTTAATAATACTGTTCAACTTGCTTTTATTTAACTGACGCCGAATGGCGGATATATTATCAATAAAGACATGGCCTGTCAAATGCTCACACTCATGTTGTACAACGCGTGCCGCATAGCCAGACAGCTCCTCTTCATGCTCCTGCCACTCTTCATCTCTATATTTTATCCGAATTTTTACTGAGCGAGCCACCTTCTCATGAATACCCGGAAGGCTGAGGCAGCCCTCTTCCATCGAAACAGTCTCCTCACTCTTTTCCAAGAAAACAGGATTGATCATTGCACGTTTGAATCCCTTACACTCAGGGAAATCATCCTTCAAGACATCCGCATCGATAACCAGCACTTGCAAAGACAAACCAATCTGCGGACCGGCTAATCCGACTCCATCCGCATGATACATTGTCTCGTACATGTCTTTAATTAATTGTTTTAATTCAGGATAATCTTGAGGAACCAATTCAGCCTCTTTTCGCAAAACTGGCTGACCATACAAATATACCGGTAAAATCATATATTTTATAATTGATATTTTATAATTGATATTTTTTACTTTCCAAATATGCTTGAAGAATTATAACTGCGCTAATTTCATCAACCAGCCCCTTTTCCTGACGTTTCTTTTTTTTCAATCCGCCATCCAACATGGCCTGATGAGCCATTACCGATGTAAAACGTTCATCATAATAGGCCACCGGGATATCTGGAAGCGTTCGTTTCAAATGCTTCACAAAGGCTTCGACATAGCGCATATTTTCAGAAGGTTCATTATTCATTTGTTTCGGTTCACCGACCACAAACAAATCTACGGGCTCTTTCGCAACATAGTCGCTCAAAAATTTGACCACCTCTCCGCTTGGAACTGTAGCCAAGCCATTTGCTATCATCTGCAAAGTGTCTGTCACGGCTATTCCCGTACGCTTTCTACCATAATCTATTGCTATAATTCTTCCCATGGGCGCAAAGATACGATATTTATACATATCCGATTACACATAAACCGAAAAACTGTGCATCTTTTTTCTCAATAAGCATTCTTTTCCCCCTTAAACATATTCAATAATGTCACTACGATTATTTTCAAATCCAAAAAGAAAGACCAGTTCTCAATATACCAGACATCTCTTTTGACACGCCCTTCCATCTGTTCTAAGGTTTTGGTCTCTCCCCGATAACCGGTAACTTGTGCCCACCCCGTAACACCCGGCTTCACCAAATGGCGTACCATATATTTATCTATCAAAGCTGAATATTGTTCGGTATGTTTCAGCATGTGCGGACGTGGCCCCACTACCGACATATCCCCCTTCAGTACATTGATAAACTGAGGGAATTCATCTAAATTCGTCCGACGGAGAAAATCTCCTATTTTCGTTTTTCTCGGGTCATCCTTTACGGCTTGTAAAGTATCGGCCTCAGCATTCACCCGCATCGTACGGAATTTATAACATTCAAATTCATACCCATACAATCCGGTCCTTTTTTGCTTAAAGAATATAGGCCCCGGCGAACTTCTCTTAATCAAAAATCCTACCACTATATACAATATAGGAAATATTGTACACAAAACGCAAAGAGAGAATACAATATCAAAAGTCCGTTTCAACGCACGGTTGTAAAAAGCCTGCAAAGGTTCACGACGGACGGTCAATAAAGGAACAGACTCCAATATCTCCATCACCATACTTTTCTTTACATTCCGATAAAATTCAGGAACAATATAAAAACGGATCATGTACTTCTCTGCAAAGTTCAACAAGCGAAGTATTTTTTCATCGTTGGTTCCGGGCAATGTACAATAAATCTCATCAATATCCTTATCTATGGCAAACTGCTCTACCTTGTCTGTTGTTCCCAAATAATTGGGCAATACATCTCTCAATGCCAGATTATCATCAAAAAAACCCAAAATATTGAATCCGGAAGATATGTCATCCTTCATCACTTTATAAAGTTCCATACCGTTCTTCCCGGCTCCTACTATGACCACTTTCTTAAAATTATATCCTTTCCGGCGGTAAAATTTCAGCATCAATCTCACTAACACACGCCAGCAGGAAAACACAACAATCGTTGAAACATAATAAACCAATAAAAATGTGGCCAACACATCACCTACATTCAGAAAAATCAAGCACGTGGCAAATAAGAAAATCAATAACGTAATGATACAAAAAGCACGCTGCACCACTTTATCCAGATATACGATAGAACGATGCAACTGTATAGGAATAAAATACAGAGAGAAGAAATAACAAAAGTTCAATAAAAGCAAAACCTCCCTCAAATTATTCGCTATTGCTCTTGTGTACATTGAATCCAACAATGCATATACAAGCAAAAACATCAGATTCAAAACTATCAAATCTCCAATTCCTATCAACCATTGGAGTATATAGCCATGCTTTTTATCAAATTCCATTTCCTTGTTCTTAGATTTAACACAAATGTAAGGAATTTTCTAACTATAAAAAAGAGAGGCGCACTAAATTATGCACCTCTCTTCACTTTATTCTCTGATTTTATTATTTATTATCCGCACGCATGATAACAACGCGGTTCCAGCTATTTTCGCTATACGGCTGTTCTTCACAACCCTTCCATTCTACGGTAATCTGGTCAGAAGAAATGCCATACTTATCGATCAATTCTTTAGCAACAGCTTTAGCACGTTTTTCAGACAACTGCATATTGTAGTCAGCCTTACCGGTCTTCTTATCAGCATAACCGATAACCTTGATCGGAGTATTATGTGCCTTAATATATTCAGCCGTGTTATAGATATTGATGTGCTGGTTCTTATCAATCTTAGCACTGTTCAAGCGGAAGAATACAACATTGTCTACTACATTGTTTACAACTTCCGTTACAGTTTCCTTACATTCCGGACAAGATACCGGACGCTTGCTCAATTCTTCGTTTTCAGCACGCAAAGCGTTGATCTGATCGTTCAGATCGTTCAGCAAGTCGTAATCCATCGGCTCCAATACCTCGAAATCGGTCTTTCCTAACTTGAAAGTCAGACCGGCAGTCAACTGACCGATACCATCCGTCAAGTGATACATAGAGATACGGTTGAATTGTTCATTCAAGAATGAACCCTGTACTTCAACATTCAAATCAACACGCTTACTCAAACGGAATGCAGTCAAGATACCAAAGTTCACTGTAGGAGACTCCGTTCTTGCAAATTCACGAGAATCGGTTGTCTTGAAACGTTGTGCATAACCAAGACCAACCCACGGGATCAAACGGAATACACGTTTTTCATTATAAACACCCCAGAAGTTGGTAACATCCCACAAGAAATCTACATGACCTGCGAAATATTTATTATGCTGCATCAACGTTGCGTTGTCTTCTACAAAGAATCCATGCAGAATACCACCGTTGGCCTGCACACGAAATCCCAAATAAGGATTGAACCATTTACCGAAAGAGAACTGCGGTGCAAAGTTCAGTCGGTTCTTAAAATCTGCCTCGCCGTTCTGGTCACCGAATAAGGTACTTACACCACCAGCTATAGAAATAAACCAATTGTCTTTTGCCTTATTCTTCTTAAAATTCGTCTTGTAACCTTTCTCCGTACTAAAGCCTACCTGAGGCTGGTACTCCTGTGCTGTAGCTGTAAGTACTACACCCGACAGCAATGCTAATAGTAAAGCTTTCACTTTCATAATCTATCATATTAAATTAAACATTCTTTATATAACTATAAAAGCAATACAAAAATATTGCTTTCTATCCATAAAACAAATAAAAATATAAAATGTTTTCTATTGCCCTAAAAAATTTATGGTTTCACACGTTTTTTTTCATTTCTTCCAGCAAACGAAGCAAATATTGTCCGTATTGGTTCTTTTGCATCGGAAGCGCCAAACGGTGCAAACATTCCGCATCGATCCAACCATTCCGATAGGCTATTTCCTCCAGACAAGCTACCTTTAATCCCTGCCGCTTCTCAATTACTTCGATAAATGTAGAAGCTTCCGACAAAGAATCGTGCGTTCCGGTATCTAACCAAGCAAATCCGCGTCCAAAGAGTTGCACTTTCAAGGCATCTTCCCGCAAAAATTCCTGATTAACGCTGGTAATTTCCAATTCTCCTCGTGCCGAAGGACGGATTGTACGTGCCACATCAACAACCTTATTCGGATAAAAATACAGACCGACCACCGCATAATGCGATTTCGGTTCGGAGGGTTTTTCTTCGATGCTTACCACATTATCGTCCGCATCAAATTCTACCACTCCGTAACGTTCCGGATCATTCACATAATATCCGAATATAGCAGCTTTACCTTGTTCTGCAATCTTAACCGCCTGCCCCAACATACGGGTAAAACTTTGTCCGTAAAATATATTATCACCCAAAACCAAACAAACCGAGTCGTTTCCAATAAAATCCGCCCCGATAATAAAAGCCTGTGCCAATCCATCCGGAGAAGGTTGCTCTGCATACGAGAAAGAAACCCCAAAATCACTTCCGTCCCCCAACAAGCGCCGGAATCCGGGTAGGTCTTGCGGCGTAGAGATAATCAATATCTCTCGTATACCAGCCAGCATCAGCACCGATATCGGATAATAAACCATTGGTTTATCGTAAATCGGCAATAATTGCTTGGACACCCCTTTCGTTATCGGATACAGGCGTGTTCCGGAACCTCCGGCCAAAACAATACCTTTCATAAGCTTTTATCTCTTAATTATTTAGTTTTTCCGCCGTGAATTTATACATTTAACAAACAAACCCACAAACTTAAGGACCTTCTACCTTAATACTATATCACAGAGGCGATGCTACTAATTAATCCCCATAATAAGGATCAACATAGCAAACAGATATCTTTATCTCACCGGGATTTTATCAATCCGGCGCTGATGCCGCCCCCCTTCGTAAGGCGTACTAAGGAATGCATCCAATGCCTTAAGCGCCTCTTCTTTCGAGATGAAACGTCCGGGCATGACCAAAACATTCGCATCGTTATGCGCTCTTGCCAAAGCGGCTATTTCTTCCATCCAGCACAAAGCGGCACGGACTCCCTGATGTTTATTCAACGTCATGCTAATACCATTGCCACTTCCACAAATAGCGATTCCCGGATAAACCTCACCGGCCTCGACCGCATTCGCCAACGGATGAGCAAAATCCGGATAATCACAACTTTCGGTAGAATAGGTCCCGAAATCTTTGCAAGAAACACCTCTCTCGGTCAGAATCTGTTTGATATATTCCTTCAATTCGAACCCTGCATGGTCACTGCATAAGCCTATTGTCTTCATAATTATTCTGCCAGTAAATCTTTTACCTGTTTATAAACATTCTGCCCTGTGAAACCGAATTTCTCATCCAGCACTTTAAACGGAGCCGAATAACCAAATGAATTCAGTCCCCAAACTTTTCCGTTAAAACCTACGATATTCTCCATATTTACCGATAAACCAGCCGTCAAGCCAAACACTTTGCTGCCCGGTTGGATAATCGAAGCTTGATATTCCTTACTTTGCGTCCGGAACAAACCTTCAGACGGCATCGAAACAATACGCAATCTAATGCCTTCTGCCCGAAGCAATGCTGCTCCTTCCACCAAAGTGGCTACTTCAGAACCGGATGCTACCAAGGTCACTTCCGGATTCTCATCCTCATTCAAGATATATGCCCCCTTTGCCGAAGCCAATGCATCCTGATACGTATGATTCGGCAAATCGTTTACATTCTGACGTGAGAAGATAAGCCCTGTCGGAGAAGACATATTCTCCATAGCCATCTTCCAGGCTACCGTAACTTCCGCACCATCAGCCGGACGAAGTACCAGCATCGAATTCTTTCCACTATGATTCTTTATCTTTTCCAACAAACGGACTTGTGCCTCCTGCTCTACCGGCTGATGGGTCGGTCCATCTTCACCCACACGGAATGCGTCATGCGTCCAGATGAACTTAACCGGAAGCTCCATCAACGCAGCCATACGCAAAGCCGGCTTCATATAATCTGAAAATACAAAGAAAGTACCACATGCAGCCAACACACCACCATGCAACGACATACCGATGCAGATACAAGCCATTGTTAACTCAGCCACACCAGCCTGGAAGAAAGCCCCCGTAAAATCACCTTTCGTAAACGCATGCGTCTTCTTCAAGAAACCATCAGTCTTATCCGAATTACACAAGTCGGCCGATGCGCAAATCATATTCTCTACCTTTTCCGCCAATATACTCAGCACCTTGGCAGAAGCAGCACGGGTTGGCTGGTTCGGTTTCTGCTCAATCGAAGCCCAATCAATTTCCGGCAATCTTCCGGCAAACCAATCGTCCATTTTCTTCGCCAAATCCGGATGAGCTTCTGCCCAAGCGGCCTTTACAGCTTTATGCTTTTCCATCAAAGCATTCAGTTCAGCGGCACGTTTAGCATACAGCTCTGCCACTTCCGGGAAAATGACAAACGGATCCTCCGGATTTCCACCCAGATTCTTAATCGTCTCTTCAATCGAAACGCCTGCTGCCGAAAGAGGCTGGCCATGTGTAGAAACTTTATTTTCATAACTGCTCAGGTCTGCGCCCAACGCACCTTTACCCATAACAGTCTTACCGATGATCAAAGTCGGTCTCAGTTTTTCAGCTTTAGCCTCGGTCAACGCCCGGCGGATTTCTTCCACGCTATTTCCGTCAATGCTGATGACCTTCCATCCCCACGCTTCATATTTCATCGTGATGTTCTCATCATCCACTTCATCTACCATTGTAGAAAGCTGGACGTTGTTCGCATCATAAAACATAATCAAATTACTCAATCCCAATGTACCGGCCACACGCCCTGCACCTTGTGATATCTCCTCCTGAATGCCACCGTCTGAAATGTACGCATAAATAGTCTGCGGCATAACCTCTTCACCCAAACGGGCTGCCAAAAACTTAGCAGCAATTGCAGCGCCTACAGCATAGGTATGTCCTTGCCCCAACGGACCAGAAGTATTTTCCACTCCGCGCATAAAATTCACTTCAGGATGTCCCGGAGTAGCACTTCCCCATTGGCGGAAATCTTTCAGTTCATCAATCGTATATCTGCCGGCCATGGCCAAAACAGCATATAGCATAGGAGACATGTGACCCGGATCTAAGAAGAAACGGTCGCGACCTTCCCACAATGGATTTTTCGGATCATACACTAAGAACTCAGAGAACAATACGTTGACAAAATCTGCACCACCCATTGCTCCGCCCGGATGTCCGGATTTAGCTTTTTCTACCATTGATGCAGCTAAAATACGTATATTATCGGCTGCTCTGTTCATTAATTTAACGTCGTTCATATCGCTACTTATTGCTACTTATTCGTTATTTGAGCACAAAAGTATATATAATTCGCAAGGAAACAAACTTGTTTTCGACTTAACTTATCACTTTAGATAAAAAATGTCAAGAATTTTATACAAAGAAAGAGATAATCCCTACGTAAAAGGACTACCTCTTTCTCCTGATCTATCCACACTAAGCTAAACGTCTCGCACCATCGCTTATCACCACATCATACAATTTCGGAGCATGGCCGAACTTCTTCGTGTACTCAGCAAAAGCCTTTTCAACAAAAGCATCATACTTGTCTGCTTTCACCAAATTGATTGTGCAACCACCAAAGCCTCCGCCCATGACACGCGAACCGGTCACTCCGCATTCTTTGGCAATGTCATTCAGGAAGTCCAGTTCTTCGCAACTTACCTCATAGAGCTTGCTCATGCCATAATGCGTTCCATACATTTTCTCGCCCACCGTCTCGTAATCGCCTTTCTCTAACGCATCACACACATCCAATACACGCTGAATTTCTTCGATAACATATTCCGCACGCATATAATCTTCGGCACTTACATCCGCTTTCACCTCGTTCAGCATAGCCATGTCGGCATCGCGCAAAAAGTCTACTTCCGGATGATTGCGCTTGATAGCCGCAACTACATTCTCGCAAGACTGACGCCGCTTATTGTAAGCAGATGAAGCCAATTCATGCTTAACCACCGAATCCAACAACACCAGTTTATATCCGGCAGACTCCGGATCAAACGGATAATATTTGTATTCCAACGAACGGCAATCCAAACGAATCAAATGGCCTTTCTGCCCGAATACAGAAGCGAACTGATCCATAATACCGCAATTCACGCCGCAATAATTATGTTCTGTTGCCTGGCCTATCTTAGCCAATTCAAATTTATCAATATTCAGGTCGAACAATTCGTTCAAGGCAAACGCGTAAGTACTTTCCAATGCAGCGGATGAAGACATACCGGCTCCCAATGGAACATCTCCGGCAAACACCGTATCAAACCCCTGAATGTTTCCGCCACGCTTGATTATTTCCCGGCAAACACCAAATATATAACGTGCCCAGCTGGCTTTCGGAGCATCCTCCTCGGTCAAACCAAACTCCGCATAATCATTCAAATCAATCGCAAACGCACGGATCTTGCCTGTCCCATTCGGCTTAATTTCGGCAATCATGCCTTTATCTATCGCTCCGGGGAACACAAATCCGCCATTATAATCTGTATGTTCGCCAATCAGGTTAATACGTCCCGGTGAAGCAAAAAACTCACCGGTTGTATTAAAAAGTTCCTGAAATTTCTGACAAATCTTCTCTTTCATATTTCCTATACATTTATTATTCTACCGGAATATCTTTGTTTACATTCTTGCTTCCAATCAAAGCGTAGAACAAGAGGTAAGCAAAGCTCAAAGCCGGAACCCAATAAGAAGCCATATAAGAAGTTGCATCTGCAATAGCATTCTGGATCTGCGGGAAGATACCACCGCCCACAACCATCATCATAAAGATACCGGAAGCAGCAGCTACATATTTACCTAAGCCTTCAACCGCCAAGTTGAAAATACCACCCCACATTACGGAAGTACACAAACCACACAATACCAAATAAAGTGCGCTAATAGGCAATTGAGTCATCCCAAAGCTGATTGCGCCTGTTGCACTCGTCTGCAATACCGGCATAGAAACCGTAGAAGTGGTCGGTGAGAAAATAGCCAACAACACCAAAACACAACCTATTGCAGAAGCACCTGTCAACATCGTCTTACTAGACACCTTAGCCCCAATAGATGCGCCGACAAAACGTCCCACCAACATCAAGAACCAATAAGTCCCGGCAACAAATCCGGCGGTTGCAGCACCTACATTCCCGGCATTCGGGTCAGACAAGAACAAAATCATCGTGCCCGGAATACCAACCTCGATACCTACATAAATACCAATAGCGATAGCACCTAATACGAAATGGCGGAAAGCCCAAGGTGAATGTTCATATTTTACACCTTCTTTAGCTACATACGGTTCAGGGATTGAAACGAAATACAATACCACGAAGATAACGGCAAAGATACCCATTGCGATATACATCACCGGATAAACATTGGAAATATTGGCTTTGGATACATCACCGACCAAAGCACCAACCAGCATCGGGACAATTGTAGCACACAAAGAATTCAACGTACCTCCTGTCTGGATCAATTGATTACCTTTGTTTCCGCCACCACCTAATGTATTCAACATCGGATTTACTACCGTATTCAAAATACATACACAGAAACCTGAAATAAAAGCACCCAGCACGTAAACGCCAAAGCTTCCGGCATGACCGGAAAGTAACTGAATAGTTACACCGATAAAACCAATGGCAACACCAACCAAAGCTGTTTTCTTATAACCGATTTTCTGGATTAGCTTTCCGGCAGGAATACCCATAAACAAATAAGCGGCAAAGTTGGCAAAATTACCCAACATACCTTCGAAATTAGATGCTCCGAACTGATTCTTCAATACGATTCCCATAGGAGCTGCCAAATTGGTAACGAATGCAATCATCGCAAACAAGATAATCATCATCGCTATTGGCAATGCATAATTCTTTTGATCTGTAGAACTCATGTTTTTTTAGTCTTTTGTTAGTTATTAATTTTTATTTGATTATTCTGCTAAAAACTTATATATCGTCTGGCTATCAAAGGTTTCGCCCGGCCGCAATACGGTAGTCGGATATTCCGGCTTATTCGGACTATCCGGAAAATGTTGCGTTTCCAGGCAGAATGAGCAACGCTCCGGATAAGGATGTCCGTTCTTTCCGATAATCGATTCATTCAGCCAGTTTGCCGTATAAAGCTGAACCCCCGGCTCGGTTGTGTAAGTTTCCATAACGATACCCGTCTTAGGCGAACGGCAACGTGCGGCCAAAGCCAATTCTTTTCCCGTTTTATTCAACACATAGCAATGGTCATACCCCTTACCATATATTAATTGCTGGAAATTTTCGTCTATGCGTTCACCAATTTCATGCGGTGTACGGAAATCCATCGGTGTCCCATTAACCTTTTCTTTCGGCCCGTAAGGAATAGCGGTCTCATCTGTAGGCAGATAAGCATCCGCACAAATCGTCAGCACATGATCTCCGATATAGCGGTCTCCCTCACCGGAAAGATTGAAATAAGAATGGTTGGTCAGGTTCAGCACCGTAGGCTTCGTAGTCACGGCGTGATAAGAGAGTACCACCTCATTTGACTCCGTCAACTCGTAAGTCAAATCCACCGTCAATTCGCCCGGATAGCCCTCTTCGCCATCAGCCGCCACATACCGCAACGACACCGTATGTTCATTCACCTGATTCATATCCCAAACCCGGAAATGGAATCCGCGCAAACCGCCATGCAGGCTATTCGGTCCGTTATTGATAGCCAGCTGGTCATACACCACGCCATCCAACACAAAACGGCCTTTCGCTATACGATTCGCATAGCGTCCGCACGTTGCACCGAAAGTCGGCTCACCCGAGGTTAAGTAATCCTCTATAGAGGCATGTCCCAAGACGACATCCGTCAGCTTTCCCGCCTTGTCCGGAACTAATAAAGAAACTATCTTAGCGCCATAGTTGGTAACCACCACCTCAGCACCTGCCTTATTAGTCAATACACATAGGGAAATAGCTTTCCCCTCTACATTCGTATTGAAATTTTCAAAAGATAAACCAGATTTTGTCATTCTGTTTTCCATGCGTATCGCGTTTTTATTAAATTGTCGGTAAATTTATACTTCTTCTTTCAGATTAGCATCAGCAAAAAGTATGTTTTACAACATAGTTTTAAAACTTATTTTACCAATTATTTGACTTAAAGAGTATTTGCTCCGATAAAATCTGCAAAAATATTTTTTTCCAACAAAGGAAAACCATGGTATAAGCATCCTCCTTTCGGATTAATTGGCACTACAATTCAAGTATAACCGGGCCAACATTATTCACAAAACTACAAGCATTAGTTTGCATCACCCGGGTGATGCAATTAAATCACAACTGTGATGCAATTAATTCACCCGGGTGATGCAATTGAATCACAACTGTGATGCAAACTAATTATAGCCTCTTTCAGATAATCACCGGCTCCGAATAAAAACACATCAAAGCGTAAAAGCTACCTCCACACCGAATTGCAACGGCTTGCCCAATTGGAGGAAAGGATTGCCGAACGACTCGAAATAAAAGGCGGAATATTCGGTATTCGTCAGGTTCTTGCCCCACAAACTGACATTAAACTTACCTTTACGGACACCGGCACGCGCATTGAGCGTCAGATAAAAGTCCTGACCGATATCATTATATTCCGTCCAAAAAATCTTACCCGCCCCATTCAATTGGGCAGAAGCATATACCTGGTCAATCCATTTTCCCCTTAGGCTTTTCGTATATTGTACGCCCAGACTCGCGGTATGACGAGGTGTATATGGTACAAAATTCCCGTCAAACACCTGCTGGCCATTATCATAATCCCGGAAAGTAGCATGTGTAAAGCCGTAATTCAAGTCGGCCGTCCATTCCATCGAAATACGGGCACGTAACGAAGACTCTACCCCGGCACTGCGCGCCTTACCCGCATTAGCCAGTACCCGCCCGTTTCCACTATTCACGAACTTGGTAATTTGCAAATCCCGTATATCCATATAAAAAAGAGTCAGCTCCGCATTCAATCTCCCCTCAATCAGCTCGCTCCGCACGCCCAATTCATAATTCCAGCTCTGCTCCGGCTTATAAGCGGCCACCTCCTCCACCGGGGTAGGTTTCTCTATTTCCGTAGGAATCATGGACTGAAAAGCACTCATCATATCATATTTCATCTGGGCCTGCATCACGTCGGCCGACATCTGCACATTATACCCTCCGGTCTTATATCCCTTGGCAACAGATATATAGGTATAAGTTGAGGGATGGCATTGATATTTCAACGATACTTTAGGCAAGACTTGCCAGAAATCCTGATCGGCATGTACATCCATTACCGTCGGTTCGTAAAAAGAACTGAGCGGAATCTCCATGTTCCCCATAATTGCCGACATATTCATCTTTGCCTCTCCGGTATAAACGAACTTCTGCCGTTCATAATCCAAACGGATACCTGCCGTAATAGACAGACCTTCGGTAAACAAATTATCATACGTAGATTGATGGAACAGTGCCAGCCCGAAAGAAGGTGTATCAAAATTTCCAGGAATATAAAGTTCTTTATCGGTTATCTTAAGAGAAGGCATCCGCGGATTATCCGCCTCTTCTTTTATCTTATCAAACACCGGCTGGAGCACCTCCTTTATGCCATCTTCCTTAAAGGTAACCGGTCCGTCTGTATTCAGTCCGTTATAAAATCCGTATGCCCCGAACGACCAGCGGTAATTTCTATCCGCGTTACTTCGTATCGCCACCTCTTGACTAACGGCATGTTGCTTCTGTTTCTGATTCAAGGTAAAGATGGATTTCGGTGAAAAATCCTGATCCATTTTCATATCATCATTCAAGAATTGATAACCGGTCGTACTACTCAACAGAAACTGATCTGTTTTATATTCCAAAAGCAGGCTATTCGATATCATGGTCCTGCTGTATGAAGAAGGATCATTGATATTTACCGGCTCCACACTCCCCTCTTCCTTATTATATAAACCATAAGGGAACGCCCCCTGATCAGTATAATCACCCGCAAAAGTATAAGCCAAGCGGAAATTCGGATTCAACCGGCCCTCCAACTTCAAACGTCCGCCTACCGATTGCTCCTTGTCAGCTTTTTTACCTGTATATATATTCTCGAAAAATCCGCTATTCCGATTATAATAAACACCTGCGGTAAACCCAAACTTATCACTTACCACACCATAATGAGAAGCTTTCAACTTAACCTGACCATAATTACCCGCCAGAACCGACACTCTTTTTCCTTGAAAATCGAATGGAGAAAGCGTATAAACATTCACAATTCCCCCCATCGCATTACGCCCGTAAAGTGTCCCTTGAGGACCGCGCAACACCTCAATCCGTTGAATATCGGTCAATTCAAAATCGAAGGTACTTTTATCCAAATAAGGCACATTATCCACATACATTCCGATAGATTGACCACTACTCCGTGCTCCGATACCACGAATATAAACGGCCGATGTCAGCTTTGCACCATAATCCGGAATAAAAAGATTCGGGACCAGCGAGCTGATATCCTTTAAGGCATCAATCTGCCTACCGGCAATCTGTTGAGGGGATAATATGGAAACCGCGGCCGGAAGAGTCCGCAGGTCATTGGTCTCTTTGGTAGACGAAGTCAGGATAACCTCATCTATGTTATAGGTCCGAATTGTATCATTCGGATTCACTACATCTAAATTTTCGGCATATACAATCTCTACACCTGAAAGCAGCATCATAGCCGCACTCAATACACATTGTTTCATCATCAATCTTATTCAGTCCTTTTCGATTTACGTCTGCAAAGGAACACTAAAATCCGCAATCCGGCAATCACTATATGTAGTGATTTTTATATACCTTATATCATTTTTTCCAAACGCTCCTTCCAAATCTCGAATGCCCCGCAATACCTGTCCGCCTTCAATCCGTCCGGCTCAATCTCCTCTATTTTCTTCAACGAAGCAAAAGCCTCTTCAGGAGAATGATAAATACCGGCACCGATACCGGCCCCCTTGGCTGCACCGACGGCACCGTTCGTATCATACATTTCGATGACCGTACCGGTTACTCCGGCCAATGCCTCCCGAAGAATAGGACTTTGGAACATATTCGAATTACCCACACGAATAGCCTGAATATCGATTCCCATCTCATTCATGATATCCATACCATATTTAAAAGAGAACACAATGCCCTCTTGAGCCGCACGCGCAATATGCGCTGCCGTATGGATATTGAAGTTCAAGCCAAATATGGTACAATCCACCCGTTTGTTCTGAAGCATCCGCTCCGCCCCGTTTCCAAACGGAAGAATAGATAAGCCATCCGAACCAATCGGCACACTTTCCGCCAACAGATTCTGCTGGTCGTAGGTAGTCCCTTCAGACATCATAGTCTTCTTCACCCAAGAGTTCAGGATCCCGACTCCATTAATACAAAGCAAAACTCCCAGGCGCGGATTTTCTTTCGTATGATTAACATGCGCAAATGTATTGACACGAGAAAGCCTATCCGCACTCAAATTACCATTCACACCATAGACTACCCCAGAGGTTCCGGCCGTAGCCGCAACCTCTCCCGGATTAAGCACATTCAATGATAAAGCGTTGTTGCATTGGTCGCCCGCACGGTAGGTTATCGGAGTTCCTTTTTTCAAGCCTAACTCAGTCGCTACCGAGCTTTGCAACTCGCCCTGTATTCCAAATGTATCACAAAGCCCCGGAATCAAATCACGGCTAAACCCGAAATAGGACATAATATCCTCGGAAAGGCAATTATCTTGAAAATCCCAAAAGATACCTTCAGACAAACCTGAAATCGTCGTAGTAACCTCACCGGTCATGCGCATGGCTATGTAATCGCCCGGCAACATAATCTTATCAATCGCGCGATATAAATCCGGCTCATACTCCTTTATCCAAGCCAATCGTGCCGCCGTAAAATTCCCCGGAGAATTCAACAGATGAGACAGGCAACGTTTCTCGCCTATCGAATGGAAAGCACGTTCGCCATACGCCACCGCACGACTATCACACCATATAATAGAAGGACGCAATACCGCCCGGTTCTTGTCTACCACAACCAAGCCATGCATCTGGTAGGCTATACCTATCGCCCCAATTTCCTCACCGCGAACACCGGACTTTTCCAAAGCTCCGCGGATGGCGCTCTTCACATAAAACCACCAGTCATCCGGATTCTGCTCAGCCCATCCGATATGAGATGCCTTAATCGGCGCTTCTGTTTTAGGGAAATAATCCGCACCGACCATAATGCCACTCTCGGCTTCTACAATCGAGACCTTTACGGATGAACACCCTATGTCACAACCTAACAAATACATAACCACATTTTCAATTCATTTCCTTATTCTCTTTATTTATCTTCCGAACCAGAACCTTGTCTATGCGGGCACCGTCCATATCAACCACTTCAAATTCGAAGCACATCCAATTCAACTTCTCACCGGTTTTCGGTAGACGCTCCAATATATCCAATATCAAACCGCTAATGGTGTTGTAATCGTGTTCCGCATACAAATCCTCCATATCAAAGTAAGCCAAGAAATCATAAAAAGAATACTGACCATCCACTAACCATGTTCCGTCAGCCCGTTCTACAATTTCCAACTCTTCGTCCGCTTCAGGCACTTGTCCTACCAATCCTTCCATTATATCTTTTAGGGTAACGATTCCTTCGATACCACCAAACTCATCTGTTACAATGGCGTATTTAACACGTGCTTGCTTAAATTGCTCTAACGTGGTATATACACTTTGATTTTCCGGTACAAACTGAGCAGGACGAACTATTTTTCGTAAAGAGAAATCCGGAGTATTAATATGGACAAACAGATCTTTCAAGGAGACAACACCGATAAAATCATCAAACTTTCCTTCTGCCACTGGGTAAATATCAAACAGATTCGCTTCTACTTTTTTATTGATTTCCTCAGCCGAATCCATCACATCCAGCCAAACCATATCCCCCCGGTGAGTCATGATAGAATCGACACGACGATCACCCAAATTAAACACTCGTTCCACGATATCATGTTCCACCTCTTGTACTTCACCATCATCGAATCCTTCTTTCACGATAGCTTTGATTTCCTCTTCCGTCACTTTCGAATCCTCCACATGATCCAGACCTAACATTTTTACAGCAAGAGCCGTACTTTGCGACAACAACCAGACAAAAGGAGAAGCGACTAACGACAAAAAATGCATCGGACGAGCCATAAACATAGAAACACGCTCAGAACAGCTCATGCCGATTCGCTTCGGGACCAGCTCCCCAAAGATAAGCGTCAGGTAAGTAACCACCACGACTATCAATGTTTTCGATATCCATAAAGCGTGGGGCTCCAATTCTGGAATATAGGCAATGAATACAGCCAAATCACCGGCTAAAGTTTCACCGGAATACAAACCCGTCAAAATACCAATCAAAGTAATGCCAATCTGTATGGTAGATAAGAATCTGTCCGGTTCTTCAGATAGTTTTAATGCGGTCTCTGCCGAACGACTTCCTTTTTTTGCTTCCGTTTCCAATTTTGTTTTCCGCGAGGAAACCAAAGCTATTTCTGACATGGATAAAATACCATTTAATAAAATAAGAACAACTATTATAAAAACTTCCATTGATTAATTTAATCTGATTAGGTTGCGAATATACAGATAAATCCAATACATAAACTCTTTTTGCAAGAAAATTCTTTAATTTTTTGCACTTTCAAAAATAAAACCTACATTTGCGCAATGAATTATCAAAAGTTAAGGTAACAATGATCGATAAAATAAAAGCTCTACTCCAAGAAGTAGAGAATATGACGGCTGCTAATGCGGAAGAACTTGAAGCTCTCCGCATCAAATATCTTAGCAAAAAAGGAGAGATTTCTGCATTGATGAATGATTTCCGTAATGTTCCGGCTGAACAAAAACGTGAAGTGGGGATCTACATCAACCAACTGAAAGAAACAGCCCAAAATAAAATCAATCAATTAAAAGAGAATTTTGAAAACACGCAAACATTCAACAATGAAATAGACCTAACACGCACAGCCTATCCTATAAACTTAGGCACACGTCATCCATTGTCGCTGGTAAAAAAAGAAATCTGCGACATTTTCGGCCGTTTGGGATTCAGCATCGCCGAAGGCCCTGAAGTGGAAGATGACTGGCATGTATTCTCATCGCTAAATTTTGCGGAAGATCATCCGGCACGCGATATGCAGGATACATTCTTTATCCAGCACAATCCGGACGTTCTGCTTCGCACCCATACATCATCTGTTCAGACCCGCGTTATGGAAAAGCAACAACCGCCCATCCGCATCATCTGTCCAGGACGTGTATATCGTAACGAAGCTATTTCTTATCGTGCTCATTGTTTCTTCCATCAAGTGGAAGGCCTTTATATAGACAAAAACGTTTCATTCGCCGATCTGAAGCAATCGCTTCTCTTCTTCGCGAAAGAGATGTTCGGACCAGAGACTAAAATTCGTCTGCGTCCTTCTTATTTCCCATTCACAGAGCCTTCGGCTGAAATGGATATCTCATGCAACATCTGCGGTGGAAAAGGATGTCCTTTCTGTAAGCATACCGGTTGGGTAGAAATATTAGGCTGTGGAATGGTAGACCCGAACGTACTGGAAAATTGCGGCATTGATAGCCATGTTTATACAGGTTACGCTTTGGGTATGGGTATCGAACGTATAACGAACCTTAAATATAGAGTAAAAGATTTACGTATGTTCTCTGAAAACGACATTCGTTTTTTAAGAGAATTTGAATCAGCCAATTAAAATTGTAACCAGAGAATCAGAATGTAGTACCAACAAATCCCCGGACTTTTAACCTAAGTCCGGGGAAAACACACTCTCTGAAATCGGTTTTACAATTTTAATTCTGAGTTCTGATTATCCGATTATGATTTCTTAAAATCATAAGAGATAATTCAGAATTCAGAAATTGGTATTCTAAATCCAGTGAAATGCGCAAAGAAGAAAGATACAAAGGCATTTTGGATTGGTTTCAGGCCCATGTTCCAGTAGCCGAAACCGAACTTCATTACAGCAATCCTTATGAATTGTTGATTTCTGTCATATTGTCCGCGCAATGTACCGACAAACGCGTGAATATGATTACCCCGGCACTCTTTGAGGCTTTCCCCGAACCGGAAGTATTAGCCGCTTCGACCCCCGAAGTAGTTTACGAATACATCAAAAGCATTTCTTATCCTAACAATAAAGCAAAGCATTTAGTCGGAATGGCAAAAATGTTGACAGAGGTTTTCCACGGAATAGTTCCATCAGATGTAAATGATCTCATGAAACTGCCCGGTGTAGGACGAAAAACCGCAAATGTCATCGCTTCTGTCGTTTACGACAAACCTACTATGGCAGTTGATACGCATGTATTTCGGGTGGCCAATCGGATTGGACTCACCCATAATAGCAAAACGCCATTAGAAACTGAAAAAGAACTGACTAAAAATATTCCGAAAAAACTTATTCCAATCGCTCATCACTGGCTGATTTTACATGGTCGGTACACTTGTTTAGCTCGCAAACCTAAATGCGATATTTGCGGATTAAAAAACTGGTGCAACTATTTCCTAACGCAAAAATGAAGCGTTATCGGAGAGAAATAATTATCACGTTCTTATGTCTTCTTCTCACCGGATGTTTTGTAAGTTATTTCATTCAATCCATTCAACGGGAAAAGAAAGAGGCAAAAGCAGCTGGTTATGAGCTGGTTCCAACTTCTGTCAAAGCCCTTCTCCGTGTCAGACAGTCTGATATTTGGTCAAGATACATGATCGAAAAGGAGAACCATCAGACGTTTTTCAAAAAATATATTCCAGAGCTTTACTTGCATCTGTTCCAAAATACGCCCAACAAACAATTACTATTCAGTTTCCATCCGGAAGGAGTTGTCTGCTATATACAAGCATCTCCACTCGAAGCCCGGACTTTCCGCACAGAACTAGCAAAAACACTAAATGCCTATCCCCCTTTAAAACAAAGAAAAGAAGGTATCGATTTCTATTATTATGCGGATAAAAACAACCAATTTGCAAGTTGCTTCTACGCTTCCGGATTTTGGATTTCAAGTTATAACGCACAGCTTTTAGAGAAGGTCAAAGACCAGATCCAACAATCAAATAAAAATTCATACCACTCTTCCATTCCCAACCTTCCCCTATCCGAAGAATTGAAAAGCACGACTTCACTTACCTGGCATGATGGACATCGGTGGATGAATACTGATATCTCCTTTTTCCTAGATTATCTGTCTTTCTTCTCAGTTCTTCCCTACGCTCAACCAATCAGTTCATTAGATACAGCAATAGTTGATACATTTCGCATTCGGCTTGGCTATCATCTACATCTACCTGTTGATAGCTTGGCTTTGCAGTTCAGCTCAGATGAAAGGAATTTATATATTACAGTTTCAATAAAAAATTAAGCCTCTGTTTAGAAAATGCTGAAGCAAATTCAAAATGGATTCTTATTTTTTCCACTTATTGACTCTTCCATCCGAGAAATATATTATCTTTGTCATATCATTTTTAAACACAATAAGTAAGACACTGAATCTATGAGAAAAAGAGAAAAGCAAAAAAAGGAGGTCGGTATGGGATTAGAAAATCAATGCATTCGTTTCGATTGGGCTATTAAGCGATTACTACGGCAAAAAGCGAACTTCGGGGTACTTGAAGGGTTTCTGACTGTTCTAATCGGTGAACAGGTGTCTATTTTAGAAATTTTAGAAAGCGAAAGCAATCAACTATACCCTGAAGATAAGTTCAATCGCGTAGATATTAAAGCAAAGAACAGCAAAGGAGAAATTGTCATTATAGAGGTACAAAACACCCGAGAGCTGTATTATTTAGAGCGCATCCTTTATGGAGTATCTAAAGCTGTGACAGAACATATCGAATTAGGACAAAACTATGATATGGTTAAGAAGATTTATTCCATCAGTATACTTTATTTTGATTTAGGGCATGGAAATGATTACGTGTATCACGGACAAACTCATTTTATAGGAGTATACAGGCGATGAATTGCAAGTATCAACCAAAGAACGAGGGGTAATTGAAAGCAAATCACCTTCAGAAATTTATCCTGAGTATTATCTGATTCGCGTAAATGAATTTAATAAAGTTGCAATCACACCTTTAGAAGAATGGGTAAATTATCTAAAAACAGGGGTTATCCGTCCGGATACTCAAACTCCGGGATTAGCGGAAGCACGCGAAAAACTACAATATTACAATATGCCTTTGGAAGAACGTCATGCCTACGAGAAGCACATTGATGCAATCATGATACAGAACGATGTCTTAAATACAGCCCGATTAGAGGGACTGGAAGAAGGAAGAGAAAAAGGAAGAGCCGAAGGAAGAATTGAAGGAAGAGCTAAAGGAAGAGCTGAAGGCCTCGCGGAGGGTGAACGCCGCAAACAGAAAGAAATTGCCCGTAACCTCAAAGCAAACGGAGTAGCAATTGAAATTATCGAACAAGCTACAGGGTTGTCTCTTGAAGATATCAACAATCTCTAAACAGGGACATTCATTAAATAGTATAAAATTAGCCAACTAATTCATGCACAAAGTGTT
>ERZ857521.1852-NODE-1852-length-22798-cov-2.920635_pt1 | contig 22798 bp, 15 predicted proteins | sample MGYA00519701_ERZ857521 | MGnify/ENA primary metagenome ERZ857521 (study PRJEB31778, sample SAMEA3449346) | human gut metagenome | biome: human gut; feature: human-associated habitat; material: faeces | place: United Kingdom | collected 2010/2012 ...
GCCATACTCAAACAGCGGGTCCTCAATATCCTTGGGCAGATCCTCGCGCTGGCTCAGCACCTGCTCCATGGTGCGGGGAATCTGGAAGGGCGTTTTGCCGGTAATGGGCGTCTCGCCGTAGAGCGCATTGACCACGGCCTCCGCGCCGCAGGTGACGCCGGGACGGTAGGCCAGCAGCACGCTGTCGGCAAGGTCCACCATTTCGGTCATCACATAGGCGCGGTTCATCAGCACCACTTCAACCACGTTGGCGCCGGCATCCTTGAGGGCCTTCACCAGGTCCACCTGCTCCTGGGGGAATTCCAGGGTTTCCGTGCCCCAGGACGGCTCGTGGGTGCCGCTCTCCTCCCCGATGACCACGATGGCGGTTGTGCCGCTGAGGTCTTCGGGCACCTGGGTCGCATCGGCGACGTAGGTCACATTCTCCGCACCTGCTTTGTTCTGGAAGGCCTCAAGAAGGGTCGTTCCCTCGATTTCGATGGGATCCTTGGCGGTCCAGCCGCTGTTGAGCGCGCGCACATCCTGCGCCAGCGCGCCCGCCACCACGATATTCTGATCCGCCAGCGCGGCGGCATTTTCGTACTTGATCAGCGTCAGGGACCTGGCGGCAGCATCGCGGGCGATCGCGCGGTGCTCCTCGCTGCCCAGCACAGCCGCGGCAGCCTCTTCGTCCACATAGGGGTTTTCAAAGATGCCCAGCTGGAATTTCGCCACCAGAATCCGGCGGCACGCGTCGGTCAGGCGCTCCTCGTCCACGCCTTCCACCAGCTGACGGGTGGAACGCACGCCCGCGCCGCCCAGGATGTCCGCGCCGGCGTTGGCAGCCCCTACAAAGTTCAGGCCCCAGTCGGTCTGGATAATGCCCGTATAGCCCAGTTCGCCGCGCAGAAGGTCGGTCATGACCGCCGCGGACTGATCGGCGGAATTCTCCACCGCATCGCCGCCCAGGTAGGGGACGGTCGAGTACCCGTAGGGCATGACGGCCGCCACGCCCGCCTCGATAGCTGCCTTAAAGCCGGCCAGATGCAGGTCGATGGAATCCTCCTGAATGGTCAGAGGAGTGCCGTCCACACCGTCGGTTTGTGCCCCGGAGCCCGGGAAGTGCTTGACCGTGGCGATGACGGAATCCTCCGTGAGGGTGCTGCCGCCCTGCAGCGCCTGCACGGCCGCCACAATCAGCGTCTGCACCACATCGGTGTCCTCGGAGTAGCATTCCTGATTGCGGCCCCAGCGGGGATCGGTAATCAGGTCCGCGTCGGGGCTGAGCGCCATGCGCACGCCCACGGCCATCAGTTCTGTGCGCAGCACCTCGTTGAGCTGTGCCACCAGTTCAGGATCGCCCACGGCCCCCTGGTTGATTTCATCCGGCAGGAAGGTCGCATCCTTTACAAAGGCCGCGCCCGCTTCCGTATCCATGGAGAAGATGACCGGAATGCCCAGAGGCGCGCTTTCCGACAGCTCCTGGATTTCGTTGGTGCGCTGAGCCGCCTCGGCAGCGCTGTCAAAGATATACTCATACACCAGCGCAAAGCCGACGTTGCTTTCATTGAACCAGTCGTCCTTCTTGCTTACCAGCGTGAGGTGAACCATCTGCGCGGCTTTCTGGGTGGCGTCCATCCGGCCGAGCAGATCCTCGGCACGTTCCTCGGGAGTCAGGCGCCAGTCCTCATAAGGGTCCAGCTCGCCATTGGCGTTCAGGTCCTTAAACTGGTAACCATCCACTTCGATGATCTCCTTGACCCGGGCCACCAGCTCCGGCTGCGCCGCCGTCTCCTCCGCCAACGCGGCAGGCAGCGCCGACAGGCACAGCAGCGCGGACAGCATCAGGGAAGCCCATTTCCTAAGCGTGTGTTTCATTGTGTTTCTCCTTTCTTACGATGCGGTCACAGCGCCGCTCATCTGGCCGCTGATGAGGTACTTGCCCATGAAAATGTAGAGAATCAAAACCGGCAGCGCAAGGATCAGCGACCCTGCCATCTGCACGTTGAACTCGGCCGCCATGGTTCCGGCTAGCTCGTTGAGGGCGATGGTAGCGGGCTTGGAATCATAGCCGCCCAGCACCAGGGCAAAGAGCATCTCGTTCCAGATGGAGGTGCACTGGAACACAAACACGGTAATGGTGGCGATCTTGGTGTTGGGCACGACGATCTTGCGGTAGATCTGCCACATGCCGTTGCCGTCGATCATGGCCTGACGAATCAGCGCGTCGGGCACATCGGCGTAGTAGCCGCGCATCATCACCGTGCACATGGGCATGCCGAAAACCGAGTGCACCAGCACCAGACCCCACACGTTGTCATACAGGTCCAGCGCGTTAATCGTCTGCAAAAGCGGAATCAAAATGGCCTGAAAGGGCAGATAGGTGGCCGCCACCAGCGCGATAAAGAACACATTGTTCAGGCGGAACTTCCACTTGCTCAGCGCATAGGCGCACACCGAGCCCAGGAATACCGATCCCGTCGCACCAAAGAGCGTGACGATCAGCGATATGCCAAGCGGCTGCCCCAGCTCCTCCATGGCGCTGGCATAGCCTTCCAGCGTCCACTCGGCAGGCGGCATGATAGGCGTGGTGGTCATCACTTCACTGTTGGTTTTAAATGAGGTCATCACCGTACCCCAGAACGGCAGCATGTAGAATACCAAAAAGGCCACCATGATGAGGTAATACACCACATGCAGCACCGTCATATGCCAGCGGGGTCTGATTCTGAGTGTCTGCGCCTGCTGGCCCTCCCGGCTGCGTTCAATGTTCAGTTCGTTTTGCATAGGCTCACTTCCTTCTGTTGGTCCAGTAGGTCAGCGGCAGAATCAGCACCAGCACCAGCGCCAGCAGGAAGCAGCTGATGGCCGCGGAGTAGGCAAAGTTGTTGCTCTGAAAGGCCTCGTTGTACATCCATACGGGCAGCGTCCAGGCGGAGGAGGTGGTGTACCCTACCAGTGATACGATAAAGTCGAAGGAGCGCAGCGCATACATGGCCAGGATGGTAATGCAGCTTCCCATGGCGCCCTTGAGCTGGGGAATAATCATCTTTCCATAAATGCGGGGCATGTAGGCGCCATCCAGCTTGGCGGCATTGATGATGTTGGTGGGCACGTTTTTGATGGCCGCCAGGAAGATGACCGCCACGTACCCGGAAAACTGCCACACCATGGCGATGATGATGGACAGCATGATGCTGCTGTTGGAGGACGCCCACATCAGGTGGCCTTCCTTCATGGCCGCAGCCACATCCACCCCCAGAATGCTCAAAAAGGAGTTGAGCACCCCGCCGGTGGGACGGTACATGTAAGCCCACACCGTCCCCGTAACCACAAAGGACAGCGCAAAGGGCAGCAGAATCAGCGTGCGGAATACCGCCGTACCGCGCAGGCCCTGGTCCATGATCAGCGCCAGCCCCAGGCCCAGCAGCAGGCACAGGGGAATCAGGCAGAACAGCAGCAGCGTATTTTTCAGCGTCGGCCAGAACTGGCTACTGCTGAACATGCGGGCGTAGTTGTCAAAGCCGCCCCAGCCATAGCTGGCTTCCAGGTTGCCCGCCTCCCAGTCGGACACGGACACCCACAGGTTCCAGCCCAGCGATACGTAGACGAAGTAAATGAGCAGCGCGGCGGGAATCAGCAGCCACACCAGCGGGTGCCGCTTGAAAAACCCCCGCACCGGCGCGATGGTTTTGGGTGCAAAAGCGCCCAGCAGCTGGTAGATGACCACAACCGCCACAACCACCGCCAGAACGGCCCAGAACCCTTCATGGGAAAAGGTCATGTAGCCGAGGTTCTCAAGAAATTCGGACAATGACTCCACAGGCAGTGCCTCCATTCGTTTGTTTGAAGAAAACAGGAGCGGGAAAGGAGGCGCGGCGGCGGTGGCGCACAGTGGCGCGCCGCGTGTTTTCCCTCTCTGTTCCTGCTCCTGTCTCCTGCCTACCTTTTATTCGTCGTAGCTCAGGCCCCAGCCGTAGTCATACAGCGGGTTCTCCAGATCAAAGGACACATCGCCCTCCTGATTGTTGACCGACGCCATATCGCGCGGGAACTGGATGGGGGTCTTGCCGGTGGGATTGTTCATGCCATAGAGCGTCTCGGCGATGGCGATGCCGCCCTGCTGTCCCGGATAATAGGCCTCCAGAATGGCGTTGGTGTTTTCGTCGCACCAGGTCAGGATGTAGGGGCGGTCACCACCGTGACAATGGGCTTGCCGCTGGCCTTGGCGGTTTCCAGGATCTCCTGCTGGCTGGAGGTGATTTCCAGCGTATCATAGCCCCACGGCGGATCATGCTGGTAGCTGGGCTCGCCCACGGACACGATGATGATGTCCGCGTCCTCGGCCAGCTCCGCGATCCGTTCCAGATCCTCGGCCTCATAGACGACGGTGGTATTTTCGCCGGCATACTCGGCCACCGCGTCCGCGATGGTCAGTCCCTCCTGTGCGGAGGACCAGCCGCCCACCAGCGAGTCCATATCGCCCGCGCGCGGGCCGCACACCAGAATGGTCTGCTCGGCGTTGGGGTCCAGGGGCAGAATGCCGTCATTTTTCAGAAGCGTCATGGCCTTGCGGGCGGCCTCCAGGTTCACGGCCTTGCTCTCCTCGTTGCCCACGAAGGACACGGCATACGCCACGTCACAGTAGGGGTTTTCGAATACGCCCATTTCAAACTTGACCTTGACGATGCGCTTTGCAGCCGCGGTGAGGATTTCCTCGTCGATTTTTCCTTCGCTGGTATACTGTTCCATCTGGTCGATCAGCCGGATGCTCTCGCCGCCGATGCCGTCCACGCGGCTCTCGGTCACGCCGATCAGGATGGCTTCCTCGTCGGAAACCTCCTCGCCGGTCATGGTGCCCAGGGCCTCCTGAATGGCCCAGATCATGCCCCAGTCGGTCTGGATGATGCCCTCAAAACCCATCTGATCTCTCAGCAGGTCCTGGAGGGTAGCCTTGGAGCCGATCGCGGAGTTTTCCATATCCAGGGCAAGGGGCACGGAGTAGTACGGCATGATGGAAGCCACGTTGACCTCCAGAGCCGAATAGTAAGGCTTGAGGTGAATTTGCAGCGTTTCTTCGCTGGAAATAATGGGAGAGGTATCCTTGCCGTCCATCTGCGGGCCGGCGCCGGGGAAGTGCTTCATGCACGCCACAATGGAGCCGCTGTTGAGCCCCTCCGCCCCATTCTGGAAGGCCACCACCTGCGCGGTTACCATCTGCGTAACCAGGTCGGGATCTTCGCCGAAGGTTTCCATCACACGGCCCCAGCGGGGTTCGGAGGCGATATCCGCCTCGGGGGACAGCGTCATGCGCACGCCCACGGCGATATGCTCCTCGCGGGCGATTTCGGCCAGCCTGGTCACCAGTTCCTCATCGCGGGTTGCGGCCAGCGCGAGGTTATGCGGTGTGACCGTCGAGCCGGATACGTAGGACAGACCGTGGACCGAGTCCATGGACACCAGCACCGGCACGCCCAGACGGGAGCCTTCCGCATATTCCTGTATGGTGTTCATGGTGGTGGCGGCAGCCTCCACGCTGCTCAGTTCGCGGATCAGCAGCATGCCGATGCTTTCCTGGTTGCACCACTCCTGCAGATAGGGAGGGATTTCACCGTCCGCACGGGGCAGGAAGGTGGGATGCTGCATCTGCGCAATCTTCTCACGCACGGTCATCTGGCCGACCAAATCATCCGCGCGGGTGTCGGCATCCTGGCGCCAGTCCTCGTAAACATCCAGTTCTCCGTTGGCATTGAGGTCGATAAACTGATATCCGTCCACCTCGATGATGGACTTGACATGGGGGGCGAGCGCAGGCTGCTCATAGCTTTCCCCCTCGGCGAAGGCTGTGCCCGCCATCATGCTTCCCGCCAGCGCCACCGCCGCCGCAAGGGACAGGCCGCGCCGGAACAATTTGTTAGTCAACAAGGTTCCAGTCTCCTTTCACATCCGCTTCCTTGAGAATATTGACGATCCTGTTTGCAAAATACTCCGCATCATGCTCGGCCGAGGTGGCAAACTCCTGAATCTGCGTCTGCAGGCTGGTGGAGGCGCTCCAGGGCAGCGCGGTGCCGTGGGTAAAGCTGGGGAACACGTTGGTGGTTTCCGCGGTGAGTTCGTTTTTGAATTTCAGGGTCAGCTCGTTATAGGTTTCGTCCGGGGTATCCGTATAGGGCGAGATGGACTCCTTGAGGGTGGAAAAAGCGGTCTGCACCTCAGGGGTGGACATGGTATACGCCCAGCGCAGGCCCGCCTCCACGTCGGCGGAGTCGTTGCTGACCACAAAGCCGTCAATGCACATGCCAAACCAGTTTTCCGTGCCGGGGAAGGTGAACACGCCATAGTCCTCGCCATACACCTGGCCCATGCTGGTCATCAGGGGCTGCATCCACGCGCCCATGATCTGCATGGCGTAGGTTCCGGCCACCAGCTGACCGGAGGTCTCGTACCAGTCGCGGCTGGAGTGGTCGGGCGCCACGTATTCCATCAGGCGGGAATAGGTGGACAGCACGTTGGTCACGTCCTCAACGTTGTAGTTGCCGTTGATGAAGTCCTCATAGATCTGGGGATCCGTGCCCATCATGATGTCCTCGAACACCTGGCAGGCGGGCCAGCCCTTTCGGTCGCCCAGATCGATGGGATATTCGCCGTCGGGCATGGCCGCGGCCAGCTGGTCGCAGATGGACCAGAACTCATCCCAGGTGATGTTTTCGTGATCGGGAATCTCCACGCCATACTTTTCAAATACGTGGATGTTGTAGAAGATCACGTTGCTCTTGTGAATGCCGATGGGCACGATATACTTGTTGCCGTCCGAAGCGGTGCACAGGTCCTCCAGACCGGGCAGGGCGCGGGTGCCGATGGAGGCATAGTCCCATACCTGGTTAAGGTTGAGCAGAAGGCCGGAAGTCAGGTAGGGTTCGATCTCCTGGCCGGGGTGCGCCTGGAAGGTTTCCGGGCTCTTGCCGGCCTGCTGAAGCACCTTGACCTTCATGACCATCGCGCCGCCCGCACCGCCGGGGATGGCGTTGGACTTGGCCCGAATATTGGGGTACGTATTGGAAAATCCGTCAACCACGCTTTCAATGGCATCCTTTTCGCCGCCGGCGGTCCACCAGTGGTACACATTGACCGTCCCTTCGGCATCCTTTGCCTCGATAATGGCGGGGATGTCCATCTGGTCAGCGTCCATTTTTTCGTTCCTGGCCGCCAGGGCACCGGCAGGCAGCAGACCCGCCGCCAACACGGCTGCAAGAACCATTGCGCCCAATTTTCTCAAGGTCATCTTCTTGGAATCCTCCTTCCCTTACTCTTCAACAAAGGTCAGCGTGCCCCACAGGCTGGGGTTGGTGTCGACATCGTAGCTGGCAGGCGTGCGGTCGCGGCCTTCGAGATTGGCGGAGGACTGCATGCGCAGGCTGTGAATGCCGGGGCAGGGCAGGTCCACGTCCAGCACGGAGAAGTCAAAACCAATCGTCATGCCCGCCGCGGGAACCAGCTGCGGGATCTGGTCGTTGGACAGGTTATGCAGGGGAATTTTGCTTTCCAGAATCAATCCGCCGTATTCCTTGTCCCGCACGGTAGCGGCTTCGTAGTCATCAAAAACCAGCTCGTCGCCGTATTCGCCCTGGGTCTCATAGCCCTTGTTATCGGCCACCATGCTGCGGTCTACATAGTTGAAAAAGTCGTATTCATCGGTGGACTGCACAATGCGCCAGTCGGTGGCCTCATAGGCGGTGCGGTCAGGGTCGGCATCCGGGTTGGTGCTCAAAAACAGGATGATGGCATCCAGCTCGTCCAGCGGGAAGCCTTCGCGGTAGACAAAGGGGGTGTCGTCCTTCACGCGTGCGGCGATGTAGAGGTTTTCCTCGTCCCACATCGCGTAGATTTCCATGGAGCAGTCCTCGGCGCCATCCCAGTGCTCAATCTGGTCAACAATCTGGCTTTCGCTGTCAATCGTCAGGCACCGGGTCAAATCCCATTCGCTCAGATCACCGTCAATGACGACATCCTTGGCCTTGGGTGCTTCCAAATTCCTGTCGGAATATGCCAGCGCGGAGCCGGACATGGCCAAAACCAGTGCCAGAACCAGGCTGAACCATTTCAGTGACTTTGCGATCTTCATTGAGTGATGCCTCCTCGTTATTATGGTCAAACATTTTCGGCGATTTTCTCCGCCTTTTCTCAACATCATTATAAGCTTCCTGTGCCGCTTCGGCGCAACAAGATATAAAACCCGCCATGCAAAAATCCACCTTTGCCGACCGCAATAGCAAAATCCAGCACAACCGCAGGTAAAATACCGCACAGTGCGGGGTTGCACATACCCATCTCCTTTATACCGGACAGATGCATGTGCTATAATCGGTGTATCCTGCAACAGGCGGTGGATTCATGAAACTGAACGTGAAGATGATGCTTTTGTTTTCCGCCATGATGCTCGCTGCGGTGACTGTTCTCTCTTCCTATTCCACGCAGCTCAACATCGACAGCTTTACGGATTTGTCCAACCAGCAGTTTCACAATATCAGCCATACCGTATCCGAGGCGCTGGACCAGCAGATCAGCCTGATGGACCTGGTTTTGGAAGAACTGCTGGATAACGCCTCCTTCATGGCGGCAATCAACCAGTTTGTACGCGACGACAGCGACGATCAAAAAGTGGGTACGGCCGCGCGCAACACCGTTTTGCAGCTTTTATACCGGTCTCCTCTGGTGGAAAACTTTTATCGCGTCAGCTTTTATACCCGCTCGGGAGACTTTGTCACCAGCCGTTTTGAAAAGGACGACTACCTCGTCAGCGGCACCGAGCGGGCGGGAGAGGTGATATCCGCCCTCCCCTGGCTGGACGAGGTGGACCGCTCCCCCACCCAGCGCCATATCCTGGCCTCGCACTCCGACTTTTTTGCGGTGCGCCGTGATATGCAGGTGTACGGCATCGTGCGCGCGGTGGTATATCACGGCAATGCGCTTGGCTATCTGGAAGTCAGCAACGAATTTTCCGAGTTGGAATCCATCATGGCCATTGCCAGCCAGGAAAACGCATCCATCCAGGTGGGCTTTGACGATGGTACCTTGCTTTACTCCAGCACCGGCACGCCCCTCCCCTATCCCGCGGATATGCCGGAGGACCAAATCGTTGACTGGAGCGATCCGGCATTGGGCATCAGCCAGTCGGTGGTGCATACGCGGGTGGAGTGGCTCAACCTCAGCCTGTATGTGGCCAAGGACAACGCCATCATCGAAGCCAGCCTGTCGCGCATTTATCAGACCATCATCCGCACGTCCATTTTCATTCTGATTCCCACGCTGGCCCTGATTGCGCTGGTTTCCATGCGGCTTACCCAGTCCATCCGCCAGCTCACGCGCAAGGTGCAGCAATCTCCTGTGGACAGTTCCCCCGGCGATGAAGCCAGCATACGCCGGGCGCTGTCCACTACCGTCACCTCCACCGGCGACCCCGAAATTCATGAGCTGGAGCTCACCTTCAACAACCTGATGCTCAAGCAGCGCGAAAGCACCCTGAACGAAATCGCCATGCGTGAAGGCACCCTGCAGGCCCAGCTCAGCGCCCTGCAAATGCAGATCAATCCCCACTTTGTCTATAATACGCTCAACATCATCAGCGCCAAATCCATGGAAAGCGGCAACTACGACGTCATCGAAATCTGCGACCAGTTTGCCCAGATGCTGCGCTATTCCACCGATGCCCGCTCCCGCACCGCCACCATGGCCGAGGAACTGGAAAACGCGCGCTACTATCTCATGCTTTCCAAGGCGCGCTATGAGGACAACCTTGAATTTACCATAGACGTTCCGGAAAACCTCACGAGCCTGACCGTGCCCAAGCTGACCCTTCAGCCGTTGGTGGAAAATGCGCTGAGCCATGGGTTCAACGGTGCCAACGCGCTCAGAAAGCTAAGGATTACCGGACATATTGAAAAGGCCCACTTCATTTTGGAAATCCGCGACAATGGCAACGGCTTCTCCGAGGACAGCCTCAGCCGTCTCCGCCGGCAGATCGAACAGGTGGAAAACAACCAGCTTTCCATCCAAAGCGGCGACGGCCACATCGGGCTGATCAACACCTGTCTCAGGCTGCACTATTACAGCAAAGGGACCATGCACATGTCCATACGCAACGAAAACGGCGCCGTGGTCACGCTCACCTTTCTCTACGATGGCGGGATGCCTGCCGGCCAGGGCAAAGCGCTTTGACATGCTTTCCCTGAGTCCCCGGACGGTGGAACGGAAAACTGCCTCCTCAGTGCGTCGAAAATGCCCGGCTTTGTCGGCAGCCAGAAGCTTTCACGGAAAAGCCTCAGCGGTTGGCAACCCTGGGCCGGGAGGTTCATCCCATTTCTCCGGTTTTCTAAATGAAAAATAATTCAACGACATAAGCGTTGAATTCCAGACTGTCAAATCACCCTTTTGAGAGGTTCGTAGGGCCTCCAGTCTCCATGAGCTGTATTCCACATGTGCGGCGGGTTTGGAAGCCTTGCAGTGCAAGGTTCAGGGCGTAGGCAGCGGAACACCGGCGGTCTTTGGGCAAAAGCGGAGAAGCCCATCGAAAAGTTCCTATAATAATAACAGGACACCATCGCGCGGCAAAAGAGCGGCGTGCCGGACAGACTCTTCGAAAATCAGCAGGGAATGGAGCGGGGCATCCTGGTACAGCTGCCTCTGCGGGAACGCCTTCTCCGGATACACTCAGCTACCACGGCATACGGCCCGCGCTATTCCAAAGGTACGCATACAAGGAGGCCTGAGGCCTGTTTCGGGAAGGGACGGTTTACCTGTGAACCGACCGCTCTCTGTCCACAGCGTCAAAAGCTAACCGGGCACATCGCCAACCGGAAAGAGGGCCGGAAATGATGCATCCGTCCGAGAATCCGCAAGAGCTGCTCTTCCGGGAAGAACAGGCTTTTCACCGAAATCAAAAGACAGCAGACGATGCACCCGGTATGGCAGGAAGCCCTGAAACAGATGGATGCGTTTACAGGGGAAATGCAACTGCACCCGACCTGCGGAGGCCATCGAACGGTCTTTTGCACAAGTCAAAGCGTTGCATGGCTCGCGCTATGGCCGCGCTCCCGGACTCTGCACCGGGATTCGGGGAGCGCTGCAGACTACTGTTCTGCAGCGCTTTCCTTTCGAATAGCCGCCGGAGCGCATACAGGCTTCCCCCAAAAAACACGGGCGCGGCGCCGCCCCCCATAGGGGGCAGGCACCGCGCCCGTGCCGTGTGGCAACGCGCAGGTCAGGACACGTAGGGATCGTAGACGATTTCGCCGGTGGCGGCGTCACGGGAGTAATGCTTCACAAAATCCCAGAACACCTTGCCGTACTCGGGGTACAGGGCATGCGTCAGTCCCTCGGTGAGGTTGAGAGCAACCAGGGGCACACCGTCCTTTTCCAGATACCAGGTGCGGTTGATGTACTCGTTGTTCAGCGTGCGGGTTACCAGCCGGTCGGCCCGGAAACCGCTGAATGGATTGGCCTCAAAGTCGAAGGTTTGGATGGCAGGCATCTCGTTGATGCTGAGCATCTGGTTGACAAGGCCCTGCAGAGCATCCAGAATCCTGTCGTTTACGCTGTCGTAGGTAAAAGGTCCGCGCCGGAGGCGGTAAGCATCACGGGCAAGTCGATGTTGGCAAACTGGGCCAGCTCCTCTTCGGACGGCACCCAGACCTCGCCGAAGAAGGTTACGGGGGACATGGGCACTGCTGCCGCAAACAGATCCGGCGAGGAGAGAATGGCCTTCATGGTGGAGCCGCCGCCCATGGAGTAGCCGGTGGCATACACGCGAGTGGGATCCAGAGCGGGATAGGTTTCCAGCATGTAGTTGACCAGGGCAGCCAGAGCCTCGGTTTCGATGCGGATGTCCAGCGCGCCCAGAGCGTTGTGCTCGGGGGCCACGATGGCGATGTGCTCATGCTCGGCCAGGCTCAGCAGGCCGATCTCGTCTACGTACTGACGGGGATCGTCGTTGGTGCCATGGATGCCCAGGATCAGCGGTACGGAGCCGGGAGCCGCCGTATTGTCGAGTACATCCTGGGGCAGGTATTCAAACCAGGTCTGGATGTACTCGCCCGTCTCGGTAGCATAGGCGCTGAAGCGGTCTTCGTCCCTGCGGATCATGGTAAGGCCGCCAGCGGTCACGCCGGAGGAGATGTCGGTGCGCTCACAGAGGGAATAGGGCGCCTTGTCGTTGCCCAGGCCCTGATAGGGAGTTCCCGCACTGTACAGGCCCGCCTTGCCCACAGGCAGGCGCATGGCTTTGACAAACAGGCCGTGGTAGGCATCGTTTACATACCATGCATCACCCAGGCTGCCGTCCGCTGTCACCACACGCTGCAAAGGCAGCTCCTGGTTGTAACGGGACACGGTGTCGGCAGTCTCCTCGATCACGTTTACACCGTTGATGGCGCAATACTTCCTGACAACGTCCTCACCGGCATTGACCAGGTACACGGGCACCGGCGCCGCTGCCTGACTTCTGGACTCCATGGTGCCATTGATCAGGAGCATGCCCGCCAGACGGGTAACAAAGTCGTAGGTGGTAGCGACATAATTGTTCAGGAAGGAAGCGCCGCCGTCAATGCCGATGGCATAGATGTAGCCGAAACCACCAAAGTATTCGGGTTCTGCATAAGTTACGGCGTTGCCGTCCGCATCGGTACCGCCAGCCTGCAGCGAACAGATGGCGGTTTGCAGCTTGTAGTAATTACCCTGATCAGCCTGACCGAAAGCCACGCCGTCGGCAGGGGTAACCAGCAGAATGCTGCCGATGGCCGCGTCGATGATATCGGTCAGCCCAAGCCCCTTAAGATAGGCAAGGGCTGCGTCGCTGGTGTCAAAGTGTGTATCGGCATATACCAGCAGGTTGGTATTCATGCGGCCGGCCGCCCGGCCGCCATAGAGGTTGGCACTGCGGTAGACATAGACCGTATCCTCGGGAATGCCATCCAGCACGGGGAAGCTGACAAAGGTTTTGGACTCGTTGAGCTCCAGGTGCTGCACCGCGGCCGGGGCGGAAACCCGGGCCTCTTCCAGCAGCTCGAAGGTAGCTTCGTTTCCCTGCGAACCAGAGTAGTTGAGCGCCAATGCGCTGCCGGCAGAGCACGCCAGTGCCGTTGCCAGAATGAGTGATAGCGTTTTTTTGAGCATGAGGTCCTCTCCTTATATATAGATTACTACCAGAGCAAGTTTGTGAGGAAATGGTACAACCCCTGACGCCAGGGGTGCCACATGTGGTTGCCGGGGTACATCCTCTTCGTAAAGGGAATGTCCAGCTCCGAGAAGAGCTGCATGGTGGGGTAAGTGGTTTCAATGGCTACGGGATCGTGCAGGCCGGAGCAGATGAAGATGGTTTGCTCGCGGATAGCGTCCTTGTTGTAGTCACAGTTTTGGCCAAAGTTGTTGGCGTCCGCCGCAAAGATGCCGTAGTATTGGAACTCATTGGGATAGACGGCCGGCATGTTGCAGGTGCAGAAGCCGCCGGCGGAATCGCCCAGGATGGCGCGGTCGTTGATGTCGGCGGACACGTTGTAGCGGGCTTCCACAACGGGCTTGACGATAGTTACCCAGCGGTCCATGCCCACGCTCCACCATCGGATGCCGCTTCCGGCCTTAAAGGCCTTCGAAACCACCACGCACGGCTCGATTTCACCGGCAGCGATGGCATTGTTCAGGATCTCGTTGGCAGCACCCAGGTTGGTCCAGCCCGTCTGGTATCCGCCGCCGTGCTGCAAAGGTGGCATCGGTGAAGTCCTTCAGCTGCGCGCCCTCGATTCCGTCCACGTCGTAGCAGTATCCAAACCAGCCATTGGGCAGAGGCAAGTTGCAGGTCCACACACCATTCTTGTCCCTTTCCATATCCTCGACGTACCAGTCGGCATCGCGGCCGCCGATGGACAGGGGGAGCATGTTGCTTTCCCATTCGTAGGGGGAATACTAACCCTGCATGAAGGGGGAGGCATGCGCTTCGTCGGAGAAGTTGCACTGGGCAAACCAGACGTACCCGCCGGGCATCTGCGTTGTCATAGCGGAAGGGAACCAGGTAGCCGGTGGGCGAGTCAGTGGAGGCCGTTATGGTGGTGATCGCTTTGGAATCCATCTGAGCGGCCTCCCAGGTGAGGGCTCCCTGCATGTACATCAGCAGCGCACCAGCATTATACCAACTCTTTTTTCATCGGGTCATCCCCCGTACATCTGTTGGAAAAAACAATTTCCATGGCGACAGGGGCGGCGAGGGGAGAGCCCTCGCCGCCTTTGATGCGAGAAAGGGTTACGGAGTATAGATCAGCTCGCCGGTTTCGGTATTGCGGCTGTAATGGCGCATGAACTCCCAGGCGATGGTGCCATATTCAGGGTGCAGGCCATGGGGCAGCAGCTCCGTATAGCTGACGGCCAGCACAGGGAAATCGGCCTCGTTGTTGAGGTACCAGGTGGTGTTTTCGTACTCGCCGTTGAGCAAAGTGGTCACGATTCTGTCGGCTTCAAAACCCACGAAGGGCCAGCTCTCAAAGTCGTAGTTCAGCTCGCCCAGACCGTTGAGAACGGCAAAGCGGTTGATACACTCTCTGTAGCCCTCACCAATGGTATGGCTCTGCTGATCCATGGCGCTGGGCAGGTCATACTCGGAGGTGGTGAACATCATCGCCACGTTGTAGGTGTCAAATGCGGCGGCTTGCTCTTCAGTGGGGGCATAGATGCCGCTCGGGCTGCCGGCGGCCATAGGCACGGCGGCCGCAAAGAGCTGGGGTGCCCATTCGATGGTTTCCACGGTGGCTGCGCCGCCCATGGAGTAACCCGTGGCGTATACGCGGGAGGGATCCAGCGCGGGATAGGTCTCCAGCATGTATTCCACCAGCGCGGGCAGGGATTGGCCGTTGACATCAAAGGGCGACGCGCTCATCACCGAGCCGCCGGTCACGTCAGTGGCATAGCGGGGAGCAACCAACGCGATGCGTTCCTTGCCAGCCAGGGTAATCAGGCCCAGCTCGTCCACGGCCTGCACGGGGTCGTCTCCGCCACCATGATTGCACAGGATTAGCGGAATGCTGTGCGGCGCGGCCGTGCCATCGAGCACCTCTTCCGGCAGGAACTCGTACCAGGTGCGCAGATACTCGCCGTTTTCCGCCTGAATGTGGCTGAAGCGGTCCTCCTGATGCTCCACCACGTGGATGCCGTCTGCGGTCACGCCATCCAGCACGGCGTTGCGGTCCGTGAGCGTGTAGGGGGCCTGGTTCCAGCTGTAGCCGCTAAACTCGTTGGCCGCCACAAACAGCCCGGCCTTGACAACGGGCGTACGCATGGCCCGGGTGAACAGGGAGTAGTACGCATCGTTTACGTAGGTGGTCAGATCCGAGGTGCCATCTTTGGCCACAACCACCCGACGCACGGGGAAGGTCTGGTTGAAAGAGGCCATTGTAGCGGAGGTTTCCTCGGTAGCGTAGGCTTCGTTGGCCGCTTGGAACTTGTCAAACACCGTCTCCCCGGCGTTGACCAAGTACACCGGCATGGGAACGGATACCTCCAGGGCGTCATCCATGGTGGGGTTAACCAGCAACATGGCCGCGATTCGGCCTGCATAGTCCAGCGTGGGAGCCACATAGTTGCACAGGAAGCTGGCGCCGCCGCCGATGCCGATGGCATAGCGGTAGGTCAGGCCGCCAAAGTAGGTGCTATCGGCATAGTAGCAGGGGCCTGCATCGGTGGTCTGGCTGTAACCGAGGTTGCACATGGCGGATTGCAGCCTGAGGTAGTCATACTGGTCCGCCGCGCCGAATCCCGCTTCCGGGTCGATGGGCGTAACCAGCACCGCGCTGCCGTGTGCCTGGTCAATGATGTCGGTTACACCCAGGTTCCTGAGATAGGCAAGGGCGTCGTCGGCGGTCTCAAAATGCTCGTCGGTGTACACCAGCAGGTTGGTGTTCATGCGGTAGGCCGCGCTGAGGTTGGTGTAGGTGCCGGCGGAGCGGTACACATATGTGGTGCCGGGAGTGTAGGCGTCCAGTGCCGGATCGGGCATGTAGGTGCGTCCGGTGAGGGCAGCAAGCTGCTCAGGACCGTTCTGATGGGCCTGCTCGAGCGTTTCAAAGGTGGCGTCATTGTTCAGGAACTGGCTGTAGAGGGAGATTTCCTCCGCCTGTACCCCCAGACACGCGAGCATTATCATCAGGGACAGCAGCGCGCCCAAAAAGCGTTTCATGGGATAACCTCCTTAAATATTTGTTCAGTGTTTCAAAGGGCGAATGGACGTGCCCGGCACCGTCCGTGCCGGGCACGCCAGGAAAGGGCAGGTGTCAATAGGGGCAGTATGCGATTTCCAGCGTCTCGGGATCGCGGCTGAAATGCTTCATGTAATCCCAGGCGATATTGGCGTACTCCTGATACAGGCCATGGGGGATAAACTCAATGATGCTAAGGCCCACCATGGGAGCCCCCTCATCGTTGAGGAAGAACCAGCTGTAGAGCGGGTATTCGTCGTTGACCATGGTTTCGCGGTACACATCGCCCTTGAAGCCGCTCATGGGATAGGTTTCAAAGTCAAAGGTGACGGTGTCCATCTCATTGTAAGTCAGATAGTCGTTGATATTCATCTGGAAGTCTTCAGCGATGATGCCGTTTTCGGCGTCAAAGTGGGTGTAGGTGTCATAGGTGCAGGTGGTGAGCATCATGGGAATGTCCAGGGTTTTAAACTGCTCGTCCTGGCCCTCGGTGTGGGTGTAGGGCGTGCCGGACATGTTGACCGCGGCGGCGAACACGCTGGCGTCACCGTACACGGCGCGGTTGGTGCAGCTGCCGCCCATGGAATAGCCGCTCACGTACACGCGGGACGGATCCAGTGCGGGATAGGTCTCCAGCATGTAGCGCACCATCTGGGGCAGCACGTCGGACATGGTGTCAAAAGGAGAGCCGTCAAAGATGGAACTGCCGGGAATTTCCGAGGTGTGGCGCTGCGCGATGATGGCGATGCGCTCCTCACCAGCCAGTTTCAGCCAACCCAGCTCGTCCACAGCCTGCACGGGATCATCTCCGCCGCCATGGTTACAAAGCAGCAGAGGAATGCTGTGCTCGTCGGCGGTGTTGTTGAGCACTTCCTCGGGCAGGAACTCATACCAGGTGGTCACGTACTCGCCATTGGCAGCCTTGTAGTCACTGAAACGTTCCTCCTGATGCTCCACCACGTGGATGCCGTCGGGAGTAACGCCGTTGATGATGGGATTGCGGTCGGCCAGGGAATAGGGCGCCTGATTCCACTTGTAGTCGCTGTAGAGGGTAGAGGCCGTATACAGGTTCGCCTTGACCACGGGAATGCGCATGGCCGTGATAAACAGGTCATAGTAAGCGCGGTGTACCATGTCGGCGAGATCGGCGTTTTCATCCTCGGTCACGATCACCTGCTGCAGGGGATGCTCCTGGTTGTAGTAGATCAAATCGCTGCCGTTGCGGCCATTGCTGTCGGTTTCGTTCGCGGCGGCGTACTTGGGGGCCACTGCCTCATCAGCGTTGACCAGCCACACGGGCACGCTGGCGGCCACTTCGCGGATCTTTTCCATCTCGCCGCCCACCAGCAGCAATCCGGCGATACGGCTGATGTAATCAAGGTTGCTGGCCACATAGTCGTTGATGAAGGTAGCACCGCCCTCGATGCCGATGAGGTAGCGGTAGGTCAGGCCGCCAAAGTAGCCGGCATCGGCATAGTAGCGGGTACCGTTGTCGTCGCTGACGCTGTAGCCGATGTTGCACATGGCCGATTGCAGCTGGAAGTAGGCGTACTGGTCCGCCTGGCCAAAGCCGGCCTCGGGGTCAATGGGGGTTACCAGTACCACGCTGCCGGTGGCCTCGTCGGCCATGTCGGTCAGGCCCAGGCCCTTGAGGTAGTTCAGGGCGTCGTCCTTGCCGGCAAACTGCTCGTCGGTGTAGACCAGCAGGTTGGTGTTCATACGGTTGGCCGCGCTCACGCAGTTATAGATGCCGGGTGAGCGGTATACGTACGTCGTACCCTGCGGATAGTCATCCAGGGCAGGATCGGCGATATACGCGTGGTCGGTGTATTCGGCGGACAGATACCCGGGCGCATTGGCATGCGCCTCTTCGAGGGTTTCAAAGGTGGCTTCGTTGCTTTGATGTTGCTGGTAGTAGGCTGCGGACGCGCTGCCTAAGCAGCCTGCCGCAAGGACGAATGCCAGGACTAGACTTACCCATTTTTTCATTTCTTTTCCCTCTTTCCTTTGTGCAGTTTTCCTCGAAATAGGGGTCTGGTTCCGCAAGGACACGCCCATATCACAGGATGTTATTTTTAGTATAGAGCATCGCGGCGCGCCGCCCAAACGGGTAACGCTTTCATTCTGATGGCATTTTTATCTGTTTTATTCCGGGTTGTGGATGGCAGGTGCATTATTATCTTAAAATAGGTCATTATCGTTTCATTCATTTAATGCATTAAAAAGATAATATTTCCACATGGTGTGCGCAAGCATTGATTTGACTTGATCCTACGCCAGTGGAACGTCCACAGCTATCCGAATAATGGTCGGGTTGCGCTTTTTGCAATGTATAAAAACAGATGCTATAATGCAACACAACCTGCATTTACACGCCTCAGGATGGATCCGCAGAAAGGAGCATAATCAGATGAAAAAGCTGTTTGCACTTTGTCTTCTGCCGCTTTGTCTGCTGCTTTGCGCCTGCGAAGCGGACGCGCCACAGCAGGAAGAGGCTCAGGCCGAGTTGCTGATTGGATTTTCGCAGCTGGGTAGCGAAAGCTCCTGGCGCATTGGCAACACCCTCAGCATACAGAAGGCGGCACAGGAGCACGGCATCAACCTGATGTATGACAACGCGCTACAGAAACAGGAAAACCAGATTGCCCAACTGCGGTCGTTTATTGCCTATCAGGTGGATCTGATCGTATTCTCCCCAATCGTGGAGGATGGCTGGGACAACGTGCTCACCGAGGCACGTCATGCCGGCATACCGGTCATTCTGATGGACCGGTTCATCAATACTGCCGACGACAGCCTCTACACTGCCTACATCGGCGCAGACTTCTACATGGAGGGGGTCAGGGCCGCCGACTATCTGCTGGAAAAGGCCGGACAAATGGGCAAAGAGACGATCAACATTGTGGAAATTTCCGGCACGGAGGATGCCACGCCAACGCTTCACCGCTATCAGGGCTTTCACGACAAGGTGGACCGCGACCCCCGTTTTCACACTTTGGAAACCATATCGGGCGACTTTCTGCGGTCCAAGGGTAAGGAGTGCATGGAGTACCTGCTGGATACCTATGGCGATGAAATTGATGTGCTCTATTCCCATAACGACGGCATGACGCTGGGCGCCATCGATGTGATCCAGTCCTACGGTCTGGTGCCAGGGAAGGACATCATCATCATTACCGTGGACGGGGAGCAGGCTGCCATCGACCTGCTCAAGGAAGGAAAAATCAACTGCGTAGTAGAGTGTACACCCCTTCTGGGAGACCTGGTGATGAACATGGCGGAAAAGCTCAAGGCGGGGGAGAGCATTCCCCGCACAACCCATCCTCAGGAGGGGGTTTTTACTGAGTTTGACGACTTGAGTACCCTTCCGCCAAGGGGGTATTGACATGCGCGTCAAGCATCGCAGCATCCGCGTGGACATACGCACCTCGCTCTATACCCTCACCCTGTTTCTGATTCTGCCGGTGGCCATCAGTCTGATTGTCATGCTCTATTCGGCCGATTCCTACCAGCGGTCCATCAGCCGTATGGAAACCGTTACCTCCATCATGCCGGTCATCTCCGAGCAGATTCCCGAGTATATGTGGTCGGTGGTGGCGGGACGGCAGTCCTTTGAGGACGGCGATGTTTACGGCACCATCGACCGTGTCAACACCACCCTTAACAGCCTGATTGCCAGCGTGCCGCAAGGACAGTATATCGAGCTGAGCGTGGCACGCCGCACCATGGAAACCCTCAGGGACTACGTCAGCCAGATTGAAACCGGTATGACGATGGGTCGTCCCGTCGTGGTATGCGAAGCCATTCTGGAGGAGGTGCGTTCGGTAGCGGCGCTCATTCAGGAGATGCTCAACAACTACATCTCGCGCGAAATCGGCCTTGTTTCAAGGGCAGGCGTGGCGCTGCACAAGGCGGTGCTAGTGGCCACCTGCCTTGAACTGCTGCTGGTGATTTTTACGCTTTTTATCACCTTCCGTATGAACCGCCACCTGTGCAACTCCATTCACGAGCCGCTGGTGCAGCTGGAGCACTTTGCCGGCGAAATTGCCACCGGAAACCTGCGTGCCCGTGCTCCGGATACCAGCGTAACCGAGCTGTCTGCCCTGATCGGTCAGGTCAACACCATGGCCATGAAGCTGGAAACCCTCATGGAGCAGCGCCGCCAGGAGCAGATCAACCTGCAAAAGGCCGAGCTGCGCACCCTTCAGGCGCAGATCAACCCGCACTTTCTCTACAACACGCTGGACACCATTCTCTGGCAGGCTGAGGCGGGCAAAAGCAGTGAGGTCATCCTGCTGACCAAGGCCCTGAGCGACTTTTTTCGCATATCGCTGTCAGCCGGTGAGGACTGGGTTACGGTTTCCCAGGAGTTCCGGCATCTTTCAGGCTATTTGGCGATACAGAAAAAGCGCTATCGCGACATCCTGGACTATTCCATCAATGTGGACAGCGCTATGAATGATTGCGTTATCTTGAAACTGCTTCTGCAGCCGTTGGTCGAAAATGCTCTGTACCACGGTATCAAATACAAGCGTGGCGGCGGCAATATCACCATTACAGGATGCATTCGGGATAACCGGATGCATTTTGAGGTCAGGGACGACGGCCGCGGCATGACACAGGAGCAGCTTGAACGCGTGCTGGCCGCCATCCACGCCGATCCAGCCGGCAAAAAAACCAATTCGCCGGATTTGAAAATCGGCTTCGGCCTGTGCAACGTGGACCAGCGCATCCGTCTGTATTACAATCAGCCCAGGGGACTGAGTATCACAAGCGGCGCGGAAGGCACCACCGTCTGTTTCAGTGTACCAATTCGAGGAAGGGAGGAATTGAAGCATGATTAGGGTCTTTCTCGTCGATGACGAAATCGCCACGCGTGAAAGCATCCGAAACTTTTTCCCCTGGGAGGAAAGCGGCTATACCCTGGTGGGCGAGGTGCCCGATGGCGAGATCGCTCTGCCCATGATTCAGGACAGCAAGCCCGACATTCTCATAACCGACATCCGTATGCCATTTATGGACGGCCTGGAGCTGTCGCAGGAAATCAAGCGCATCATGCCCTGGATCAAAATTGTCATTCTCTCAGGCTATGACGATTTTTCCTATGCGCAAAAGGCCATCTCCCTGGGCGTGCAGGAGTACCTGCTCAAACCTATTACCAGCAGCGAGCTGCTCACCGTGCTGGGGAGAATTGTCAAAAGCCTTCTGGAGGAAAAGCAGACCAAGGAAAAAATCGAAAGCATCCACCGCCGTCTGATGCACGGCAATCGCTTTATGATGGACAAGCTTATGGATTCGCTTATCAACAACTCTGCCGACGCCGCCGATGTGCCCAAAATATGCGAGCAGATGCGTACTTTGGGGGTCAACCTGTCGGCAGAATACTACATCGTGCTGGACATCACCTTCACCTGTCCCGATGGGGATCTCACGCCCGGCCGGGCTGCGCTGTTCCAGCTTGCGGATAACAGCGGCGGCTCCATCCAGCTGTGTTCCTTCAACAAGGGCATGAAGGCCCTTGTCATGGGCAACAACAGCAACGACGTGGACGATCGCGCCTATTCCTTTGCCCGTTCCGCCCTGCACGAGCTCAACTCCGTCAACGCCCAGAATATCCTCATCACCATGGGCGATCCAATCATGAGGTTGGCGGATGTGGGACGCTCCATGAAAGCCGCAAGGCACATCCGGCATATCTATATGCACCAGCCCGGCCGCAAGCTGCCCGCCATTCTGGGTGCAAATGACATGTGCGGCCAGTCCATCGCCCTGGAAAGCCTGGACCTTCAGCCCCTGTATGAGCATTTGCAGTACATCCACCTTGAGGAGCTCAACACCGTTTTTGAGGAATACGTCTCCACCCTGGACTCTACGGAGATCCACTCCACCGTTACGCTCAACTACCTGCAGATGGAAACCCTCATGACGGCCATGAAACTCATCCGTGACGTGGGGGGTGAACCTTCGCAGGTGTTGTCCATCAAACAGTACGAGGCCGGTATCCAGTCTGACGACATGCAAAGCGTAGTCAGCGCATCCTTGTCACTGCTCAGGGAGGCGCTGGTATACCGTGGCAGCCACAACCCTGTCCACGGCAATCCCGCAATCATCAAGGCACGTGGCTATCTGGCCAAGCATTTTTCCGATCCCAACCTTATGCTCAAGGACGTGGCCCGCGAGGTAGCAATGTCCAACAGCCGGTTTTCCACCGTCTTTGCGCAGGAAACGGGTTATACCTTTACCGAGTATCTCATGGCTCTGCGCATGTCCAAGGCCAAGGAGCTGCTCAAAGTTACCTCCATGCGCTCCTCGGATGTATGCTTTTGGGTGGGATATAATGATCCGCATTATTTCAGCTATCTGTTTAAGAAAAACGAGGGAATGACGCCCAGCGAGTACCGCAAGAAATACAACAAGCAGTAACCCAGGCGCCCCGCCTGCCACTGCGGCAGGCGGGGCGCTCAGACCGTTACCCCCCTTGGTTTCTGGAGAAAGCCGCGTTTCTTGCGTCCTTCGGACGCTCGCAACGCTCTCAAAAATGCCGCGGCATTAAGGGCTTGGGGCGCTGCCCCAAGCCCCGGCAGGGG